>Ga0247611_10009127_pt1 | contig 12009 bp, 12 predicted proteins | sample 177DNAGHGhighgp2_FD_192422 | JGI IMG/M metagenome (GOLD analysis project Ga0247611, IMG submission 192422) | Sheep rumen microbial communities from Palmerston North, Manawatu-Wanganui, New Zealand - 1770 DNA GHGhigh gp2 | ecosystem: Host-associated > Mammals > Digestive system > Stomach > Rumen... | reverse complement strand
GATTACAAATATGATGCAAAGGGCAACTGGATCAGTCGCAAGACCAACATGATGGGGCAGGAAATGGAACTGACCCGCACCATCGAGTACTACGAATAATCAATAGCCGAATACCTTAATAAATGAGGGAGGTGGAGTTTCGTTTCGAGACTCCACCTCTCTCATTTGGTGGATTGGTGGATAGTGGCTCCCGAACCTGAAAGACCAATTTGGGTTAAAGAAACCAAATAAAAAGCAAATATCTGTGTCGTAATCATTGTAGTCGGCAGAAAATGAGTAATTTTGCAGGATAAATTGACAAGAAGGTGCGCTATTTTATTTGGTTTGGCTATGATGGTACGCAGTACCACGGGTGGCAGATACAGCCCAACGGCGTGACGGTGCAGAGCGAACTGCAGCGCTGCCTGTCGTTGCTGTTGCGTGAGGATATTGATGTCGTTGGGGCTGGACGGACGGATGCCGGGGTGCATGCCCGCAGAATGGCGGCCCACTTCGACACAGAGCAGTCGTTTGATGCGGAGCTGCTGGCGAAGAAGCTGAACGGCCTGCTGCACCATGACATCGCCGTCTATCGGATTGAACCCGTGGATGCCGATAAGCATGCGCGGTTCTCGGCCATCGCGCGCACCTATTATTATTATATACATACCAGAAAGGACCCTTTTTTGCGTTATTTCTCTCTGGAGACGCACTATCAGCTGGACTTTGCCCGCATGAACGAGGCAGGCAGCATCCTGCAGGAGTATGAGGACTTTGGCGCTTTCTGCAAAGCCGGCTCCGACGTCAAGACGACCATCTGTCACGTGACGGAAGCCCAATGGGTACAGACGTCCGAGACGACCTGGTATTTCAAGATTACTGCCAACCGCTTTTTGCGCAATATGGTGCGTGCCGTGGTTGGGACGCTGATAGAAGTAGGGCGGGGTAGGATGTCACTCGACGACTTCCGTGCCGTCATCGAGGGCAAGAAGCGTACCCAGGCAGGAGAGTCGATGCCTGCAAAGGCGCTGTTTTTGGAAAATGTAGTGTATTGATATGGCTTGGCTGATTTTGGCATTTATGTCGGCAGCGCTGTTAGGCTGCTACGATTCGTTTAAGAAGGAGGCATTGAAGGGTAATGCCGTCCTTCCTGTTTTGTTTCTGAACACCCTGTTCTCGTCGCTCATCTTCCTGCCGTTCATCGTGCTGAGTGCAACGACCGATGTCTTCGACGGCTCGATGTTCCAGGTAGCTTCAGGCGGCTGGGAGCAGCACCGCTACATCGTGCTGAAGGCAGTTATCGTGCTCTCCAGCTGGGTGCTGGGCTATTTCGGTATGAAGCATTTGCCGCTGACCATCGTGGGACCTATCAATGCCACGCGGCCTGTGATGGTGCTGGTGGGAGCTTTGCTGGTGTTTGGCGAACGCCTGAACCTGTGGCAATGGGCGGGTGTGCTGCTGGCTGTGATGTCGTTCCTGATGCTGAGCCGCAGTGGTAAGAAGGAAGGTATCGACTTCAAGCGCGACCACTGGATATGGATGATAGTCGGTGCGGCGGCATTAGGTGCCGTCAGTGGACTGTACGACAAGTACCTGATGGCGTCGCCTGCCGATGGCGGCATCGGACTGGACCGCATGATGGTGCAGTCGTGGTACAACATCTACCAGTGCTTCATGATGCTGACCATGCTGCTGTTGCTGTGGTGGCCCAAGCACAAGGAGACCACGCCCTTCCATTGGCAATGGTCTATCATCGGCGTAAGCGTTTTCTTGTCCACTGCCGACTTCTTGTATTTCTATTCGTTGTCGCTGCCCGATGCCATGATCAGCATCGTGTCCATGATTCGCCGAGGGAGCGTTGTGGTCAGCTTCCTGTTTGGTGCGATGTTCTTTCATGAGAAGAACCTCAAGGCCAAGGCTGTCGACCTGGCGTTAGTCCTGTTGGGAATGATCTTCCTCGCTATCGGCTCCGCGTAAGATAATGCTCGTGGCACCGAGGGTGAAGAGCGTGCCGTCCTCGATGATGCGGCGCTCGCGGGGCTGCAGCTCCACATCGCCGACAAACGTGCCCGTGTTGCTGTTGTTGTCCTGCAGGGTGTAGCGCAATCCTCCGCGCTTGTCGCGGCTGACGGTGATGGTGCAGTGGTTCAGGTCGACGCTGGGGTCAACGGTCTCGAAGGGGGTGTTGATGGCATTACCCTTCTGGTAGCGACCGATGACATTGTCGCCCATGTGCAGGGGGACAACCTGCTTGTAGTGGAACACGTTCTCGATGACGACAATGCTGCCGCAGGCTTTGGCAAACTCCTGTTCGTCGGGGTTTTCTTCCTTCTGTGTGTTGTTCAGTTTGGAGACGCCGATGCGTATGCCAAACTCACGACCGCACTCGTCGCACTTGAAGACAAGCGACGAACCAGCGGCGTACTTTGTTTCATCAAAAATAATGTAATGGTCACACTTGGGACACCTGACTCGCTTCATGTTCTCTTAAACGTTAATCTTGTAAACCCAAGCTTCTGCAAACTCCTCCGTATCGTTCAGTTTGTTGAGCTGCTGATAAGCTTCTCCTTCTGTCGCATAGCTGCCAAAGACAACACGTACAATACGGTTGTGCTCATAGACACGTGCATCAGTATAGCCCTTTTGACGCAGTTGGCTGACATAATACTCCGCGTTCGACTTTTTAACCTGACTGGCCAGTACGAGGCAGTAGGTAGGTGTGACAGGCTTGGGGGCAGCGACTGAATCCTTGACGACCTTCTTCTCGGCGGGTTTTGCAGTATTCTTCTTTGCAACGATGGCAGGAGCAACGCTGCTGTCTTTCGGCATGGAAAGAGTCGAGAGACTGCTCTGCAACTGACTCATGACGCGGGTGTCCAGGTCACTGTTGGCAATGGGAGTGGCCGTCAGAAAGAAAACAATAACGGCTGCTGCCACGGCTACAGCATTACGAATCCATGACAGCTTGACCTCTATGGCTCGGTCGTTGTCAGGCTGGTCTGCGAAATCCAACAGGGCAGGACCATTGCTGTTATCGGAAGTAGGTGTGCTGGAACTGATAGGTGTATAGGTAGCAGCATCGAAGAGTTTGTCCTTCAAACGCTTTATCGTTGTCCCTTCCAAACCATACAATTCTGGTGACAATACACCAGCTTCAACAGGAGTGAAGATATAGCTGCCTTCACTGTTGACGGCTAATGTACCGATGTCCTCCAACAGATATTCTCCCTTGCTCCTCAGAATTTCGCGCAGTTCGTTGACTTCATTTTCTATGCGACGGAGCGCCTCAGGATAGCTGATGTCATAGGCATTGACATACGATTGTACTAACAACGAATCGTTTATCTGCAGTTGAGGATTGAATCCCAGCGTCCTTTGGGGAGGCTGGAACGTGTAGTCGTCATCACTGTAACTTGCATTGATGTAATGAGTTACAAAGCCTCCGAAATCGGGCACGATGACGCAATCGTTGTCCAACAACAGTATCTCGATATGTCTTTCTATTTCAATCACGAGTGCAAAATTACAAATTTTTTGCGTAATTGGCAAGCGTATGACGAAAAAAAATTGTAACTTTGCAGCCTGAAAAGATTTTTATGTTTAGGAAATGGAATACAGGGAAACAGCCGTTCAAGGCGTATATATTATAGAACCACGCGTGTTTGCTGACAGTCGAGGCTATTTCTTCGAGAGTTGGAAGCAGGGTGAGTTTGATGCCAACATTGGACCGATAGACTTCATACAGGACAATGAATCCAAGTCCAGCTATGGTGTGTTGCGTGGCCTGCACTACCAGAAAGGTGAGTTCTCGCAGGCCAAACTGGTACGCGTCATCAAGGGTAAGGTGCTTGACGTGGCTGTGGACATCCGGCGCAGCAGTCCTACGTTCGGCCAGCACATTATGGTAGAGCTCAGTGAGGATAATAAGCGACAGCTTTTTATACCCCGTGGTTTTGCCCATGGCTTCCTGGTGCTCTCGCCAGAGGCAATATTTACTTATAAAGTAGATAATGTATATGCGCCCGCGGCAGAAGCCGGCATCCGTTGGAACGACCCTACGCTGAACATCCAATGGCCTATAGACATCAATCAGGTGATGACCAGCGAGAAGGATTTGAAACAGCCGTTTTTGCAGGATGCGGAACTTTTTGATTAATGATAACTTATTACAACTATAAAAACGTATGAATATAGCAATAGTAGGAACAGGTTACGTGGGTTTGGTATCTGGAACATGTTTTGCTGAGACGGGTGCCCACGTCGTTTGTGTTGACACTGACGCAAGTAAGATAGAACGGCTGAAGGATGGACAGATTCCCATCTATGAGCCAGGTCTGGATGAGATGGTCAAGAAGAATGTAAGTGCGGGCCGTTTGGAGTTTACTACCGACTTGGCTTCGGTCCTCGACGACGTGCAGATTGTGTTCTCTGCTGTCGGCACACCGCCTGACGAAGACGGATCGGCAGACTTGAAATATGTCCTTCAGGTAGCGCGGACTATCGGTCAGAACCTGAATCATTATGTCGTGGTTGTCACTAAGTCTACCGTTCCCGTGGGCACGGCCCGTAAGGTCAGGAAAGCCATAGAAGAGGAACTGGTCAAGCGTGGTATGCAAGACTTGGAGTTTGATGTAGCCAGCAACCCGGAATTCCTCAAGGAAGGTAATGCCATCAAGGACTTTATGTCTCCCGACCGTGTAGTAGTAGGTGTGGAGAGCGAGCGGGCCAAGAAGTTGCTGACCAAGCTGTATAAGCCATTCCTGCTCAATAACTTCCGCGTCATCTTCATGGACATCCCATCGGCGGAGATGACTAAATATGCAGCCAACTCGATGCTGGCTACCCGTATCTCGTTCATGAACGATATTGCCAACCTGTGCGAACGTGTTGGTGCAGACGTGAACATGGTGCGTGCCGGTATTGGTGCTGATACCCGTATCGGACGCAAATTCCTCTATGCCGGCTGCGGCTATGGCGGTTCCTGTTTCCCCAAGGATGTGAAGGCACTCATCAAGACTGCCGACCAAAACGGCTATTCCATGGAGGTACTGAAGGCTGTCGAGCGCGTCAATGAACGTCAGAAGAGTATCCTGTTTGAAAAACTCGTGAAGGCTTTCGGCAGCAAGGAGGCACTGAAGGGCAAGTGTATAGCCATGTGGGGACTGTCGTTCAAGCCAGAAACCGACGACATGCGTGAGTCCACGGCATTGGTGATGATTCAGTTGCTGCTGGATGCAGGTTGCCAGATTCGTGCCTACGACCCAGTAGCCATGCCGGAGTGCAAGCGACGTATCGGTGATGACGTCAAATATTGCAATGACATGTATGACGCTGTTCTGGATGCTGACGCCCTTTTGCTGCTCACCGAGTGGAAGGAATTCCGCCTGCCGTCGTGGGCTGTCATCCGTAAAGCCATGAACCATCCGCTTGTCATTGACGGCCGTAACATCTTCGACGTGGAAGACCTCGAGGAGAACGGCTTTGAATACCACTGCATAGGAAAATAAATGAATATACTGAGAACGATATTACCCCTCATTGCTGTCCTGCTGATTGCGGGATGTGGACAACAGTCTTCGTCTGTGTCAGAGCAAGAAGAAAGCCAGGAAGCCAAAAAGCTTTTGCAAGGTGCTTGGCTGGAGGAAGATACGGAGACTCTTGTCTTTCGCATGAAGGGCGACACCATCTATTATGCCGACTCCACTTCGATGCCGGCAGCTTTCAAGGTCGTTGGTGATACACTTTACATAGGTAGCTCGGTACGCTATTTCATTGAGAAGCAAACCGAGCATGTACTATGGTTTAAGAGCCAGGGTGGCGAGACGATGAAGTTTTATAAGAATACGGAACAGCCAGACGATTCGTTAGCCGCCCAGATGCCGGACAAGCCCCAGATTCTCACACTCACAGAAGTGCTCAAACGGGATACCGTGGTGTTCTACGACAATGAGCGTTTTCATCTCTACGTGGCTGTTAATCCTACTAAATATAAGGTGTCCAAGCATACGCTCAATGAAGACGGGCTGGATGTGGAGAATGTCTATTACGACAACATCATCCACCTCAGTATCTTCCAGGGTGCAACGCAATTGTTCTCACGCGACTTCCGCAAGCAGTTCTTTGAGCGTCATGTTCCGAAGAATATCCTGCCGCAGACCGTCCTCAACGACATGCAGTACGCCAAGACCGATGCCAAAGGATTTCATTTCAATACTTCGCTCTGCATTCCTGATGGAGCCTCTTGCTATCTGGTGGAGGTGATAGTCGGAAGAGATGGTAAAACGTCAACTCAATTACTTGAATATTAAACCGTTGAAAGTCTCACTGCTCCAAACTGACATCCATTGGGCGCAACCCGAACAGAACATCCGCGATGCTGCCTGTCTGCTTGCCGATTCTGAGGAAAGCGACCTGTATGTGTTGCCTGAAATGTGGAGTACAGGATTTGCTACGGAAGCGGAGGGTGTTGCTGCGGAGGAGTCGGGTAATCCTGCTCTTCAGTGGATGAGGGATGAGGCGGCTCATTGCCAGTGCGCTATTTGTGGCAGTCTGGCTGTTCATCTGCCGGACGGTAGCTATCGCAATCGCCATTACTTCGTGGACGGGCGTTCAGATACCGTTTCCTATTATGACAAACACCACCTCTTTACCTATGGTCACGAAGACCGCTATTATACTCCAGGTCAGGAACATACTATTGTCAGCTATGCTGGGTTCCGCCTGCTCCTGCTGACCTGTTATGACCTGCGCTTTCCTTGTTGGAGTCGCTATGCTACTGGTCGTGAGTACGACGCTATTGTCATCGTCGCCAACTGGCCTGAATCCCGTCAGTCTGCGTGGCACTTGCTGACCCGAGCCCGTGCCATCGAAAATCAGTGCTATGTGATTGGCGTCAACCGCGTCGGTGACGATCACTATTCCCACTATGCCGGGGCCAGTGTCGTCGTTGATGCATACGGAAAGACGGTTGCCCAATGCCGTTGCCATCAGGTGCAGACGCTGTCTGTCGACCTCGATTTAGCCGAACTTCAACGACGTCGTCAGAAATTTCGCGTATTGGAAGACCGAGATTAACATTTTTTTTGTGTAAGATTATCGTTTGTTACCAATATTTATGTACCTTTGCATATTGTAATAGCATATAATTGGCCTTTTGATGAGCAATAGTACAGGTAAGCCTTTGAAAATTGTCTATTTGACCCCAGCACTTTATATGGCGGGTGGGGTAGAGCGTGTGTTGACACAAAAGGCCAATTACTTTGCAGAGCATTTTGGTTATGATATCACCATTATCTTGACGGAAGGCATGGGAAAGTCTTTTGCGTATCCCTTGTTTGATAAGATTAAGGTAATCAACCTTGATATTAATTTTGAAGAGTTGTGGAACTGCTCGCTTGTCAAAAAAATCTATATTTATTTAAAGAAACAGCGTGAGTATAAACGGAAATTGACGGCAGAGTTAATGCGTATTCGTCCTGATATAACTGATTCCTTACTACGTCGTGAAATTAATTTCATTACAGAAATCAATGACGGTAGCAAGAAAATAGGTGAGTTACATGTTAATCGTTCCAATTACCGTAATTTTGAAGCTAACGAAACAAGTTGGTTCAAGGAATTGTTTGCTAAATATTGGATGAGGAGCCTTGTTCGTTCCTTGAAAAAACTTGACCGTTTTGTAGTTTTGACGGAAGAGGACAAGCAAGCCTGGAATGAGTTGGATAATGTGGTTGTTATCCACAATCCGCTTTCTTTCAATTCTACAAGTATTAGTCCATTAACGGAGAAACGTGTTATTGCCGTAGGTCGCTATGCCTATCAGAAAGGTTTTGACTTGTTGCTGCAAGCATGGGCCAAAGTGGAAAAGACTGTGAATGACTGGCGGTTGGATGTCTTTGGCGATGGTGACCGTTCGTCATACGAGCGTTTGGTATATGAACTGAAGATAGACCATAGCCGTTGTCAGTTGCATGGCCGAACTAATGACGTGGAAAGAGAATATGTCAATAGTAGCCTTTTTGTCATGAGTTCGCGTTTCGAGGGTTTTGGAATGGTCATAACCGAGGCGATGGTATGTGGACTTCCCGTGGTGGCTTTCAACTGTCCTTGGGGACCAAGCGCCATTATCACGGACGGAGAAGATGGGCTTTTGGTGGAGAATGGCCACGTGGAAGCATTGGCTAATGCACTGGTACGATTGATGGGCGATGAGCATCTAAGGCGTAGCATGGCCGAGGCTGGAGTGAGGAATGTGCAGCGTTTCAGTTTAGACAGCATAGCCCAACGCTGGAAAGTATTATTTGAGAGTATATAACGTATGAAGATATTATTCTTGGTCTATCATGGTTTCTCTGAACATAGTGGTATCTCGAAAAAGATACACTATCAGGTGAAAGGATTGCGCGAAAACGGTCATGAGGTGCACCTGTGCTACTATGACTTTTCGCCAGAGGGTCACCGTTGCCGCTATGTGGACAATGAGGTTATTGCCGACTATGGCACAGGTATGATGGCAGGGCTTTACCAGCGGTTGGACTATGCTGCCATCTGTCAGTATTGTCTGGTTCACCACATTGAGTTAGTCTATGCGCGTTGTTTCCAGAATGCCAATCCTGTCCTTATCCGTTTTTTCAAGAAGCTCAGAAAGGCTGGTATTCATGCCGTGACAGAGATACCCACCTATCCATACGATAAGGAATTCAAGAACTTTGAATGGAAGATGCGCGTAGGACTGAAGATAGACCAGCTCTTTCGCAACAGCCTTTATCCACTCATGGACGCTGTGGTGACCTTCTCTGATGCAGAGGAAATCTTCGGCCAGCGCACCATCCGCATCAGTAATGGCGTGGACTTCGACAGTATTCCCTTGCATCATCTTCAACCGGCAGCCAGCAGTTCTTCCTTACATCTGATTGGTGTTGCTGAGGTTCATCCCTGGCATGCGTTTGATCGCCTGATAGCTGGTATAGGAGAATATGAAAGCCAGAAGTCAGACCAACAGCCTGATGTGTACTTCCACGTGGTGGGTGGTGTGCATCCAAGTCACATGAATAACGTCTTTAAGCCGTTGTTGGATAAATACCAGATACACGATAAAGTAATTTTCCATGGTCAGCTGTTTGGTGACGCCCTGACGGAGGTGTTCAACCAGTGCCAGTTTGCCATTGGTTCCCTTGGTCGCCACCGCAGTGGCATTACTGTCATCAAGACACTGAAGAATAGGGAGTATGCCACCCGTGGCATACCTTTTATATATAGTGAGCAGGACAGCGACTTCGACATGCAGCCCTACGTCATGAAGGCTCCTGCCGATGAGTCACCTATTGACATTCAGAAGATTGTGGACTTTGTGAGACGTTTCACGATGCAGCCAGCCGACATTCGAAAGACTGTGGAGCACTTGACGTGGAAAAACCAGATGCAAAAGGTCATAGATAAATTATCCCGATATACAGACTGATATGAATTACGAAGTAACGATAGGAATTCCAGTCTATAACGTAGAGAAGTACATTCGCCTGACCATGGATTCGGCTTTGGCGCAGACGTTCCAGAACATTGAATTTCTGGTCCTGGATGATTGTGGAACTGACAGTTCCATGGATATTGTTCGTGAATACCAGCAGAACCATCCTCGTGGCAAGGATATCCGTATTGTCCGTCAACCGCAGAATGGTGGACTGGGGCGTGCCCGTAATCGTATCATTGAGGAGGCTTGTGGTAAGTATCTCTATCATTTAGACGCTGATGATTCCATCGCCCCTGATGCCATAGAACTGTTATATCAGCAGGCTATACGTTATGATGCTGACATGGTCTATGGCTCCTATCAGCGAATTGAACAATTTGATGACGAAACAAAAAAGACAGATGCTTGTTATGCTCCAATGGTGTTTCTAAAAGAAAATGAATTTGCTGACCGTGTTTATAGTGAGTATGGATTTCTTCAGGCAAACACATGGAACTTCCTGATAAAAAGAGATATATACTTGAAAAACAATATTCGACATAAGGCGGTAAACTATTGGGAAGACTTTTCTACAACCATAGATCTGCCGACCTACGTGACTCGTGTTGTCATGTTGCCTGATGTTACGTATTTCTATTATTGCCGCTATGGTTCGCTATCCAATTTCAAGAAACGTGAACATATTGATAAGGAGGAGATTCTTAAGACACTTTGTGCCATGGATGAAGTGAAGCAGAATAGTGATCGTGTGAAATCAAAACCTTATTTCCATAAATGGTTGTATAAGGTGATGATGACACACCTTTATATGGTCTGTGCCATTCTGAAAGAAAGGAAAATTACAACGCCCCCCTTTACTAATCGTGAAATCCGCGATGTCATGCGCTCACCCTTGTCTTTGATGGAGGTGATGAGTTTGAATGGTTGGAGGGTGAAAAATCTTGCATTATATTCATTAGGCGTTTTTCCCTCATCTATATCAATTTGGATGATGGGGATTTTTGGTAATATAAAAAAACTTGTTTAGTTTTTTGCTATGAGGATATTATTTCTTATTCGGTCTTTGGCGAATGCACATGGAGTAGAGCGTACTTTTATTGACAAGGCCAATTTCTTTTCAGAGCAGGGACATGCAGTCCTGATGCTGACATATGAACAGGGTGACCATCCTTTTGCCTTTCTATTGAGTCCTCAAACACAACATAGGGATTTGGACTGTAAGTATTATCAGTTGTATAAGTATTCAATCATCAAGAGACTTGTAGAAACATGGAAAATGAAAAAGGTTTTCTACAAGCGTATCCTCTCCGTGGTAAGGGATTTTCAACCTGATATTCTGACAACGACAGCCTATTCACAGGATTTCATGAGTGAGATTATGCAATTGAACAAGTTAGTTCCCATTATTGTAGAGTCTCATTCGGCATTTTATTATGACAATAGTAATAAGGTGGGGTTACAAAGATTGCTTGTTAGACATTTTCTTTGGACGTTAAAGAATTGTCGTCTAATAATAGCATTGACAAATGGCGATGCCAGGTTCTGGAGTCGATATGTAAAAAATGTAAAGGTCGTCCCTAATCCATTGTCATTCTATATCGAAGATGTTTCGCATTATCGTCGTATAGATAACAGAATAGTCTGTGCAGGTCAACTTTATGCTCCAAAGCGTTTTGACAGAATGATAGAAGCCTTTAGTAAGGTAGCTGACAAGTTTCCTGAATGGTATATTGATGTGTATGGAGATGGAGAGGATAGGGACATCTTGGAAAGTATGATTAAAGCATTTGGGCTTGAAGGTAAAGTGCTCCTGCATCCTCGGACAGATAATATTGCTGAAGAGTTCCTGACCAGTCAGTTCTTTGTTTCCAGTTCTGATTTTGAAGGTTTTAGTCTGGTCATAATTGAAGCAATGGCATGTGGACTACCAGTTTTGTCAACTAATTGTCCGTATGGTCCTGGAGAAATTATAGAGAATGGCGTTACGGGAATGTTGTGTGAACTGACAGTGGACGATTTGGCAAATAAAATGGAATGGATGATTACTCATCATGCAGAAAGGCTGAAAATTGGTGAAAGAGGTTATCAGGCTGCAGCCAAATATAAGAAAGAGAAAATTATGAAAGAGTGGGAGGCAGCCTATCGTTCGGTTCTTCGTTGACGTTTAATCCATTTCCTATTCTATTCTCTCAAGTTCAAATATAGGTTGGATGACGATTTGAGTATAAATGATTCCATTTTGTGTTTTAATCCATTTGTGAACTTCAACTTGGGATTTATCTGAAAAAGGATATTTCGATACACGAAGAAAGATTATCATACCCTTGCACCACAGCAAGATGTCAACAGGATGTTGTTATGAAAGAGTGGGGAGACTGTATATCAATCCGTTTGTCTTGGAATTGAAAGTCGGTAGATTTTTTGAGGGGATTTGCTGGCGAGCCCATATTTTCCATACTTTTCTATATACGAGTTGACCGTATAAATAAAAGAGATCAATATAGAGATATGGCAGATGCCGAATCATGAAGGATGTCACCTTTTGTTTGGTTCCATGGGTG
>Ga0247611_10009126_pt1 | contig 12009 bp, 10 predicted proteins | sample 177DNAGHGhighgp2_FD_192422 | JGI IMG/M metagenome (GOLD analysis project Ga0247611, IMG submission 192422) | Sheep rumen microbial communities from Palmerston North, Manawatu-Wanganui, New Zealand - 1770 DNA GHGhigh gp2 | ecosystem: Host-associated > Mammals > Digestive system > Stomach > Rumen... | reverse complement strand
ATACGAAGATAGTAAAAATAATCGACTAAACCAAATAAATAATTGATTATTAGCACGTTGAAATAATATTGGCGAGACAAAGGATACAAGTAACCCTGTAATTGAGCGGGACTTTTTCAGCGGCCTCCGTACAATGGTGTTTTTACGTCAACGTGGCAAAGGTGACGCCACCTCGCATTACGCGGCTCGGTGGCTACGGCTCGCCGCTGCGGTGGGCTCCGTAAAATGGCCCTCCTCGCGGCGGCCGTCACCAACCACAAATGTCACAATCACCAACCATTTTTGTCAATTATACCTAAAATTGCTACATTTGGAGGAATCTGTATCTCGCACAAGTTATGAAAAGAATCCTTGTTCCCGTTGTTGCCAGCCTGATGCTGCTGGGGTGCGGTGCGCCCAAACAAAGCGACACAGCCCTCATCGCCGATTTTTACGCGCATATTCTGAGTAACAAACCCGTGGAAGATGCCTACCTTGAGAGCGTTCTATCAAAGGAACTCCTTGCCACCCTTTGGGAGGCCGACTACATTGACACATATTCTTATTGGGTCTTTCGCACGGGGGCACAGGACGGCCCGTCCAGCGAATCCGGCGTAAAAGCGATCGAGCCTCTTGGCGAAGGCTGGTACCGTGTCATCTATTCGGACATGGGCCATTCCGGCATAACGGACATCCAGGTGAAAGACGGGAAAATTTGTGCCTATAAGCCTGGCCTGGAGGAAGATACCTACCTTACCGCCATTGGCCGCTATATGAAAGAACTGGGCTCGCACTATACGCCCGCAGAGCACTGCATCCCCTTCAACCTTATCGTGGACGCGGACGCCAGCAATCCGGACGACATCCGTGTCTGGGGAGACTTCTGGGTAGAGAATTACAAGCAGTCGGCAGACACGCTCCTCGCCGTTTCCGGCGGCAGTTATCCTGGTTGCATGCACGTGAAAAAGACCACCTCCGGCTTCGAGGTAAGCCAATTCGAGGCCGTTGAAGACGGTTCTTCCTTCACCCGCACTGCCAAAGCCATCTTCGGCGACCGATACAAATCGCTCATAGCCCTTATGTCCGACGACGAGGCCAAAAAGTGTGCCCGCATCCAGTCCATCCGGGACTATGCAGAGTCCACCGGGCTCCAAATCTCCTGCTACAAGGATGAAGGCTGGCCGGCCGTGTCCGTCAAGTAGCGATTGGCCGCATCGTCTCCGCCCTCCAGGCCCTCGTTGACCTCCATGTTGATGGCATCATTTCTCATCTTGACTCTCTGTAACCTCAATCGCCTCCAGAACGCACTGCAAGGCCGATTCCAATTCGTATAGCGGGCTAAAAACCTTCTATTTTCACCTTTTTAGCCCGCTATCCATAGCATATTAAAGCCGCCGCCCTCCAATTGGAAAGCGGCGGCTTTATTGTCATGCTGATAGTTTTAATTGGCCGATATGGTCACATCAGCGGCCGGCATGGTGAGGGTATAGGATCCGCCTCCGTTGTCTGTCAAGGCTACGGGGTTGCTCGCACCATCGACAGCGCTGTAGGAAGAACCGCCGGACAGGGTAACAGTGACGGACTTACCGGAAACAAAGTACTTGACACCGCCGTGCTCCAAGTCTTTAGCAGTAGAAGGCGTTACCGTTACGCCGGTGCCAGCGATAATCTTGTAGGCACCTGCTACACCGTCATGATCAGCTCCGTCAACGGCAAGGCAGCCTGGTACGGATGAGTAGAACGAATTCGTGAACACAAAGCTACCCGTAGTACTCTGTCCGCTATAGGAGGAAGGGAAGTATCCAATATAAGCACCAATATGAGGAGATAACTCTGAGGCGGATACTTCTGCATTGCTAAAACAAGAGTCAAATGACAATTGCGGATTGTTGATTCCACCGAGAAGCTGTCCAATCATACCACCAACGTTGTCCGTACCATTTACAGTCCCTTGATTATAGGAATTGCTTATGACAAGTACAGTCGTAGGGCTACTAGGACTACTCCTGTGCATTCGGACCATGCCGAACAGTCCACCCGCACTATCGCCAGTTGAAATAATCGACCCACTATTGGAACAATTCAAATAGGTGAGCGTTTTTTCCGTAGACTTGGTATATCCGGCGATTCCTCCAACAATACTAGCACCTTCAATCGTTCCTGTATTGATACAATTGCTGATGGTAAGGGTGCTGGAATATCCTTGAAATCTTCCGGCAATTCCGCCAGCATCACTGCCTGTAGCCGTGATATGACCGTTATTTGTGCAATCTGAAATAGTGCATACCGCGTACATGCTTATTCCAACAATGCCTCCAATATATTTTTGTCCTGTCACAGCTCCGTTATTGGTACACCCCGTCACAGGACTAGACCCACCACCCGCCAAAATGCCGCCTACTTCGTTTTTTCCTTGAATCGTTCCGTTGTTTATGCAATTTTCAATCCTGGCATTAGAAAGAGTTACGATACCTGCCGCACTCCCATTGGTTGCCGTAACCGTCCCGGAAAAGGTGCAATTGGTCAGAGGGGCACTTACCCCACTGTCAATGTATGCAACTATGCCGGCTACATTACCTGTTCCCGTGATTGAGCCAGATACGGTACATCCTGATATATTACCATCCGTGTAGCCGGCTATGCCACCGACTCTGCTTTGGGTCGATGTGATTGTACAATTATCCAACGTCAAATCTTTGACATTGGAATTCCGTCCCAAATATCCGAACAATCCTACATTCTGTTGTGTTGCGTTAATCTTCAAGTTGGAAATGGTTTTATGATTCCCGTCGAAACACCCCTTGAATGAAAGGACCGAACTTAAACCGATGGGTTGGAAGTTGTCAACTTCCGAGAGGTCCAGATCCTGCATCAATGTTACCGTCTGTCCAGCGTAATTCTTGCCGATACTTACCTCGTTGGAGAGTAGCACAAGATCGGACACTGAATTGATTTCCGTAAGATAGTTTGATGACAGATCCTGCATCCTCAGGGTCGAGGTATAGTATTTACCGCCCTGAAGATTCCCCTTCTTAACGCAACTCAATTGCCGGGAATCATCTGTGACGCATTTAATGACATAGTTGTTGATTTCGCTCATTGAATGTATGGCCACCCATATCTCATTGGTAGCGCCCTGCGGTGTAATGGAAAGGCTTCCCAAAATGGCAACGTTACTGCCAAGATAGTAGGATAACATGTCATCTCCGACAATAGTTACACTTGTTACGTTGATATCCGCACCTTCAGCATCCTGAAACTTTATTTTCCAGATAGCTTGGACATTCTTGAAAGCAGCGTTGGTCGTGGAGATTACTCTTGTTTCCGTATTCAATTCCGTAATTTCCACCTCCGCATAGGAATAATTGCAGTGGTCGGAAATGTACTGCAGCGTTCCATCCTGACCGCGATAATCGGGTTGGTCATTGGGATAGGTCAAACGAATCTTCGTGCCGTCTGCCAGTCCTTCAACGGAAGTCAGCGAACCGGAAAAGGTTGTGTGTAAACCACTCGTTTCAGCTGTTAACGAACCAACGGGTTCCGAAAGATAGAGCATTCCATTTTCAAGGTACTTATAAGCAATAATGACGTCGTTTTGCACCCATTCCGACTTGATGGTACCGTCCGGGTTCATCGACAGCGCTTTGGTTACGGCATCATCCTTCTCGCCGGCTTCCACCTTCAAGGTCCAGACTTCCTCCTCCGCTACAGCGTTGGGAGTCTCTTCCTCAATGATCTCATCTATCTTGTTGCAGGAGGCAAATCCCAGGCTGAGGCTCAATAATACAGGTATGATTAACTTGCTATTTTTCATAATGCTTCCTCCTAAAACACTTCTGGTCCTTCATACTGTGGTGCGTCACCAGAGACTACGAGGATGGCTCCCTCGGCTTTTACCTCTATAACTGTCGTTGTAGGGGCTTCATACAACTCAGTCTTAATCGTTTCCATTTGCTTTAAGGTTCTACTAACAAGTAGTGCAAAGATACTAAAAAGTATGCTATTAACATACTAAATAGTATGCAAACAAAGTGAAAAAAGTGCGTATCTTTGTAAAAACGCACATGCTTGGCAATGAGAGAGAACAATAAGGAGAAGCTCTTCGCCCAAACCTTCTCGCTGCTGCTCACCCGCAACATCGGCGACCTCACCTTGGACGAAGTGGAAAAGGCCACGGGCTTCACCCGCGGCGCCATCTTCTATTATGCCAAAACCAAACTGGACTTCTTCCGCCAGGTCATCATCAGCGAGGTACTGGAAAAGCAGAACATCCACCGCAAAGTGAACTACACGGAAGGAATGTCCCTCAAGGACTTCATCCAGGCCTACCTGGAGGGCGTTGTCCACACCCGGACATACTATCTGGATGCTGTCAGTCAGGCTCTGCCAGAGAATCCCACCCACGCCTACCTTCTCCTCATCCTGCAGATCAAGCGCTACTATCCGGACCTGGGAGAACGCTATTACGAGATTATGCAAGAAGAAGTGGCGCTCTGGAAGAAGGTTCTCACCGATGCGGTGGCATCCGGTGAAATCGGCCCGCAGCAAGACCTGGACACCGTTGCCGCCACCTTCCAGTCCCTCTTCTACGGCTACTCCTTCCACGCCGCCGTCGGCAAAGCCTTCGACCCCGCCGCCCTCAAAGCCCAGATGATGGGGTTCTATCAGTCCCTTTGCAAATAAACATCCCAAACCTGGCTTCCCACGGCCATCAAACAGGCAAGCAAGTCTAATAACCTGCCTGTCCACTAACCTTTGTTCCGCTTGTTTCACACATTCCGCGGAACGGAACGCAACAAATTACGATATTTTCGGCAATATTTTGGATTTTTGCCGGAATCGTTGTATTTTTGATGCCGTATGACGAATGTGGAGATCATATTGGACTATGCGGCTTCTCACGGTGGAACCATCGTGAGGAAGGATTTTGTGTCTTGGTTTGAATCCGCTTATCCGGACGGCTCTGTCCGGAGTATGGATACCGAACTGCGCCTGATGGTGGCTTCAGGCCTGTTGGAACGGACCGGGTACGGGCAGTTCCGCCTGTGTCCGGATGTAAAGCCGCCGTACATTCCTGTTATCAGTCCTGAAATGAAGGAACTGTTTTGGGCAGTCAAAGGAATGTACCCATACGCAAATTTCTGCATCTGGCAGACGCGGGCGTTGTCTTCATTTATGCAGCATGTGCCTAGTATTGACGTGCTGATACTGGAAACGGACCGCACGGCGGCGGAAGCTGTTTATGAGGATGTCCGGCAACTGGCTAAAGGGCGGACGGCCCTGCTCCGGCCCACCGAGAAAGAATACCGGCTCTATGCGTCCGGGACTCCTTCCGTTTTAGTAAAGGACTTGATTTCGGAATCGCCCATCATCTATGTTGAAGGCGTTGCCTCCGCCTCCCTGGAGAAGATGCTGGTCGATGCAACCATCGCCCCGGAATTCGAGTTTGCCCGGGGGGCGGAACTCTATACTATCTATGAGAATGCCGACCAAATGTACCGCATCGGCAAAAAGACCATGCTCCGCTATGCCGCCCGCCGAGGCAAGAAAGAGGAGATAGAGAAACTGATAAAATCGACCATGCTATGATAGACCCCAAGAGCAGAACCCTCGAATGGATTCTGGAATCCTGCAAAATCAATAAAGTCAGCGACCCCACACTGATGGAAAAGACCATCAGGGCCTTTTCCCTGCTGGAAGCCCTGGCCAAATCCAGTTGCCCTTTCCTGTTCAAAGGGGGTAGCGCCCTGATGCTCCAACTCGCTTGTACACAGCGACTTTCAGTAGATATTGACATCCTATCCTTATATAATAATAGACTGCCGCCACCTCAACCTGAGATAGCGGCAGTTTCTCTGTCATACACGGCCAGACCAGGTATCTGTCTTCCTGAGGCTCAGCCGAAGGATCTACTTCGTATATAGCCCCATCCTCCGGAACGTCACATCGCCCTCGATCAGGTTCGGCCCGTCCACATTCACCTCTTCACGCGAGAGCACCAGCTTGTCCTTGCTGCACTCCTTGACGTAATAGCGTGCCGCAGGCGTGTAGGCTGCTTTCCTGTCTTCTTGCATAAAATCGTGGTCCAACTCAAAGAGGTAAATTTCCGGCGTGGAACTGCCGACTCCTGGATAGCCGTTCTGATGCTCTTGATAAATATATTTCGCCTCCGAATCCCCGGAGAATACATCGGATACGTATATTGTCAGGATAAACGGATCCTGGCTCTCCTTGTTGATGGTCGAGAAAGTCCATATCACCAGCCCTGCATCCTGCACCCCTTCCGGGTACACTTTCTCCCAGCTTCCTTCCAGGTTGTTAGCTAAGTCAATCTCAGGAAACAGATTCTTCTCACAGCCGCACAGTCCTGCCACCAGCAGCGCCGAGCAAACAAAACTTAAGATCTTTCTCATCATATCACTCAAATTGTTGTACAAGTATAATCCAAAGAACGCAATTCCTTGCATCCAAACAGCGATTATTCATTCTTCAGCGTCTCCGCTGGATTCATCCGGGCGGTCTTGAGATAGTGATACAGCACCACGGCCGAACACAGCACCCCCACAATCACCAGTGCCAGCAGGAACACTGACGGCAAGAAGCCCACCCGGTGCGCGAACTGCTGCAGGTAATACCTCACCACCAGCCAGCCGACGGGCGCCGCAATCACGTAACAGATGGCCACCGTCCGCAGATACAGCATCAGGCCCTCCGAGGTGATCTGCCCCATATCGGCCCCGAACACCCGCTTTACGGAAATCTCCATCCGCTTGTACTGCACGTCCATCAGCACCTGGCCCCAGATGCCCACAAGCGAGAGCAGCACCGCCAGCAGGGAGAACAGCCACACGGCCAGCCGCAGGCGCTCCTCGCCGCTGTACAGGTTTTTGCCGATGGCATCGTAGAACTGCACCTCGAAAGGCATCGTAGGATCCATCTCCGTCAGCACGCCCTGAATCTTGTCCACGGCCGCCAGACGGTCTGCCCCCTCCGTCAGCCGGAGATAAGCGAACGGCATGGTGTGTCCCTTGCTGGTATGCACCTGGAACGCCACCGGAGAATCGGCCTTGCGCATGGACGTGATGTTCACATTCTTGATGAATCCCACAATCGGTGCGCCGTCTCCGAATTCATCGGCATATACCTCCATTTCGGCGCCATGCGCCTTGAGATCCTGCGTGAACAGAATCGGGCCGAACTCGCCTTCGTTGAAATCTCTTCCTTCAATGAGTTCCAGCCCCAGCACCTGCGGCAGATTCCAGCTGCAGTAGATCATGCTCATCGACACCTGGCCGTCACCGAAATCCGCACCCTCCGTCATATAAGTATCTGACCCGCCGATGAGATCATTCGCGTAGGCCACGTCCCGCACCTCCGGAAGCGCGCACAGCCGCTCCCGCAGCCAGTCGGCCTTCTCCCGGCCGTTCTCGCCGCCGATATTCACCACCGCCAGGTTATTCTTGTCGTAGCCGCAGGGATACTCCTGCATGAACTTGCTCTGCCGCTGGACAAACAGCACGAAGATGAGCAGCGCCGTGGAAATCACGAACTGGACGCCCACAAGAACACTCCTCAGCGTTTTTCCGGATGCCGAAAGTCCATAGTTGCCCCGCAGGATCATCGCCGGCTGGCCACTCGTGGAATAGATGCCCGGCCAGATTCCGGCAATAATGCCGGTGGCCACGGCAACCGTCCCGACGAACAGCAGCAGCCCCCAATGCTTGCCGATGGAGAAAGACTGCATCAACACACCCCTGGTCAGCAGCGCATCGGAAACCGGCCCCAGCAGCAGGGCAGCCACCACAAAAGCGCAGATGCACCAGATTACCGCCTCCGCCACGACTAGAGCACGCAGCCGCTTGGTCGAGGATCCCAGTATCTTCTGCAGGTTCACGCTCCGGATGCGCAACGGTGTCAGCGCGACGTAGAAATTGGTGAAGTTGATCAGGCCGATGCCCAGGATCAGGATGGCAATCGCGATAAGCAGAAGCAGTTGCGAGCGGCTGCCGCTCTTATACACATTGCCTTCGTTCCGGAAGTAGATGCTGATCAGCGGCACCAGTTCGATGGGCGTAAGCCAGTCTCCCTGTGGAGGAAAGTCGAAATGGGCATTGAACTCATCGGACACGGCTCCGGCATTCCCAGCATCGTCCAGCAATAAATAGCAGACGAAGTTGGCTCCGCCGTAACTTCCTTTCTGGACATCGCCTATGGTCAGGTACAGGTCATTCCCCAGCTGCGTGTTCGTCGGGAAGTCCTCATACACGCCGGTCACCGTGATTTCCCGAGGCAGTTCCATATATTTGGTATCTGTTTTCAGCAGTTTGCCAATCGCCCGCTCCCCAGGGAACAGGTTCTCCGCCAGCGACCGGGGGATAATCACGGAATTCGGCCCCTCCAGCGCGTGAGAATCGCCCTCTATCATCTTGATGCCGAACACGTCGATGAAACGCTCCGACACGAAGACCAGATCCCGCTTGTAGCCAACGGGGTCCTTTCCGTCCTCCGCCACGGAAAAATAGATTTCCCCGATAAAAGGCATCACCGTACATCCCGCCTCAATGTGGGCCGATGAGCCGATGATATCATCGGCAAAGCCTCTCGGCAGGATATTCCTAAACAGCGACTCATCACCTTTCTTATCGGCCCGGAAAACCCGGTCGGCCGTCGGATGGCACTTGTCAAAAGACAGCTCATAATCCGCCTGCAGGAATATCAGGGCGAAGGCCAGCAACGCCGCCACCAGTCCCGTGAAGTTCAGGACCACCGCCACCGGATACCGCCGGATCAGGCTCTTTAGGTTTCGTAGTATCATGGTTTCTTTACTCCTTTTTCAACTCTATCGCCGGATTGGTCTTCGCCACCTCGTACTGCTGTACCACATAGGAGCCGATAAGGATGACAAAGGCCAGGCTCACCGCCAGCCCCACCGCCTCGATGGCGGTGTAGAGCTTGTTGCGTGAGAGGAATCTCAAGAGGTTTCCGTCAGATTTTATGTTCCAACTAACTGAAGAAGAGTGGCTTTCGAACTCATCACAAATTGTGATGACTTCAAACCGGCCCAAAAAAGCCTTGCCATACGCATTTACGGAGCAGGGGGTGGCTATGCAGCAGGAGGAGAACATAGGTGCGGTCAACGACCTTTCGGAGGATGTCCGGCAGGACATCGACAACCTGTACCTGGCCATCGGCGAACTTTCTTCCCGCATCGAAGAGAAGAAGCAAGCGCCACGGCGCAAGATTGGTTTCCAGCAGAATATAGAGGACTGATTTGTCATTCTGAGCACTTTTCTGTCATTCTGAGCGATAGCGAAGAATCTATTCTTTTTTCAATTCAACCGCCGGATTGGTCTTCGCCGCCTTCAGCGTTTGCCATAGCACGGTACCAAAGGCGATGGCCAGTGAAATGATGACCGCCACCACAAAGACCCAGCCGTAATTCTCAACACGGTACGCAAATCGCTCCAGATAAACCCTGGCGGCCCAGATGGCTAGCGGAATGCCGATGGCGCAAGCAATGCCGGTCAAAACCATATAGCTACGGACGTTCCTCCAGGTCTCGTGCGTTACATCAGAGCCAAAAACCTTCCTCACGGCAATCTGTTTGGTGTTCTCATCGGCAAAATACGTGCTCATCGCCAGGAGCCCCAGGAGTGAAATTAACACTGCCAGAACCGCGAAGAGTTCCACCAACCGCAGGGTCCTCCGCACAGGGGCCAGCATTTTCGTGTTGATGTCACGCACGAAGCCGTACCGCCAGGCGGGTTCCTCCACGCCGGAGGTCTCCAGCCGATATTCCCTGTATGCCTGCCGGATGGCCTTGTCGTAAGAGTCGTCCTCCCCCGTGGTGCCGATGAGCATGCAGTTGGCATACCGGAGTTCTTCGGCCCGCGTTACGATGACGCCGCCATTGGGATTCTGACTGCTCTCCGAGGCCGGCCGGGCCGGAAAATCCGTCACCACGCCGCCGATGAACTCCGGCTGGGCGCCGTTCATATTGATCCTCCGGGGGAATACGGTGGACGTGTCCGACACCGCGGCGGCATTGAAGGCACTGCGGCTCATCCAGAGCGAATGCGTGAGCGGATGGCCGAAATCTTCTTCCACCTCCAGTCCCAGCAGTTTGAAATAGGTGGAATCGCAGAGGATGACGGGCATATCCACGTGGTGCTCCTCGTCCACCTTGATGCCCATCGTCATATTGATGAGCCCCGGAATACCGCGTCCTACGCCTGCCTTTGTCACAAAAGGCAATGCCTCCACCTTGTCCTTGAAAAGCTTCATCATATCAAAGTCGCGGGCAGAATACTCAATATAATAGCGATTCTCCGAGGCAGCGTGCATCGGCCGGGTAAGCATGTGGCGCATCTGCACTTCCATCACCAGCGCCAGGGCAATCAGGAATACCGACAGGACATTCTGCACCACAATAAACACCTTGCTCAGTACCATTTTATTCCGGCGCCGGAGCGTGCCCTTGATCACGTCAATGGGCTGATAACGAGACGCCGCGACAGCCGGAAGGAGCCCGTTGATAACACCCAGAATCAGAATGCCGGCGATATACGCCAGGATATACCCCGGTGTCATCATGAAGGACAGTCTTACGCTGGTATCTCCGATGCCCAGCATCAGCTCGTCCGGGTCGCTGGTGGAGACCAGGCTGTTCATCATCGGGACCAGAAGATCGGCCAGCAGCAGTGCCGCGGCAAAGCAGACGGCGGTGAAGGCAACGGATTCGCCGATGTACTTCCACAGGATGCCGGTCTTGTCGGCCCCCAAAAGCCTCCTGGTGGCCATTTCCTTGGACCGCTTGCCCGTAAGCGCCAGACTCAGGTTCACATAGTTGAAAACGGCCGATAAGAGGAGCAGGAGTACAACTACCGTCAAGAGCCTGAGCATCTGGGCGTTGCCTTGACGGGTGAGCCCGTTGCTGTTGCCAGTAGTGAAGAAAGCTTCATCCATCCGGTACGCTTTCCACGCGTTCACCTTCTCCGCGCTCCAGACAGGGTCATAGTTCTTGTGTAGCAGTGCTTTCACTTTTGCCCTCACATCGTCAGGGTCCGCATCTTCGCGTACGCGGAACCAGGTAGTGTAGTTGCCGATACTGCCAAAGTTCCGCTCCCGCTCAGCGGCCCAGGTTCCCGAAATGTGCGTAATGATGTCGTAGGGCATGAAGAAGGTGCCGTCAAAGTCGGCAAAAACCCCTTTGATGGTGCGATTGGATTGGTCCACATTGATAACTTTCCCAATGAGGTTATCGCCATCCACGGAAAGTTTCCTCGCCAGAGATTCACTGATGAGGATGTCCTCCTTCCCGACAAAATCTTCCGCACTTCCTTCTACCAGATGATACTCCGGGAACACCCGGAAGAAGTCGGCATCGGCCTCCATGCCGGCGCACTGGAGGAGCTGGTCACCCTGACGGATAAGCGGCTGCCACAGCATGGCGGCACGGGTTGCCGCCTGAACCTCCGGGATATTCATCTCCAGTTCTTCTTTGTCCCAATAGGTCAGCCCCAGGAACTCATTGGTTCCCAGGACAAACGTGCGCTTCCACTGCGGTGACTCGTGCGCCACCTCATACTGCTGCACCACGTAGCTGCCAATCAGGATCACGAACGCCAGGCTTACGGCCAGCCCCACCGCCTCGATGGCGGTGTACAGCTTGTTGCGGGATAGAAATTTCAGATAACTTTTCATATCGAGCTTGTATGACTTTCAACAATTGTTTATATTTGTGCGGATCTAATATTTGAAGGAAATGAGTGATGAATTGATTCTTGTACAAAACCTCATCCATGAGTTTCGGGGCAAAAAGGTAATGCTGGACTTTGACTTGGCAAGGTTGTACCAGGTGGAGACCAAAGTCTTGAACCAGGCTGTAAGGCGTAATATTAAAAGGTTTCCTGAGGATTTTATGTTCCAGCTTGATAATAAGGAGTTTGCAAACTTGAAGTCACAAATTGTGACCTCAAGTTGGGGAGGTCGGCGCACTCCACCACTAGCCTTTACTGAGGAAGGAATAGC
>Ga0247611_10009125_pt1 | contig 12011 bp, 9 predicted proteins | sample 177DNAGHGhighgp2_FD_192422 | JGI IMG/M metagenome (GOLD analysis project Ga0247611, IMG submission 192422) | Sheep rumen microbial communities from Palmerston North, Manawatu-Wanganui, New Zealand - 1770 DNA GHGhigh gp2 | ecosystem: Host-associated > Mammals > Digestive system > Stomach > Rumen ... | reverse complement strand
ACTATATACCCTGCCATCATGTTCAAAGTTTTTGCTATCTGTGAACTTTGCTCACGAATTAATTTTTCTTGATGCTCCATAATTCTGTCTTCAGAATCGTAAAGATCTTGAATTGTCGCATAGGTCTGTAACCATCTGCCGTTTTTGTTTCTTTCAGGTGCTGATGTAAAATAAGGTTTACGACAATTAATCATTGCTATTGGCTGTACAAACATTTTATTATCTCCTTTATTTTCTTCATACTATTACAAAAGTAGTTTTATGTTTAGTGTTTATTAACTATAATTTACAAAAAATACGGTAGAGTTATAAAGTTCTACCGTATTTTTTTGTACTAATTTATATTTACCTAAGCCTTAACTGACTTAATACATCTTTTTACTCTGCGTAAAGATTTGTCTTTACCAAGAATTGCCAAAATTGCAGCCATATCAGCACCGCAGGTTCTGCCTGTTACTGCTGCTCTGATTGCCCACATTGTAACTTTTGGTTTGATTCCTTTTTCTTTATATTCTCCTCTAAATACTTCCAATTTGTGATGGAGTTCTTCTTCCGTAAACTCCCATCCTTGAGCTTGTTTTTCAAACTCTGCCAAAACATCTTGTGCTACCTCCGTATCCAATATCTCTTCCTGTGCTTTCGGCTCAATCTCAACATCTTCGCCGAAGAAATAAGGAACCGCATCGGTTATATCAGATAACAGGGTAAGGGGTTCACGGGTAACTTCAACCATTCTTGTGTATTGAGCATCACTTAATTCCGTTAAATCGTATTTTGTCAAATACGGTTTAAGTCTTTCTTTTAAATCTTCTATATCCAACATTTTTATATAATGACTATTCATCCAATTTAATTTATCATATTCAAAAATTGAATTAGATGAAGAAATTTCATTAATTCTAAAATCTTTTGCAATTTCATCAACAGATTTAATTTCAACACCATCAGAAGGTGACCATCCTAACAGTGCTACGAAATTTATTAAAGCATCTGTTAAATAACCTTTTTCAACAAACTCAGAAACTGCTGTCGCTCCATGACGTTTTGATAATTTACTTCTGTCAGGTGCCAAAATCATACCTAAGTGTCCGAATTGAGGAACTTCAGCTCCCAAGGCTTCATATATTAAAATCTGTTTATAAGTATTTGAAATATGGTCTTCACCTCTGATAATATGTGAAATTTTCATAAGCATATCATCTATAACTACCGCAAAATTATATGTAGGAGCTCCATTTGATTTCATTATTACGAAATCGCCCAACAAATCAGTATCAACATGCAATTCACCTTTTACCATGTCGTTGAAAGACAAAATAGAGGTATCATGGAAAGCCTTTTGAGCTTTTGTAATATTAAATCTGATTGCTGGTTTTCTGCCTTCTGCTCTTAATTTTGCTTTTTGTTCTTCTGTTAAATTTTCACATTTTTTTGAATAAACATAAGGCTTTTTATTATCATGAGCTTCTTGCTTTTCTGCTTCAAGTTCTTCCTGTGTACAGAAACATTCATAAGCAAAGCCGCTATCCAAAAGCTGCTGAACATACTTAGGATAAATATCAAATCTTTCTGATTGGGTATATGGACCGTAAGCACCACCAACATCAGGACCTTCATCCCAGTTTAAACCCAAAGCTTTTAAACTGTCAAAAATATTATCAATATATTCCTGACTTGTTCTTTCAGCATCAGTATCTTCTATTCTTAAAACGAATTTACCGTTATTCTTTTTCGCAAACAAATAATTAAACAAGGCTGTTCTAGCTGTTCCTACGTGTAAATTACCACTTGGAGACGGGGCTATTCTGACTCTTACTTCTGACATATTTCCTTCTTTCTTTTATTAAATTTAATAAATAAGAACGGGGTATAAAACCAATCCGCATATCCAAGCTTATCACGAGCATAAAGCGATTTCAAGTGTTTTATATTAATAAATAAACCGCACTTATTTACCTAAATTATATAATTTTTGATTTAAAACCTGATGCTGCCTCAACAATGAGAGTTTAGTACTGCCATCAGAAACATATTTATCAATATTGTCCTTATTCACTACCAAAAATTGAGCAGCAGTTTCGGGTTGACGTGCAATAAAATCTCTAAAAAGTAATCTTGCTTTTGCCTGCTTTACGGAATCAGAAACATCATCCTTCAATAATATTCTCGGTGTACCGTCATAAGCTTCAATAAATCCTTTTGATTTCATTGCTTTACATAAATCCTTCTTTAAATCAGGATATCTTCTTAAATTTGCAGCAATCAAAGCATCAATATCATCAAGTTCTCCGATAGATAACCATCTGTGAGAATCGGGATCAACCGATGCTATCAGTTCAGGTATAGTTGCACAAATTCTATTTACTTCCTGTCTGTTTTTAATTGGAGCATTATATTCCTGAAATTTCTTATTTACATCGGCCATTTCCTCAGGTGTCCATTCGGATATTCCCAAATTTTTAGCTGCATACATTTGCTGATAAGATGCAATCATTCTTAACAACGGTAAATTTTCATCAGAAGTTTTGTTTATCAACATTTCAGCAATTGCCTGTTGAGCTGCACCCATCATATTTTTGTTTCTTTGATAAAATTCAGAATTTAGTTTTGTTGCAACAATATCGCATCTCTGTTTATCAATACCGAGTTCCTCAAGCATTTCAGCCGGAAGATATGATTGGAAAGCTAAACATTTTCTATATTCCGGAGTAGAAAATTCTGATTTAATACAAAATCTTATAAATTTATTTAATACCGGTGTCGGTACAAGTGCAAATCGTTTTCTCATATATTTTTCAAATTCTTCGTTAACATTTGAGACAAAAGATATTTTTTGACCATCTTTGTTTGTTATGGTAAATATTTCAGCCCCATTTTTGAGAGCTTCTTCTTTGAGTTTTGATTGAATTTCTTCTTCTGTTAATTCTTTTTTAGGCGGAACAGCCTCAGAAGCAGCCTGTTGGGCAGCAACAGCATCTTGCTGTGCTAATTCTTCGGCTAATTTGTCATACTCGAGTTGAATCAAATTATGTTGGCGAACTTGTTCTTCACGGTTAGGTTTTATACTTCTTGCATATTCCAATAATTCCTGAAATTCAGGATTGTTACCGTCAGCACCATACAATTCAAAAAATAATTTTATGGTATCAGTAATCGCCAGAGATTGCAATTCTTTCATCATAGGATTAACTTGCCAATAAACCTCAAGTTTCTCCTGCTGTTTTTTTGTTAAATTATCATAATTTTCAAAGAAATTGTGCATCTCTTCAGAGGCATGGGTTTTTTCTAAAGCAATACTCATTATCTCGCTGAGATAACGGCTGACAAAATTTAATTTCTCGGAATCATAAATTCCTTTATTTCTCAGATTTTTTTCTGTTGCCTGAGAATTACCATGCCCTTTTAATATTGCATCTCCATAACGTCTGCCTTCATTATTATCTCTAACTTTAAATTTTTGTTTCTGTTTCGGCTGCATATAATTGCCGGACGTTATATCAGATAAAGTTCTTTCTCTGTGTTCACCGGAAGCCGAGCCCGAAGTCTTTCTTGGTCTATATACATATGGAAAATCTTCTCTTGTAGCGATAAAAGACTTCCAATACGGAGTTCTCGGGAATTTTATTCCATAAGCATAAACATCATCGTATTGTAAATCTGTACTTATTAAACCCTCATACTCAGGAGATAAATCCGTTTTAAAATCTTTTTTTATTTCATCAAGTGTTTTACCGTCAAAATATATTTTTCTAAGAAGATAAACTCCTAAATCAGAAGAGCCGTCTTTTAATAGTGGTACTGTACCAAATTCATCTTTCATAGCTTCAACATCGGCAACTACGCCTTTTCTAACATTTCTGTTAGGAGTATCTGTTAAATTTGCAAATAACGGTTCTTCCTCTGCAAATAGTCTTCGGATGAATTCAAGAGAATCTATTTGGTTTATATCTTCATATGTCAATTTCATTATTAATGCCGGAGCGAGTTTACTGTTTTTATCAAAATCCGAATACAAATATGTCTTCATCTTTTGAGGCATGTTATCCTGATTAAATCGTTGAGCATAAAAGTTTTCAGGAGTACGATTTAATCTTTCTCCAAAATTAATATTAAAATCTCTATACGCAAATTTTGGTAACTCTGCTTTCTTTTCTATTACGGATTGAGATTGCTGTTTGTTTTTTGGGGTATTACCTAAAGAAACAACTTTTGAGGTAAATTGTATATTCTGAATATTCATATGTGGTTCCTTATATTAATTATCTGACTTACTTAAATCTTCTGAAAATAAATTTTTGCTATAAATAAGGTTTTTGTTAATAAATTTTTACCAATGATTTATTCATGCTATAATTGAACTGTAGAAAAGCTAAGGGGATATGAAATAATGACTGAAATCGTAACAATAGGCAGTGCGACAATGGACGTTTTCGTTGAGTGTGAAGATGCCAATGTAGTTTCTGTTGCGGCTAAAAATAAAAAATCAGAATTTATGAGTTACAGATACGGAGCTAAATTAGAAATTTCAGATTTTGCTTCCCGTGTTGGAGGCGGCGGAGTTAATACTGCTGTTAATTTTGATAATTTAGGGCTAAAAACAAGTGCTATTTTTAAAATTGGCGATGACATATATTCTGAAGGTATTTTAAATTTCTTTGAAAAAACTAATGTTGATGTGTCAAGTAAAATTCAAGATCCAAAGGATAGTACCGGTTTTTCCATAATATTGGTAAGCTTTCAGGGCGACAGAACTGTTTTGGCTCACCGTGGTGCAAATGCTCATATAAAAAAATCAGAAATAAATTTTGAAGCAATAAAAAATGCAAAGCTTCTCTATGTAGCACCATTAAACGGCGACAGCAATAAAGTTCTCGATGATATCGTTCATTTTGCAAAAGAAAATAATGTTTATGTTTGCTTTAATGCAGGCTCTACAAGTATTAAAAAAGGCTTTAATTACCTCAAAGGAATATTAGAAACAGCGCAAATTGTTGTTATGAACAAGGAAGAAGCCTCTTTGGCAACAAAAATTGAAATCAGACAGGATACCAAAGATGTCAAATACTCTAATGAAATTATCCATCCCGATGTAAAAGAAATGTTAAGGAAACTAAAAGTCATGGATTATCAGGTCATCGTTATAACAGATGGTGGGCAAGGTGCTTATGCATATAACGGAAAAGAATTTTTCTACTGTCCAGCTTTTGACGGTCCTGTTGTATCTACTCTTGGTGCAGGTGATGCTTTTGCTTCAACCTTCTGTGCTTCACTAAAAAGGACTAATGCTGATATTGGTCGTTCACTTATGATGGCATCAGTAAACTCAGCAGGAGTAGTTTCCGAATTTGGTGCAACTCAAGGTCTTTTGACTTTTGATGAAATAGACAGAAAATTGTCTGAAAATCCAAATTATAAATATATTATTGTTGAATAAATATTATTGGAATAACATATGAAAAAACTTATTATTATAACACTTTTGATAGTATTGACCTGTACCATAACAGGTTGTCATTTAAGCAAAGCTATAAATGCAAGAATTGATGAAGATTATTATTGTGTAGTAAACAGGGATATAATTGCGTTTTATAATCCTGTCACTGATAAATGTACACCCTTTGGAACAGAACGTACCTTCGGGGATACGGAATGTTCCAAAGTGAAGAATCTCTATTCAAAAGGCGATTGCAGGCTTAAAAAAGATGCATGTACAAATTTCGGACGTGGAGAGCAACCTACACTCGGATGCATAAATAATAAGAAAGAATCCCTGAGAATATTATTAACCCCTAAACCTAAGGAATAAATCAGCTGACTTCCTGCAAAATGTCCGTTGATTTGAATTTTTTAGCAGAATGAGAGGATATATAAGCTTTTAGCAATTCAAAGCAAACAATGCATATTTTTTCCGTAGCCTTTTTTTCGTACTCAGTTTTAATATCAAATTCGCTGTTTGCAAGAACTGATAAAAAATCACGGAGTTTATAATGCATAACATCTTTGAAATGATGTAAAGTGTTGCAATCAGAACAGATAACCCCGCCCATACTCTGTGCAAAATACATGCTTTCATTTTCAATAGACTTACCGCAAACAATACACCTATCCAATTCAAGAGAAAATCCGGCAATTCTCATCATTTTTAGTTGGAATTTAATAACCGCAATCACTATTTCAATTTTATCCTCAGCATTAGATATCGTATCTAAAGTTTCATATAATAAATCATATATAACTGCAGAACACGGATCTTCCTCAATACCGAAATTATTGACAACCTCAGATACATACATTGAATAAAATATTTTATCCATATCTCTGCGTGTGCGACTAAAAGTATTCAGGGCCTCAGCCTGAGAAATTGTGCTGAGATTTTTGCCGTTATATAACATAAGCTTATTTGCGACAAGCAAATCCATCCTTGCACCTAATTTACTTTTAGGTTTCTTAACTCCTTTTGCAACCCCACGAATTAAACCTCTATCACGAGAATACATGACAATTACTTTGTCTGATTCACTTAGATTATAAGACTTTAAATTAATTGCATTGGTAACGAACGAACCCTTAGAATTCATTAGAAAGCATCTTCTTCATCTACAATTTCTTCGTCGCCTTCAGAAGTACCACTATAAGCACCTTTAATCATTTGGATTAATTCAGTTCTGTTATCAGAAAATTCTAAAGCGACTTCTTCGGTAATAAATCCGTTAGTAAATAAATTATGTAAAGACATATTCATTGTAATCATAGAGTTGAATGAACCTCTCTTTACGAGTTCATAAAGTTCATTAAGCTCATCTCTCAAAATCAAATCTCTAACGGCAGAAGTAACAACAAGAACTTCACAAGCAGGACGTCTGCCATTACCTTCTTTAAGAGGAACAAGTTTCTGAGAAATAGTACCTCTCAAGAGCATAGCCATCTGTTGTCTTACCATAACACGATCTGACGGTTCATACATATTAATAATTCTGCTGATAGTTTGAACTGCATCATTTGTATGAATTGTAGAAAATACCAAATGACCTGTTTCAGCAGCTTTAATAGCTGATGTCATAGTATCTCTGTCACGGATTTCTCCGATAAATATTACATCCGGATCCTGTCTTAAGGCATATTTTACACCATCAGGGAAGGATACGGTATCAAGTAATATTTGTCTTTGAGATATAATACTCTTTTTATTATTAAAAATAAATTCAACCGGATCTTCAATAGTAATGACATGTTTAGGATAATTCGTATTAATATAATCAATCAACGAAGCCATTGTTGTAGACTTACCTGTACCGGTCTGACCTGTAACAAGAACAAGACCATGATTAAGTTTCGCAAATTGTTCTATTGATGGCGGTAAGTTTAATTCCCCAATTTTTGGAACATAATAAGGAATTAAACGAATAACGAGTTTACTTTTACCTAACTGACGAGATAAATTTACACGAAAACGAGATAACCCCGGAATTTCATACGCAAAATCCAAATCATAAACATTCTCAATATTCTCTCTTGCCTGACGAGGTAACAACCCGTCATAAGCTCTGTCAACGTCATCATCAGAAAGAATCGGCATGTTAATTTTAAGTATTCTACCGTCTTTTCTGACCGTAGGGTGCTCTCCAACTGCGAGGTGAACATCTGATGCACCTATCGCAACCGCTTTTCTTAAAAAATCTTCAATATCGAAATCCATAGCTATCCTATCAATTTATCTCTCAACTTATTAAACTTATTCTAACATTATATAAAATTTTTGGCAATAGTTTCACAAAAAAATCGTATATTTCGACTATATTGGTAAAAAATATTACAATTTTGTAACATTACAAATTAAAAAGTCAATTTTTCCCATGACAAAAACTTTATATAAATGTAAGGGAATTCAAAACTTTTAAAAAATTGGAAAGTAAACTTATCAAATAATTATAATTACAAAACTTTATACTCTCTCTCTTAATATCCTCGTGTTTATTTAATGTTGCCATATCTGGCAACTTTTTTTTGCTTTATTAATATTGATAAAACCTATTTAGAATAAATCTTACTAATTAATTGTTCATCATAACCGGCTCTTTTGTCGGCTGGAATACTTTTCAAAATTTTATCAATAAGCTCCAAAGATACTATATGTCTGTCAACCAAGAATTTTGCATAGTTTGGATGGCAATGATTTATTGCGGAAAGGTAATATGGGATAGAATAGCCCCAATAATATTTTTCATGTATAGGTTTTATAAATTCCTCTATAATATTCAATATTGGAAGAAGCTTATAATCACCGCTATAATTATCGTTCATATACTGAACAATCAACTCGGTACACAAGTTGCCTGCACATCTGCCCATGCCAAATACAGTAGAATCTATAATTAACTCTCTATCAGTACACGCATCAATCAAAGCCTGTGCATTTGAAAAAGCCGCCTGTAAATTATTATGAGAATGGAAACAAAGTGCAATATCCTTACTCAAATTCTCATCTATAACCTTATAAATATGCAGTACCTCTTGTTTTTTCATAACTCCCATAGAATCTACTATTGAAATTCCGTACGGTTTTAAAGACTGAATTTGATTTAGCAGTTCAAGCATTTCTTCATCCGTATACTGATCTGTGAATGTCGGACTTATAAATAATTTATACCCTTTTGCCTTCACTTGTTCACAGTATTTTAAAGCATCCTCTTTTTGAGCTTTCTTAAAAATTACTCTTAACCCGCATGTATCTGAGGATTTAACTTCCGGAATCTTTTCTATTGGGAATTTCCCATATGTAATCATCCCAAAAAGTCTTGATTTATCATAATTATCAGGTAAAAAAGTTTTGATTTTATCAAAACTGTCAAATAAGGTTTGATTATCCTGTGCCTTTTCTGTCGAGAGAAATCCAATCTCTATAAAATCAAGATTTGCACTATGCAAAAGTTTTATAACAGACTTTGCATTTTCACGACCAAAATTCCAATTATTGATATATCCGCCGTCTCTGAGTGTACAGTCTAAAATCTTTATATTATTGAAATTTTGAGAACGCTTATTTACAGGATTTTCAGCACAAAATTCTTTTGACATATGACTCCTTCTCTACAAAATATTAAATCATAAAAATGTTAAAAGTCGTAATAAACAAATAATATTAAGAAATATAAAGAAAATTATATATCTAAAACTCAGTTATAGCTTGATTGTTAGAAATCTTTATATATTGGGTATATAAAAATTAGCACTTTTTTACAACCTTACGTTTTTATATATATATGAAAGTATAAAAGAAAAAGAAAAGGAGTATATATGGCTAGAGTTCTTATTTCCATGCCGGAGGAATTTTTAAGTATGATTGATTCGGTTGCAGACAATGAAAATCGTTCTCGCAGTGAATTAATCAGGGAAGCCTTGCGAACATATATCTATAAACAAAAAGCAAGACAATCCGTAGCAGCAAGCAGAGATGCAGATTTATTAGAAGAATTGCTTGAGTAAAACTGCAAGCTAATGAAATATAAATAGTTTTTAAAGACCGTTTTTATTAAAAACGGTCTTTGTGTTATGGTATATTTTTACAATTACTTTACAATAAATTTTGCTTTATTTATAATTTTAGAGGTTAAGTTGACATAAAAAGGTGAAAAAATGAGCAAATATTTATTGGAAATAGGAACAGAGGAATTACCTTACAGATTTATACCTCAGGCGATTGAGCAATTAAAAAACGGGTTTGAAGGATTTTTAAACAATAATAAAGTAGGTTTTGAAGATATAAAAGTATACGCCACCCCAAGAAGATTAGCTGTTATTATTAGCGGTCTTGTAGAAAAGAGCGGTGATGAAGAAAAAATAATTAAAGGTCCTATTGCAAAAGTTGCTTACGATGAAAACGGTAATTTAACAAAAGCCGGAGAAGGTTTTGCTCGTAAAAACGGACTTAAACCGGAAGATTTATACGTTGAAGACAATTATGTGTACGCAAAAGTTGTTGTCAAAGGAAAATCAATAAAAGAACTTTTGCAGGAAAATGTTCCTTCTATTGTTTTGAAACTCCAAGGTTCTCACTTTATGAGATGGGGTTATAATGAAGAAAAATTTTCCCGTCCGATAAGATGGATAGTTTCAATTCTTGACAGAGAAGAAGTTAAAATCAAAATAATTGATAAAGAATCTTCAAATGTTTCAAGAGGTCACAGATTTGCTCAACAAAACGTTATTATCGGGAATCCTGATGATTATGTAGAAATTATGAGAAATTGCTGTGTAATAGTAGATCAGGATGAACGTCGTCAATTAATTATTGATAAAGCAAAAGAAGAAGCCGATAAATTGGGTGCCGTTCCTTATTATACAGATGATTTATTGGAAGAAGTTACATTTATCACGGAATATCCTGTTCCTGCGGTTTGTGAATTCGACCCTAAATATTTGGAAATTCCGGAAGAAGTTACTGTTACCGTTATGGCAGTTCACCAGAGATATTTTGCACTCCATAAGGATGGCAAATTAATAAACAAATTTATTACAATGACAAATTACATAGGTGACGAATTTGCTAATATAAAAGCAGGCAATGTGCGTGTAATAAAAGCAAGATTAGATGATGCAGTATTTTTCTTTACGGAAGATACAAAAAAATCTCTTGAAAGTTATGTTGAGGCATTAAAAGGTGTTACCTTCCAAAAAGGTATGGGAACAGTTTATGATAAAACAATGCGTCTGATTGCACTATCTAAAGATATTGCAAATCACCTGGACGTAAACTCAGGTACAATAGAAAGAACAGCATTACTTTGTAAGGCTGATTTAACAACTCAGCTTGTGTTTGAGTTTACCGAATTACAAGGCTTTATTGGCGCAGATTACGCAAGAGTTTCAGGAGAAAACGAAAAAGTTTGCGAAGGGATTAAAGAACACTACTTCCCATTGAATGCGGAAAGCGAAACTGCAAAGAATATTGAAGGACAAATTGTTGGTATTGTTGATAAGATGGATACGGTTTGTGCGGTGTTTGCAGAAGGTAAAAAGCCTACAGGTTCTTCCGATCCGTTAGGTGTTCGCCGTGCAGCTTTAGGTATCATCAGAACAATCCTTGACAGCGGTTTAAAAATTGATTTGAATGATTTAATCATAAAAACTTTACTATTGTTGCCTATAAAAGCAAGTGAAGGTAATCTGTTTGAAAAGGTAAAGAGTTTTGCCGGTTCAAGTGCTGACAGGATTTCAGGTAAAGTCTTAAATGAAGTTACAGAATTTTTCGTTCAACGTTTAATCATTTATTTATCAGACAGATATTCAAAGAATGTACTTGAGGCATGTGCATCTAATGTTAATCCGTTAATTGATTTAGCAGATTACTTAAAGAGAGTCGAAGTTGTTTCTAAACTTGATAATCCTCAGTTGTTAGAAAATGCGAACAGAGTATCAAGAATTTTAAAAGAAAATTCAAAGCAGGCTGTTGATAAGAATTTATTCAAAGAACCTGCTGAAAATATGCTTCTGCAGCAAATTCAAACAGTTGATGAGGATTTAGATTATCCGAAATATTTGGAAGCTCTTATTGAAATAAATCCGTCTGTCGAAAAATTCTTTAACGATGTATTGGTAATGGATAATGACGAAAAAGTAAAAGAAAATCGTCTTGCCTTATTGACAATGTTAAAGAAAAAATATACAAAGTTAACAGATTTTTCAAAATTATAATTATAGATAGTTATATAAAATATTACAGTATTGATTCAAAAACCCTTTTCCCTTCGGGAGAGGGTTTTTTATTGTAACGTACACTTTAGAATTTATATCCGTTCCCTGTATGCGAGAGCGGATATATTGATAACAAATATTATGTGTAATATCGTATATAAAAAACTTATTTCTTTTTCTTTTTATCTTTTTTGGTTTCTTTAGATTCTTCCTCTTTAGGAGTTTCCTCTTTAGGTGCTTGCTGCTGAACCATTGATTGCGGAACCAGCATTGCTCTTACAGGATAGAGTCTTGAAATAACTTCTTCATCATTATCAAAA
>Ga0247611_10009124_pt1 | contig 12012 bp, 6 predicted proteins | sample 177DNAGHGhighgp2_FD_192422 | JGI IMG/M metagenome (GOLD analysis project Ga0247611, IMG submission 192422) | Sheep rumen microbial communities from Palmerston North, Manawatu-Wanganui, New Zealand - 1770 DNA GHGhigh gp2 | ecosystem: Host-associated > Mammals > Digestive system > Stomach > Rumen ... | reverse complement strand
GCAGCCCAGTTCATTGACGAACTCAAGAAGATGATTGCCGAGATTGTCCTGAACGTCCTGCGTGACAACAATAGTGGTAGCATCGCTGTGGAACAAGGCAAACCCGCCAAGCCCAAGTCTCCATCAAGCGGAGAAGAGAAGGCCAAGAAACCTCGTGCTCCTCGCCTGAAGAGTATAGAAGAGATTCCGTGTCCAGTCTGTGGCAAGGGGCATCTGGTTAAGGGGAAAACGGCCTTCGGGTGCAGTGAGTACAAGAACGGTTGTCACACCGTGCTGCCATTCGCCGATTATCCAGCCGACTTGACGCCCACCAGGCTGTCTCGGCTGGTTAAGAAGAACTTCAAGGATAAATAGGGTAGTCACGTTGATGAATGAAATGGTGCAATATGTCTTAGCTGGGTTGATCGTTGCCCTTGCGGTGGCAGCGACCGTGCGCTCTGTTGTGCGGGCAGCAAGTGACAAGAAATCGGCACTAACTGCCTGTGCCTCTTGTAAATTGAAGGACGCTTGCCAGAATCCCAAGAAAAATTCTGTGAAAAAATGTGCCGATAAAGTTGCACATGTCAAAAATACGCAGTAATTTTGCAGCGCAAAAATCACAACAGGTCGCTTGGATGAGTGGTTTAGTCACCGGTCTGCAAAACCGGGTACAGCGGTTCGAATCCGCTAGTGACCTCCAAAAGAATCACTGACTGTTCTCACGGTCGGTGATTCTTTTTGTTGACTTTTCTCTGTAAGGTTCTTTTATTCATGATAAGTTATTTGATTTTTAAATTATTGATAAATTGATATATATTTGTGTATTTCTAAAGTGATAGTTTAAATTTGATGCCTCTAATTCAAGCTCCTGACAGTATCTTGGATTTGCTTGAAGTTGTTAAATTTCTATAAAAACCTATTAGATGCGTGAAATTGTCCTCGCTTTATTTTGAAAAATGTGCTATTTGCAGTAATTTTGTGCCACTAAATAGGGGAAAGAAGAAGCTGATGGTGGCATCCTGTCGATGGGGCTTTTTGAAAACCGTTGCTTCAAGTCGTTGACCCTCAATGAAATATATACCCCTTTCTCCACGTGCTCACTGCTCCGCGGCAATGAGCCCCTGTTATTGCATATTAAAAAATAAACATAAATGATAAGTAAATGGAATTACTTACCTCTAACATCCGACGAACGCATTGCCCAGGAGCAGTTGGCGGCCCAGTTCCCCAATTGCCCCTCCATCGCTCGGCTGTTGGTGCTCAGGGGCTTGAAGACCGCGGAAGATGTCCACGACTTCCTCTACCCGTCACTCCAGCAGTTGTACGATCCGTTCTTGATGAAGAACATGGACAAGGCAGTGGCGAGGCTCAATCAGGCGTTAGGGGCCAAAGAGAAGATCATGATTTACGGGGACTACGACGTGGACGGTACCACTGCCGTAGCGCTCGTGTATAAGTATCTTCAGAACATTTACTCCAATCTGGTTTACTATATTCCGACGCGTGATGATGACGGGTATGGTATTTCCCTGCAGAGCATTGACTATGCAGCATCGATTGGGGTGAAGCTTGTTATTGTGCTCGATTGCGGTATTAAGGCAATCGACGAAATCGCTTATGCCAAGGAGAAGGGCATAGATTTCATCGTCTGTGACCACCATGTCCCTGACGATGAGTTGCCCGCTGCTTCGGCAATTCTTAATCCCAAACTCGTTGATGACACTTATCCCTACAAGGGACTGTCGGGCTGTGGCGTGGGCTTCAAGTTCATGCAGGCGTTTTCCAAGAGTAATGGCCTGGGAACGATGTATAACCTGGAAGCCATGCTTGACCTTGTTGCCGTGAGCATCGCTGCCGACATTGTGCCTCTCACGGGCGAGAACAGGGTGATGATGTTCTATGGGCTGCGCCGCCTGAACAATAATCCCAATGTGGGACTGCGCAGCATTATCCGCACCTGTGGATTGAACCGTCATGACCTGACCATCAACGATATCATCTTCAAGATCGGTCCCCGCATCAATGCTTCGGGCCGCATGGAGTCCGGACAAGAGTCTGTCGAGCTGCTGGTGAGCCGCAACATGCAGAGCGCTATGGAGATTTCCAAGCGCATCGACCAGTATAACAGCAACCGCAAGGAACTTGATAGCCAAGTCACTGTTGAGGCCAACGAGATCATTGACCGTCATGCCCAGGTGCTTGATGGCAAGAAGCCCATCGTCATCTATGACCGCAACTGGCACAAGGGCGTCATCGGTATCGTGGCAGCAAGGCTTGCCGAGCTCTACTTCCGTCCGTCGGTGGTGCTGACCTATTATGCCGACGGTATTGCTACGGGCTCGTCACGCTCAGTGCGCGGTTTTGACGTCTATACCGCTATCAAGTCTTGCCGTGATCTGCTGGAGACCTTCGGTGGCCACACCAATGCAGTGGGCCTCTCCATCAAGGAAGAGAATATTCCCGAGTTCCGTCGTCGCTTGACCGAGTATGTCGAGAACCACATCGAGGACGAGCAGGTCACTCCTGCGATGGATATTGACTGCGAGATCAAGTTCAGTGACATCAATGGTGCTTTGCTGCGTTACCTGCGTATGCTCAATCCTTATGGACCAGGCAACGGCAAGCCCGTGTTTGTCACCCGCAAGGTCTATGACCAGGGTACGAGCAAGGTGGTGGGCAAGAAGATGGAGCACATCAAGCTTGACCTCGTTGATGAGGATGGCAACAAGGTGAATAATGCCATCGCCTTCGGTCTGGCCGAGTTCAACGATGCTCTCAAGGCTGGCAAGCCCATTGACATCTGCTATACGATCGAGGAGACCAGGCATCGCATGAACTCCTCGGTGCAACTTATGGTGAAGGCTATAAAACTGCACGACGATGCCGAGTCATTCCTGGCCGATTCTTGATATCCTCAAGAAATACTGGGGTTATGATGCCTTCAGGCCGCTTCAACAGGACATCATTGAGTCGGTTCTTGACGGCCGTGACACGCTGGGCTTGATGCCCACGGGTGGCGGCAAGTCCATTACATTTCAGGTTCCCACGATGGCCATCGATGGTATGGCTCTTGTCGTCACACCCATTATTTCGTTGATGAAGGATCAGGTGGATCGCCTGCGTGCACTGCACATCAAGGCGAGCTACCTATATGCGGGACTGACACGTGCCGAGGTGAACCGCACCTATGAGAAATGTCTCTATGGCAACTGCAAGTTCCTTTATGTCTCTCCCGAACGCTTGCAATCGCAGTCATTTCTTGAACGATTGCGCCAGATGCCCGTCAAACTCATTGTCGTTGATGAGGCTCATTGCATTTCGCAGTGGGGCTATGACTTCCGACCGTCGTTCCTGAAGATAATAGCTGTGCGTAAACTCTTCCCGTCGGTACCTGTTCTTGCGCTCACCGCCACAGCAACCCCTGTAGTGGTCGAAGACATCCAGCGGTGCCTCGGCTTCAGGGCACCCAATGTGTTCTCGATGAGCTTTTCGCGCAGCAACTTGTCCTATGTCGTGCGCCACACCGAGGAGAAGATGACCGAACTCATCCACATCCTGCATTCCGTTCCGGGTACGGCCATCGTCTATGTTCGCTCGCGCAAGCGCACCAAGCAGATCAGCGATGAGCTTAACCGTGCCGGTATCCATGCCGATTACTACCATGCCGGTCTCTATGTCGAGGACAAGGAAGACAAGCAGAGCAAATGGACAACCGACCAGTGTCGTGTCATGGTAGCGACCAATGCCTTCGGCATGGGAATTGACAAGCCCGATGTGCGTCTTGTCGTCCATGTTGATGTCCCCAATTCGCTGGAAGAGTATTATCAAGAGGCGGGTAGGGCAGGCCGTGACGGCAAGCGGTCCTATGCTGTGCTGCTGATCAAGCAAACCGACCAACGTGTGCTGCGCCGTCACATCACCGAGGCATTCCCAGAGAAAGATTTTATCCGCAGCATCTATGAGCGTGTTGGAAATTTCTTAGGCGTGAGCATCGGTGAAGGCTTCCAACAAATGTTTGACTTCAATTTCAACCTTTTCTGTCGCACGTTTGACTTGCCGGTGTTGCCCACCCATAATGCTTTGAAAATTCTCACCCAGGCAGGCTACATCGAGTTTGTCGAGGAGATTGAGACCCAGTCGCGTGTGATGATCCTGGCTCGCAAGGAGCAACTCTATGATCTTGAAACCGTCACACCTGGTGCCGACAGAGTGCTGCAAGCCATCCTGCGTCTCTATACAGGACTGTTTGCCGACTATGTCTTTATCAACGAGGATGTCATTGCTTTCAGGACAGGATTGGACCAAGAAACTATCTATAAGTCATTGCTCGAAATGACCCGTATGCATGTGCTTCACTACGTGCCTCGCAAGCGTACACCTTATATAATATATAACACCTCCCGTGAAGAACCCAAGTATGTGTTGATTCCAAAAGCTGTATATGAAGAGTTGCGTCAACGCATGACCGACCGCATTGAGGCTACGATCAACTATGCCTACAGTGATACGGGTTGCCGTGAACGCATGTTGTTGAGCTACTTTGGTGAACATGCCGACCAGGAATGCAATCATTGCGACCTGTGCATCGATCGCCGCAAGCGCGAAGATCACGCCCCTGCTGATGTCCAGCAGGGCATCCTCTACATGGCAGGGCAGCGCCCACGGTGCTTGCAAGATTTTATCAACACCTTGTCATTCCCTCGTGACGAGGTGGTGTCGATGCTCTCTTTTCTCGTTGATGAGGGTTTCATTGAGCATCTTGATGACGACACCTACAGGGCGGCAAAGTAATCTTGTCTGCCCCCCTTATATCTCCCGGCTTGTTGTACTATAACGAAAAAAAGTAGAGACGCAAGATCTTGCGTCTCCACCATTTGTTTGTTTTTAGCTAAATGCTATTGGCTTGATGTTTACTTCATCACCTTAACAGCGTTGCTGCTGCCGTCGGTGTAGGTAGTAACGACGATGGTGAGACCGTTGGCCTCCTTCATCTCCTGACCCATGATGTTGAAGTAACGAACGTTGGCAACAACCTTCTCGGTGTCATTAACGAGCTCCTCAATGCCACCACCGACCTTGGTCAGACGGTAAACAGCGATCATACCATAAACATCACCAGGATAGTATTGATAGATGAGTACCTCATTCTTGTTGACAACCTCGGCATTCAGCCAGTTAGCCTGGAAATTATTACCGTTAGCTGCGGCAGTTGCAGGAACTTCCACGATGGGAGCTTCGGCATTGGCCTCGGCTACAGCAAAGCCATTGAGGTAGTTGGCCAGAGTGGGATATACAAAGAACTCCTTGTTGTCCCAGACAAATGCGAAGGTACCGTTGCAAGCACCCTTGTTGGGCAGGGTCATGGTTGCGGGAACGAGCTCTTCACCGTCAAAGCCGATCTTAACGAGGGCAGCGTTGCGGGTTACATAGAGCAGTGACTCCTCACCTTCGAGGTCAGTGTAGTAGTTGATAACGGTTGAGCTGGTGGGTGACAGACCGTCGCAAGGAGCAACGTAGCACTCATCGGCGTTAACCTCGCCACCGGCGATGGTCAGAATCGAGATACCGCTGTTAGCAGCACCAGTCAGGTAGATCACACCGTCTTCCATCAGGTTGCCCTTAGCGAAGCCGATGAAGTCGCAGCGACCCTCAATACCACACTCGGCAGGAACGGTATATTCCTTCACGTCACCAGTCTCGGGGTTGATGACCTTGATGGTAGCCTCGCTCCAAGCATCGGGGAACTTAGCGTTGCTGACAACGATGTTGCCGGCCTCGTCGCGGGTGATACCGCAGTTGGCACCGCCTTCAAACTCAGTGTTGGCAAGACCGTTCTCGTCAACTACCAGAACCTTCTGGTCAGCCTTGTTGTTGATGTAGAACTTGCCGTTCATACCGAAGCCCTGACGCATGTCGGCAGCGGTCAGGAATGACAGGTCGTCGATGACCCACAGGGGCTCAATCTTGTAACCATCCTCGTCGCCACCACCAACCTTGGCGGGAACAACGATCTCGGCAGTAGCGGTCTCGCTGATGAGCTTGCCCTCACCCTGTGCGGTAGCAGTAACAACAACGGTAACATCCTCGGTGCCACGAGCGATGGTGTAGGGGTTCTCAACCTCAACACCGTCAACATAGACGTGAACCTCACCCTCACCGGTAACGGTGATGATAACAGCATCGTCGGTGGTCTCATAAGAGATCACGGGCATCTCGGTCTGCTCGGGAGCAGGCTTGGCAGGAACAACGATGGTCTCGGTAGCGGTCTCGCTGATCTCCTTACCATCCTCCTGTGCGGTAGCGGTAACAACAACGGTTACGTCCTCCTCACCACGAGGGATGATGTAGGGGTTCTCAACCTCAACACCGTCAACATAGACGTGAACCTCACCCTCACCAGTAACGGTGATGATGACTTCATCATCGGTGGTCTCATAGGAGATCACGGGAGTAGCAGTAGTCTCTTTAACGACCTTGGTGATCACTACGGTCATGGCATCCAGGTTAACGGTTGCCTGATACTCACCAGCGGGAATCTTGTAGCTGTTGGTGTTTGCACCCAGGGGCAGCTCCACGCCCATCATGTCGTCGCTCAGCAGGAAGTTCTCCTCATTGGCACCCAGACGATAGGCCTGAATGGTGCTCCAGTCCTCATCCTCGGCGAGCTTGGTGGTAAATGAGAAGTAGCTGTAGCCGATACCGTCGTTCTCGTCGATGGTAGCACCCTTGGTGGTGAAGTTGGCAGTGAAGATGTTCTGATCCTCGGTTGCCATCTGGAGGCCAACATTGGCTGCCCAGTCGTTGTCGTTCACCTCACCCAGGATGAACAGGTCACCAGTGCGGGTATCAATAGTACCGATGAGTGAAGCCTGTACACCGCAGAAGGTGGTAGTGGGATCGAAGGTGAAGCGCAGGTTGTAAACACCACTCTGGTCGAGGGTGACAGTGCGGTTCTCGGCGGGCCAAGCATTGCCCCAGTCGTGGTTGCCGACAACCTTGAACTGCAGCTCAGAGCCAGCGCCCAGTGCACAGTTGTACTTGTCGAGCTGGTACATACCGTTGTCCAGCTTAACCATGTCATTGTCGGTGTTGGTAGCATCCCACTCGGTGCCAAATACTGAAGCGGGAGTACCAGCCACAGTATAGGTGTCGATAACGATGGGCTCTACATAGCCGTCAATCTTGAACTTCTTGCTGTAAGGGTTCAGCGTGATGGTGTACTCGCTGCCGCTACCGGTAAACTTGTATGCACCGTGGTCGCCCTCAGATTTCTGGAAAGTGGTCCATGTGCCAGCAGTAACTTCCTCGTCACCGCCCGTGGGACCAATGCGCATGGTGTTGTTGAACGTGGCCCAGTCGCCGGACTCAGCAAGAGCGTCAGCAAACACGAACCAGATTGAACCGTTGACGGTAGCCGTGAAGCTGTAGGTGCCGTCAGCGTTCTTGGTCATCTCCACTCCGTTGGATGGATCCCATCCGTTGCCGAAGGGTTCATTACCCACCAGATAGTAGGCTGCCTGTGATGTCAAGGCAAACGCTGCCATCATTGTCAGTAAAGTAAAAACTTTCTTCATAGACTTAAACGTTTTTTAAAAATTAATAATATGATGAATAATAAAAACTTGCTATCTATTCACAATCTGACGCACTGTTATCGCAATGGGTAACAATACACTATTTTCAAACTGCAAATTTAAGAAGAAAATTTTTCACGGACATAGAAAAATGTTGAAAAAATTGTCTTTTTTTAGAAAGTATTCTCAAAAACTATCAGTGGTTTTACTGCCTTCAGGTTAGTCGCAGGAAAGTCTTTACAAAAATATTCATTTAAAAGTCTTTTAGTCGGGAAATAAGTAGTACTTTTGCAGCGGTTTATTAATCATTGTATCATTAGACATGGCAGAAAAAGCAGAAAAAGCAAAAGTCCAGTTCCGTCAGAGCATCGTTGTGCGCTTTTCAGGCGACAGCGGCGATGGTATGCAGTTGGCTGGCAACATTTTCTCTAACGTGAGTGCGGGTCTTGGTGACCGCATCTCCACATTCCCTGATTACCCTGCCGAGGTGCGTGCGCCTCAGGGCTCTCTGGGTGGTGTTTCTGGTTTCCAGGTTCACATCGGTCATGGCGTGCACACGCCAGGCGACGAGTGTGACGTGCTGGTAGCGATGAATCCTGCTGCGCTCAAGCAGAACGCGCAGTTCCTCCGCAAGGGTGGTGCCGCCATTGTTGACATTGACACCTTCACTCAGGCAGGTCTTGACAAGGCTCTCTACACGACCGATGACCCCTACGAGGAACTGAACCTCAAGGCTCAGGTCATTGAGGCCCCCATCACTACGATGGTAAAGGAGGCACTCAAGGACACTGGCATGGACTTGAAGGCACAGCTCAAGTGTCGCAACATGTTTGCACTGGGACTCGTGTGCTGGCTCTTCAACCGCCCCATGGAGGCTCCCTTGAAGTTCCTCAAGGCAAAGTTTGCCGAGAAACCCGAAGTCTATGCCGCCAACGAACTTGTCATCAAGGGCGGTTACAACTATGGACACAACATCCATGCCACCGTATCGACCTATCGCATCCAGAGCGACGATGTGCGTCCTGGCACCTATACCGATGTCAGCGGCAACAAGGCCACCGCATGGGGCTTGATCAAGGCCTCAGAGATGAGTGGACGTCCCTTGTTCCTGGGATCTTATCCCATTACCCCTGCCACCGATATCCTTCATGAGCTGGCCAAGCGTCGCGACCTCGGCGTGAAAGCCATTCAGATGGAGGATGAGATTGGTGGTATCTGTTCGGCCATCGGTGCCGCGTTTGCCGGTCACCTGGCAGTGACGACCACCTCTGGTCCTGGTCTGGCTCTGAAGAGTGAGGCATTGGGTCTGGCAGTCATGGCCGAGTTGCCACTCGTGTTGGTTGACGTGCAGCGTGGTGGCCCCTCAACGGGCTTGCCCACCAAGACCGAGCAGACCGACTTGCAGCAGGCTCTCTACGGTCGCAGTGGTGAGAGCCCACTTGTGGTGCTTGCAGCAGCTTCTCCCACCGATTGTTTCAAGATGGCGTTCCAGGCAGCCCGCCTTGCCATCGAGCACATGACCCCGGTCATCTTGCTCACCGATGCCTTCATTGCCAACGGCTCTTCGGCTTGGCGCATCCCCGAGGAAGGTGAGTATCCCGTTATCAAGCCCAACTATGTCCCCGAGGCTCTGAAACCCACATGGACGCCCTTCATGCGTAATGCGCTGGGCATCCGCTATTGGGCCATTCCTGGCACCAAGGGGCTGGAACATGTGGTGGGTGGTCTGGAGAAGGATTATAACCTGGGTGTGCTCAGTAACGATCCCATCAACCATGCCCACATGGTGGAGACACGTCGCCTGAAGATTGCCAATGTGGCAAACGATATTCCCGAGCTCAAACTCAAGGGTGACAGTGGTGCCGATACCATTATTCTGGGTTGGGGCAGTACCTATGGACACATCCTTGATGCCGTCAACCGCTTGAATAGTGAGGGCATCAGGATCGCGATGACCCACTTCCGCTATATCAACCCGCTGCCCAAGAACACAGCAGAACTGTTGAGTCGCTTCAAGACGGTGATTGTTGCTGAGTTGAACACGGGTCAAATGGCAAGTTACCTGCAGAGTAAGATTCCTAACCTGAACATCTGCCATATCAATAAGGTGCAGGGACAACCGTTCCTGGTTCAGGAGATTGTTGACGGAGTTAAAAACATCATGATGGAGGAGGAAATGTAATGGAACAGAACAATAACAATCAAGAGATGGCTTATAAGCCACTGGATTACAAGAATAACCAGCCCGTGCGTTGGTGCCCTGGCTGTGGTGACCATGCCGTGCTCAATGTCCTGCTCAAGGCCATGTCTCACTTGGGAATCCCGCCCGAGAAGACTGCTGTGATTTCAGGTATCGGTTGCAGCTCTCGTCTGCCTTACTACACTCACACCTATGCTTTCCACACCATTCATGGCCGTGGCGGTGCTGTTGCTACGGGTTTCAAGACCGCTAACCCCGACATGACCGTATGGCAGATCTCGGGTGATGGTGACTGTCTCGCTATCGGTGGTAACCACTTCATCCATGAGGTGCGCCGCAATGTGGACCTCAACCTGTTGCTTTTGAACAACCGCATCTATGGACTGACCAAGGGCCAGTTCTCGCCAACGAGCGCACGTGGCTTCAAGTCCAAGTCGTCGCCCTATGGCACAGTGGAGGATCCTTTCATTCCCGCTGAGCTGACATTCGGTGCACGTGGCACTTTCTTCGCCCGTAGCCTTGACGTGGCATTAGACATCAGCCAGGAAGTGATGATAGCTGCAGCCCAGCACAAGGGCTGTTCGGTCGTTGAGATTTTGCAGAACTGTATGATTTTCAATAACGGCATCCACAACTACATCACCGATCGCGAGAATCGCCCTGACCGCACCATTCATCTTGTTCATGGCGAGAAGATGATCTTCGGTAAGGACAAGAACCGCGGCCTCGTGCAGGATGGTTTCGGGCTCAAGGCCGTCACCATCGGCGAGGACGGTTATACCATGGATGATATTCTGGTACATGATGCTCATTGCGAGAGCTTCTTCCTGCATCAGATGCTGGCAATGATGGACGGTACCGACCTGCCTGTAGCCCTCGGTGTCATCCGTTCGGTCGAGGCTCCCACCTATGAAACGGCTGTTGCCGAGCAGGTAGAGGAAGCCAAGGCAAAGCATGGCTTTACTTGCCTGCAGGATGTCATCATGGCTGGCGACACTTGGCAAGTAGATTAACACTTGACTATTCTATTATAGCATTAATAAAATTCAGGCGACCTCATTGCGAGGCCGCCTGATTGCTTAAATAATGATTATATTAAGGTTTAAAGTGTATGGTCTAAAATCCAACAATAGCCTTATTTCACTACCTTCACAGCACTGGTGGTGCCGTCGGTGTAGGTAGTAACAACGATGGTCAGACCCTCGGCCTGCTGCATCTCCTGGCCTGCCATGTTGAAGTAGCGAATGCCAGCTATCTGCTTGTCGGCAGACATCTCATCGATGCCGGTCCTGGGGGCTACAACAAACTCGTAGGCGATCTGCTCGCTTGCCAGCTTGCCCTCGGCCACGGCGTATGCCTCGATGCGGTACTTGCCGTCACCCTCGAAGCTCAGGATTTCCTCATACTCAGCCCACTCGGTCCAGGTGCCGTCAGGATACTGAACACGATAATAGATCACGCTGGGCTCGGTGGGAATAATCTCAACAAAGTAGGCGTGGATACCATCCTCGGTGTAGCCGTGGAAGGTGGGAGCACCAGTCTTGACGGTGGGAATGACAGGAGTCGTGCCTTCCTCATAGGTGTAAGCAATCTGGGTAACAGGAAGATCGACGTTGGTGCCACATCCCAGCATGGAGGTTGCATCAGGGAAGTCCTCGCCCTGGGCGAAGTCAACAAAGCTGGTCCAGTTGTCGGTATAGGTCATAGCTCTGCCACGGATCTCCGAGGTATAGAAGGGGGCATAGGCACTGCCAACGGTGCAATTGTCATCGTCCTGGGCATCAAAGACGATAGTGATGAGCAGGCTCTTACCCGGCGTGAAAGCAAACGGCTGTGGCAACTCAAACTCAACAACCTGGTCCTCGCCATAGAATGAGAGCATGTCATACTCTACCGATGTCTCGGCAATGGGATTGCTGAAGGTGAAGAACTGCTTCACACCCTTGATCACGGCAAACTCGGTAGCATCGGTCTCCTCGAGATAAATCTTCACGTCACGGTAGATCTCTTCAAATGCACCCTCGTTGTAGAACTTAAACTTCAAGCCAGTGATTTTTACATTCTGTTTGCCGTCCATGTCTGTCAGCAGGTCGGGCGTGTAAATCATCTGTGCACCAGTGTGTGCCAGATAGAAGTTGGTCGGTGCCATGTCAAAGAATGAGCCATCATAGGTGGTGGCTGCATTGTCAAATTCACCCACGTTGATTGTTCCGGCAGTCTGGGCCTGAACAGTCAGCGTCATTGCAGCGATAGCTGCGA
>Ga0247611_10009123_pt1 | contig 12014 bp, 10 predicted proteins | sample 177DNAGHGhighgp2_FD_192422 | JGI IMG/M metagenome (GOLD analysis project Ga0247611, IMG submission 192422) | Sheep rumen microbial communities from Palmerston North, Manawatu-Wanganui, New Zealand - 1770 DNA GHGhigh gp2 | ecosystem: Host-associated > Mammals > Digestive system > Stomach > Rumen... | reverse complement strand
TCCAGCTGTAGCTTGATCGCCAGCAAAGAATGTTCCAGAAAATGAAGTATAACTTACTCCAGATGCATATGAATAATATGTAATATTTGGAATATTATATTGATAACTATAATAACTAGTATATCCATATGATTTATTTTGTTCTGTTCTTACTAATGATGTAGTATAATAATAATCATAATAAGCTGAATATCCATATATTTTATTATTAATAGATCCTATATCATATCTTGTAGTCGAAGCATTTCTTTTTGTATATACATATCCATATTCTGTATAATTTTTATTATATGTATATACATAATTGTCATTTACTTTAACATAATATCCTTGATAATATGAACCATTTTTTATTATACCAGCATATTTATTATAATAATAAGATATAACTCCATCTATAGATTTATATTTAGATGCAGTATATTGGTCAAGAGTATAGTAATAATATACATCAGATCTTTGATATGAATATAAAAAATTATAATAATTACCAGTTTCATAAGTTTTATATTTTATAATAGGTAATTTATTATATTTATAACTATATGTAGTATCTTTATATGTATAAAGATGATATACAGGTTCATTATTATATCCATTAGTATATGTAACTAATCTTCCATACGAATATGTAGTACTATCAACTTTAATACCACTTGTATTTCCATAAGAATTTCTCCATTCTTTATCCATACCATAGCTCCATGAATCTATAGTAATACCCTCTTTATTTGCATATGTAGCATAATATTTATAATAGGTTACCTCTACATAAGATGCATCAGCAAAATAACCATACCAATAATACCATCCTCCAAATCCTGTAAAAGAACCAGTAGTTGACTGTATGTTAACTCCACTAACATAATCATTAGTTGTAGTATATGTATTCTTGTATAGAAGTACATCATATGTATATATAGATTTATTACCACTATATGTATCACTATAAGAATATTTACTTAAATTGCCATATAATGTATAATTAGCATAGTTATTAAGTTTTGAATATGCATATGTATCAGAATAATATGTAATTTTCTGATTTATATATGTATTACCATATTCTGCAGGTGTAGTAAATGATCCATAACTATTAGCAGGATATTTTACGGTTGTACCAGCATCATTTAATGATACTTTTAAATTACTTTTCATAGTATTATTATCTGTAACTATAGGAAGTAATTTTTTATTTGTACCAGTAGCATTTATAGATATATTCATTACATCTACTTTAGCTTTATTACTGTTATTAATACTTACAGTATCATATATAGGATACTCTAGAGTACCTATACCATCATAAAGTTTTAAAGTATTTTTAATACCATGCCTAAATATAAGACTATACGTAGGTGTAGTTTCAGAGCCAGTTATAGGGCCATATCCATTGGTACCATCATATCTAATTATTACTCTGTAATAAAGTTCATAAAAATCTACTCCAACTAAATTATATATAGTCATAACAGAAACTTTATTTGAAGTAGATGTAGTTACACCACATGTACTCCAAGTAGAAGTAGTATGTAATCTATATTGTAATTCATAAGATTTTTGAGCAGATATATTATCTGAATCCCACTCAATATAAAGAGTTGAAGCATCAACATCTACAATTTTTGATTTTGGTGAAATAATATCAGCTGCCAATTACTCCACCTCCTTTTCTTTTATACTTTAATCCACATTTTACCAGCATATAATTCTGATGCAGAAGGATCTGTTGTTCTTATCTCTACACCGCCAACACCAGATACACTACTACTTGATCCATCAGAACCAGTAAGTTTTATTGCACTACCAGATTTTGATATAGCATATGTAGTATTAACAGATGATACAGTAACTATACCAGTACTATTAGTTATTGATACATTAGTTCCTTGTTTAAGATTTAATGCATTTACATTACTACCTAATATCTGAGTACCATTTACTTGTATAGGTCTATGCGTATCTGAATCTGTTACAGTAGTACTTGCTCCATCAGAACCAGTAAGTTTAATAGTACTTCCAGATTTAGTTAGTGTATATGTAGTATTTTCTTCTGTTACTGTAACTGAACTACTTGATCCATCAGAACCAGTTAACTTAATTGTATGGCCAGTTTTACTTAATGCATATGTAGCACCTGCAGCAACTAATTTATAGCTAGATGTAGGTATATCCCATCTATATAAGTTACTATTAGTATTACTTTTATCTACATATAACTTTCCAGCTTCACCAGTTGTAGGAAAGCTAGATCTATTTGCACGCTCTACAATTTGCTCTATTGTAACTTTAGTACTTGTACCATCAGAGCATTGTAATACAACATCAAAACCATCCTTAACCAATGTATACGTTACACTAGCAGCAACACAGACATATTGTGTACCGGACCATCTATAAATATTATTTGTAGTAGCAGATTTATCAAGATATAATTTTCCAGATTCACCAGGAATAGGAAAATCATCAAATGAATCATACTCCAATATATCATCTACATAGCCAGGTAAATAAGCTGCAGGGATAATAGCTTCTTCATTAAGTGGAGGAACTCCATTAGCTACTCCAATATCTGACTTAGGAATATAATCTAATACTGCAGTTATAAAAAATGGAAGATCATTATAAGGAGTTACACCATCTCCCATTTTAATTAATCCATGACCTCTTCCAGTAGCTGCCATTTCATCAGGATATTCAAATACTACTTCACCTTCTTGAAGTATAGGATTTATATCTCTAATTATACTTTTAGAACCACGTTTAGGTTTTAATATATCAGCCATATTATAAAAACCTCCTATTAGTGTTAATTACTAAAATGTTCCATTTAACATAATATATGCAAAAATATATTAGAGAAGTAGAGATTATCTACTTCTCTAATATCTATCTGCTAATAGAACTATACTAATATAGGTTGATCATTTATATTTTCATCTGATTCTTGTTTATTTTTATCGATAGATTTTATCAATAATTTAGCAACTTCATTTACATCTTCATCTAAGATCTTATTAAGTACATATTCAAAACAAGTTTTAGACTTCATAAATTGATCTTCTCCTTTATTATAATATCTATTATTAAAATGTGGTTCTTATGTAAGAATATAAATTCACATTATATTAATAAATCCTAAACAATTAGGGAGGTTAAAATATGTTGACATATAATACAGAATTATTACAAGAAGCTTGGAGAACATCCGATGCACCAATAGGAAAATATATTATAAATGAAAGTTTTGATCCAAATACTGTTCCTGATAAAATGGAATTAAAGAAAGATCCTCAAACTGGAAAACCTATTGGCAGAGCTATATTCCAATCTGGTAATACATTAAATCGTAATGGACGTATTTATGATACTAATGATCTTATTAGAGAAACAACTTGTAATAGAACTCAAGAATTAATAAGAACCAAGAATATGTTCTGTGAAGCTGGTCATCCTATAGATACATCATTACAAAGGCAATCTACTATAGATTGGAGAAATTCAAATTGTAAGATACTTTCATTTGATAATAGTGGTAATGATATTGGTGGTTTATTTACTCCTTCTAATACACAATTAGGAAAAGCTTTCCAAGAAGATCTTCTTGAAGGTGTAATACCTGCATTCTCATTAAGAGCATTAGGTTCTATTAGACAAACTAGATTAGGAGCACAAGTAACAGATTTAAGACTTATAACATATGATCAAGTTATATATCCTAGTCATTCTAATGCATATATGACAGAATTACTTAGAAATACGGTTAATCCTCAAATGATGGAATCAGCTATATTAGTAGAAACAAATGATTCTAGAATTATTCCTGTTGAACCTTTAACAGAATCTGCAGCTATAAAAGATTTCATAATGTTTAATAGTAATAATATAAAGTATATTAATGATTACTTTGGAACTAAGTTTGAATCAGTAAAAGTAACTCCTAATGGAACTAAAGTAACATTAGCAGAAGATAGTTCTAATAATAAGATTATAGTTGATCTTGAGAATTATGTACATTGTGAACTTATGAATTATTGTCAAAAAATAAATGAGATTTATAATATGTAAAAATTATGGAGCATAGAGATATCTCTATGCTCCATATTAATTTGAAAACAATGATATTTTCGTAAGTTTGATTCTTTGTTTCTGAATGATATTTAATTTTTCCTTGAATCATTTTGGCATGGTGATATTTTTTTAACTTGTAATTCTTTTACGTGCCGTGATATTATTTATTATGGCTGTGAATCATTTGTTTCCATTGATAAATTTATTGTATGTAATTCTTTAGATCTTTATGATATTTTCATTAAAATGAATCATTTTGGCATGGTGATATTTTTAACTTGTAATTCTTTTAAAGATTGTGATATTGTATTCCTTGCGTGAATCATTTTCGTATATTGATATTTTTTTGACTGTAATTCTTTTTCACTTTCTGATGTTTTGCATGATTTGAATCATTCATTATCACTGATAGTTTCTATACGCTGAATCTTTAAACAATTTTGATAAATAATTTTCAATGAATCATATGCTTGGTATGATATTTTGATAAAAATGATTCTTTTATTGGATTTGATATTTTAGCTTTGGTAAATCATTTCATTATGATGATATATTTTTAGCAGTAATTCTTTTTCACTTTCTGATATTTTGAATGAGTTGAATCATTATTTAACCAATGAAAATTTTGCACGGATGATTCTTTTACTATTATTGATAATTTGAAGGTCTTAAATCATTTTTATGTAATGATATTTTTCCAGCAGTAATTCTTTTATTTTTTGTTGATATTTCTTTCTTGATTGAATCATTTATTCCTTATGATATCTTTGATTGTACTGATTCTTTCTTGTCAAGTGATATTTTCTAGATCTTGAATCATTTACTTGGGCTGATATTTTAATTATTATAACTCTTTTACTATATTTGATATTTTTCAACAAGCTAAATCATTTCACTATAATGATATTTTATAGACATTAATTCTTTTCATAATATTGATGCTTTAATGATAATGAATCATTTGACTTTTTTGATATTTTACATTTGCTAATTCTTTTCCCCTTATATGACACTTTGTTTTTTGACTGAATCATTTAACCATCGTGATATTTCATTACAATTAATTCTTTTTATGCTACATGGTAAATCATTGTATTTTGAATCATTTTAACGATTTGATAATTTTGTCACTATAATTCTTTTATTCACCCATTGATAATTTATTTAATCATGAATCATTTACCATTTCCTGATACTTTATAGTCACTAATTCTTTTTCAACATTGATATTTTATATATGTTGAATCATTAGTTGCTTTTGATATTTAAGCAGATCATAATTCATTTTCATCTATTGATAATTAGATAGTATTAATTCTTTCTCGTAAGATGATAATACATATTTATGTGTGAATCATTTAATGATGGTGATATCTATTTTCTTCTAATTCTTTTATTTGTCGTGATATTTTGTAAAGAGTGAGTCATTTTCGCATTTTGATATTTCTTTATCAATAATTCTTTTCCTCTCCACGAAAATTTTAAGATATTGAATCATTTAGAAAGGATGATATTTTGAATATTTTAATTCTTTTGAAGGAATTGATATACATCAGTCAAAATGAATCATTTTTCAAAGATGATATTTTAATCTGGTTAATTCTTTTAATATCATTGATATATCTGCTAGAGTGAATCATTTAGCCCTATCTGATAATTCTCAGGAAGATGATTAGTTTATATAAAAAGAGAGGTTACAAATGTAACCTCTCTTTAAATATATTAATTATTCCTCTTCTTCATCATCAGCAGTAAGTTCAGCAAGCTGAGCTTTGAGTTCATCTTCAGACATATTCTGGAGAGCTTCATCCTGCTTCTTGCTCATAATCTCAAGGATTCTCTGAGCCTTAGCTTTCTTCTCCATGGCTTTCTTAGCCTTATCCTGAGCTGCTTTCTTATCATCAAAGATTTCCTTAACGATAGCAAGCTTAACTTCAAGTTCAGTATCCTGAACAGTCTTCTCTATAAGAGATTCTTCTGCAGAATTCTTCTGCTGTTTCTTAAGACTCTTATAGATAGAATCAAGATCTACAAGTGAAAGATTGAAAAGATCCTCTACTGAAATCATTCCTCTAAAAGGAAATCTAAGCTGCTTCTTAGCAGCATACTTAAAAATGTTCATAGCAAATATCTCCTTTACTTAAAATTTTATTTTTAAAGTTCTACTAGTTGCTCCAGTAGTAACTTTAACTACAACTTCTGCTCTCTTATCAAGAGCAAATCCTAAACCTGAAAGCTGATCATTTGTAGATTCTACTCTAAGTTTTCCTCCTAAAGCTTCCATAACTTTACGATGTTCATAAAGTTCATCTACAAGATATTCATTAAACAATCCAGAAGGATTTTCTTCTGAAATGCAATCTTTCAGCATAAAGAACAAATGCTGATGACCTGTCTTGTTATCAGCTGTTGACCAATGATTAGGTGAATAGCATATAACTGATACTGGAATAAAATCATTAGTCTTAATATTCCATATTGTTCTTGTACTCATAGTATCAGGAATAAGAGGTTTGATTGAAAACTCTCCAGACTCTGATAAAGTAACTTCTGCTACTTTAACACATTCATTAGTTCTCATACTGTTAGGATAGTCAAAACTATAAAGCTGACCATCAAATTCAATCTCTGCTCTAAATCCATTTCTTACAGATCCACTATACTGGTGTACAAAGAATAAATATTTACCAGAAGTCATAGTTCTTCTAGAACTCCAGGTAATGTTTTCTACAGCAATTTTACCATCCGGTCTTATGATATCTACATCAAGCTGACCTCCTGTAGGTGAATAATGAGGTGATCTTGCAGAACTAAAGTAAATCTCATATCCATTAGCTTCTATGCAATGAGCATCAAGATCGCAATTATCACGACCATCTTCATTCCACTGTATAGAGAATCTAAGATCTCCATTTACATTACCACCTAAAGCTTTAACTCTCTCTTTCATAGAGTCTGTTACATTTCCCTTATAAGCCCAGGAGAAATTATTGCCCCATTTAAACATAGATTTTGTATCTTTGTTCTTAGGAGCAATAAGAGATACAAAGTTAGAAGATAACTTATTATCAAGATATACTTCTATACTTTCTGCTTCAGGAAGCACATTTTCTACAAATACCTGAGGAGTAATCTCTTCAACTTTAGAGAATTTCTTTGCAGATGATGAGCCTTTAGCTACCTTAGATAATTCACCAAATATATCTTCTGCACCCTGAACTCTTTTTGCATCATTTCTGTTAACGAAAAGTATATCATTAACAGTGATGTCATCAAGATTAGCAAATCTTCTAGGAAGAGAATCAGTGTAGCCTAATTCATCTATCTTCTTTTTTGCATCATCAAGCATCTTCTGAGTAAAGATAGGTTTAGATCTCTTATAATTTGCAGGAGCAGTAATAGCTTCATACTGCTTAACTGCTTCATCGAGATCCATACCTTCAGATATATTTACAAGAAGAACACCTATAGCATGATTCCTGATTCTACTCGTAACTGAACCAAGAGTTACACATTTCTCCCAAGCAAATATATTCTTTGCTTTATCAGAATCTAGTTTATCAAACTCGATTTTAAGATCCTTAAAATCTCTAACCATATGCTCATATTCAGGGCCTTTATAGAGAGTATTTGTAGCACAAAGATCAAGTACTGTATCTACTGCATCCATAGTAATCTCTCTTAAAGATCTATATAATACATCATGGTCACCTGAATAATCACCAAGTTTTGCATTTATTAATGTAGAATCTTTCATATAGAATCTATCAGGAAGTTCGAGATAGAAATGATCCCATCTATGAGTACCTACACTAATCATTTCTTCAAAGTTGTGATGACATCCTATCTTCTTGTTTGCAGAAATAAATACATTATATATATTATGTTTCTTTACAAACTCAGACATAGTCTTCAATACTATATCATATACAGGATCTCCGATTTCAAAATCCCATATAGTTTCTATTTTGCCATCTTTGATAGAAACTGCATTTCCGATGTTCTTAATGAATCCTCTGCAGCAAGAACAATCATGCTTTGTTCTTTCTCTGAATATAGGATTAGATCCATCAGGAAAAGCAGAAAGATAAGTATTCCACATCTCATCTTTATCTACATGAAGAGTAAAAAGATGACTAACATCCTTAGTCATCTTTTCAAAGTGTGCAATAAGTTTATCTCTCATTAAGATAAACCCGTCAAATTTCATTTCCATAAAATATCTCCTTTATTTTTATTTTACATATATGTATTTCTTTTTGTAAAAAGAGAGGGATTAATCCCTCTCTACTGCTTCATATGCAACCTCAGGTCCAATGTAATCATTGTGACCACCTTCATCAAAGCCAATAATGTAAGGCTCAGGACAAGGTGTATTAAACTTATTGTACCATGCTGCCTCAAATAAGTGACTTATGAAAAGCTTTGTTGCATATCTTTCTGCTCTCTGCGAAATATGTCCGGGAGGAAGCTGACCTTTAATATAGTACTTATATGCTATAGTACTCTTATTAAAGTTTTTGGTTGCCAGAATATTGCTTGCCTGCTCCTTGTAATCTCCATTGAGATTTTTCTTATTTTCATATTCTTCCCTTTCTCTAAGAATACGTCCATATAAAGAAGCCGGCTTATTCTTAACCATTCTGAATGAATGGCCGATCTTATACATAAGAACCTTAAGGCTCTTATTATAAGGAACTAATGAACAAGCTTTGATAAGCTTGTCCTTAATCCATCCTTTCTTAGGATCCTTAGCCTTACTCTCAAGATAACCATACTTCCATTTAGTCTTAAGAGCAACTTCATATACGGCAGCATCATCAAGTACGCCACCATTATTATTGATGCACTGCTCAACAATAGCCTTTGACTTCTCTCTTCCGAGCCAAGGTCTATTGTTATCATTAAGGCCGCAATATGACCACCAGTTTCCGGCATGCATATTATCGGACTTGATCTCAAGATTTGCTGCAAGAACAGTGCTGATAACAGGACCAATTCCTGTAACCTGTTTTGCCCATCTTGATATGTAATAAGAATCTGAGAAAGCTTCAAGTGCTTTCTTAATATTCTCTTCCATCTTTACTGTCTCATTGTAGAACCACTCAAGGAATGCTGTATTGTCAGCATTACTAGCTTCATCTGCTGATTTACTATCCTTATCTTGCCGTAATGATCTTAACTGACCTGCAATAGCAATTCTCTTATCCTGTGTCTGATAGTAAATGTCCTGCAGGAAACGTGCCTCTTCCTTAGTAGGGATACGCACAAATGTCTTCTTAACTTCATTGCTCATTCCTGTAGAAGGATCAATAGCAAATGACTTCTTATCAGAAGACAACTCATAAGCTACATCATCGATATCTACTTTAGCATCTTCATTTTTATCGATGATTGCGAGATCTTCATCAGAGATCTCTACACCATTCTGGTACAGTAGCTGTGCTATATCCATCTTGGTGGATGATGGTGAAGTTAATAACTCCACGATTTTGTTTTCTAAGTTCTTGTTCATAACTAACCTCCTATAGTTGTTATTTATGTGAATTTTTATTACTTACTTGATTTACTTGATATCAGTCTTCTAGCATTTCTAGCATTTTCTTTGTTATAATACCATTTTTAGCATCATTCTTAATTATATAATAAAATTTATCATCATTTAATAATATTCCAGCTTTCTTAAGTTCTTTCTTAAATGAATTTAATGTCCTCACATTAAATTTATCTGTAAATAGAGCCCTAAGTACACTTTGCAATGAGCTAATATGATCAAATTTATAATTATTTCTTTCTAATAATAGATTATAATATTCTATTATAAGTTTTTTGCCCGAAAGACTAGAATTATCTGCCTTTTCGAACTCTACACGTATATTCAAGTTCTCAAAATAAAAAATCTTATTCTCCATATTATTCCTCCTGTAATATATCTACATCTACTTTAGATGATACATCTTTGACAGCTATCTTTAATCTATTAATTACATCTATTGATCTATCAGATACACCATCCAAAAATATTGTAAATGATACAGTTGTTACAGCATCAGTCTTTCTAACTTTCTTATCTAAAACAAATCTATCTATTACACTTAAAGACTGAGCCATTTTATCTTTATCAAAGATTGTATCTTCTAAGCATTCTTCTAAATGCTCAATTGTGAATACATTTATTCTTTGTTTCATCTTAAGCCTCCATTATAATAATATAGTATATAACTTAAAAATCATTTAATACCAAATTATATGATAGAGTACTTATGAAGTACTCTATCATTATATAAGTTAATTACCAATTATTAATTCAGGATATTCATCACTCGAAATTAAAGATGATGCTCTAATACAGGTTAATTCCGAGAACTTATGAGCACCATCACCTAAAATTAGCGAATTGTGAGTCTTATCGTATACTATTTCGCCATCACCAAGAATTGGGTCTTCTGCAATCCATTCCGTATAAGTTCCTCTTCTAATAAATATATCATTAGAAGATTCTGGCGTTCCTCCATATATAGCATGAGCTACAGTAGGATTTATAGCATACTGTAAATCATTCCATTGAGTAGATCCATCACCAAACTTAATTTTTACTTGACCTGATCCAGAATCTGGTAATTCGACTCCAATTTCACCTTCTGCAAGTACAGGATTATATTGTGCCCAAAGAGTAGCTGTTCCTCTTCTAGGACAGATTTTTGAATAATTAGTATCCATGATGGGTATACTCCTCTCTAATATTATTATAAAATAAAAATATGGAAGGGAGTTTTACTCCCTCCCATATAGTATTACTAATCTTTATTATTAAGTAATCTATATTATTTTTTACAATAATATTAGAATGTACCCCACTGAAGTGCAGCTGCAGCAAGGTTATTATGGCTCTCTTCAAGAGTAGCAACAGCTGCTTCAAGAGTACCAAGATCTGTAGTTGTAGCATAAGGTCTTACATCAAGGTAGAGACCATCAGCTTTCTCTTCGATACCATTTCCTTGCTCAGCAGAAATCTTAGCATCAGCAGAGATAACATACTTTCCATTAGTTCCATCCCAAGTAATATGAGAATCAACAGTAGAAGTATCAGTAACATCATAGATCGGAACCATATCAGTTACTGAGAATCTAATTTCTGTTGAAGAACTATCATTAAGAACGAGTACGATCTGCTTATTTGTGATATCGTATGAACCACTCTCAAGGAAGATATCCTTAGGAATGTTAACTTCAATAGCATCTCCACCAACTACAGGAAGTGTAAGTTTAAGAGATGTCTCATCCCAAGTAGGTGTAGTAACAACACCAGATACAGCAACTGCAGATGTAGAACCATCAGATCCAGTTACAATAAACTGACCATCTGTAGTAGTATCATCAGTAATACCTGTAACAACACCAGGAACAGTTACTTTTGAAGTACTATTATCACCATACTTAACAGTTACAGATGCAGGATCAGTACCAGCAGTAACGTCTTTAATGACATCTGTACCACCAATTACTTCACTGATAATTGCCTGACCATAAAGCCAAACATTCTTACTTGACGGAACGCTATTATCAGAAGATGAAGCTGAAAGTGTATGAGTTGTAGAATCACCAACCTGGTCAATAGGTTGCTGGATCTCTACATAAGCATTACCAAGATATGTCTTGAAGATCTTAGTATCTGTCTCATAATAAATCTTTCCAGGAATACCAGCTGCAGGAAGAGTAGCAGAAGTTACCTGTACAAATGCATCAGTATAATCCTTTGCACCTTTAAAGAGCTTACCCTGATCTTGACAGAAATACAATACATCAGGATCTTTTGTTTCAAGAGCTATGTAATTATCATAGTTACCTGTAAACAATATTTTTGCATATGTTGTAGCATCAGCCATTTTTATTTTTCTCCTTTACTAAATATTTTAAAAAATTTATAAAAGAAGGGTATATAT
>Ga0247611_10009122_pt1 | contig 12015 bp, 8 predicted proteins | sample 177DNAGHGhighgp2_FD_192422 | JGI IMG/M metagenome (GOLD analysis project Ga0247611, IMG submission 192422) | Sheep rumen microbial communities from Palmerston North, Manawatu-Wanganui, New Zealand - 1770 DNA GHGhigh gp2 | ecosystem: Host-associated > Mammals > Digestive system > Stomach > Rumen ... | reverse complement strand
AAGAAGAATTACAAAACCAAAAAATTCAAATTACAGACGGAAATATTACAAAAAATCTTACGGGATTTTCTACGGGTGATATGGATGTAACATTATTGGAAATGGCATTTTATAAACGATTTGGTGTTGATGCTGCATCGGATGGTGTTGATGTTAAACTTGGTCACGATATATTCACATATCCTGAAGAAAATAAACAGCATGTCGGCACTTCTTACGAGTTAACCGAGACAAAAGTGAAAGAGGCTGTTGCAAATCGTGATCATGTGAGTATTAACTTTAAACATCCGAGTCGATTGCCTGAGAATTTTTCTTATAACTCAACAATTACTTCTGTTTCAGGTATAACTGCCAAATGGATATTTGACGGCTCTGAACGAGATAATGCGTTAAACGCTTTGGCTGTCATGTTTGCAAAGTATTCTCCTGATGAGAAGGCGGATATATCACAGTATGAAAGAATGTCTGATGCGGAATTAATGGATGCAACAAACAGATTTGTCAGTCAGGATTACGGCTTTTGCGGAACAATTCAGCTATCAAACGGTTATAAATTAATGGAAAATCATGCTTATTCTTTAAAAGGTTATGATGAGAATACTAAAGAAATTATTCTTGCAAATCCGCATAAAAGTAATGAGGATATAAGAATACCTATTGATATTGCTTCTGCTTTATTTGATATATCAGTATAATATTAACGAAAATGTTACAAAAGACTTGATTTTGTAGTTTTTTTGTTTTACTATTACTCTTGTCAGAAAAGTTAAACCCGAATACGATTTCAAACAGCTTTAATTAGCTTATTTTTTGACGTATTCATTAATATAGTCAATATATGAATTTATTCTCAAATATTGCTAAATGATTATTTACAAATTAAATGAAAGGTAAAATTTACAATGTCAGAAGAAATTAAAGAAGAATTATCAACAGAAGAAACAGTTGAAACTGCTGAAGCAGCAACAGAAGAAACTGTTGAAGCTGTAGATGCTGAAAAACCTGCTAAATCAAAAAAAGGCAGAGGCAGAAAACAAAAAATTGAAAGTGTTGAAGAAAAACCTCAATCAGAATGGACTGAAAGAGTTGTTCAAATCAGCCGTGTAACAAAAGTTGTAAAAGGTGGTAAAAAATTAAGCTTCCGTGCAATCGTTATCGTAGGTAACCAAAAAGGTCAGGTAGGTGTAGGTTGTGCTAAAGCTGCTGAAGTTATCATAGCTATTCAAAAAGCTATTGCTGACGGCAGAAAGAATCTTATCACTGTACCTATTTTCAAAACAACTATACCTCACCCTATCACAGGCAGATCAGGTGCAGGTGCAGTTATGTTAAGACCTGCTTCAGCCGGTACCGGTATTATCGCAGGTGGTGCTGTACGTTTAGTTCTTGAACTTGCAGGTATTGAAAATATTCTTTCAAAATCTTTAGGTTCAAAATCACCTCTTAATGCTGCTAATGCTACATTAGATGCGTTGAAAAAATTAACTCCGTTTACTGATGTTGCAAAAAGACGCGGCTTAACAATGGCAGAATTGCTTAACTAGATACATATCTGTCAGCATAGTTATGCTGACCAATAAAAATAAAGGAAAATAAAATGGCTAAGAAAAATGATAATAAACAAATTAAAATTAAACTTGTCGGAAGTTTAATCGGTGCTTCTGAACCTCAAAAAAGAGTTGTAAGAGGCTTAGGTTTAACTAAAAAAGATCAGATTGTTGAACATTATAATTCTGCAACAATTATGGGTATGGTAAACAAAGTTTCTCATCTCGTAAGTGTTGTTGACTAATTATTCAACTGATTAATATTAAAAGTTATTAAAATGATTTAAAAATTAGAAATGAGGAAAAATAAAATGGCAAACACAATTTCATTAGAAGATTTAAGACCTGCTGATGGTGCTACTCATAAGATTAAGAGAGTAGGCAGAGGTCGTTCTTCAGGTAGAGGTAAAACTTCTTGTCGTGGTCATAACGGTGAAGGACAACGTTCCGGAAGTGCAGCAAAAAGAGGTTTTGAAGGCGGTCAGATGCCGGCTTACAGAAGACTTCCTAAATTAAAAGGATTCCAAATTATTAATAAGCTTAACTATGAAGCTATTAATGTTGGCAGACTTGAAGGTTTAGGCATGAAAGAAGTTTCTTTAGAAGCTCTTAAGGCTGCAAGAAAAGCTCATCCGTCAGCAGATGGTTTGAGAATACTTGGTAATGGTGAGATTAAATCTGCACTTACAGTTAAAGCAAGCTACGTTACACCGTCAGCTAAAGCTAAAATTGAAGCTGCAGGAGGAAAGGTTGAGTTAGTATAATGGCACAAATGAGAATGCCCAGCACCGATGATTTACTATCAATGTGGAATGCATCGGGTTTAAAACAAAAAATTCTATTTACTTTGTTAATGATTGCGGCTTTCAGATTTGGAGCTCAGCTGCCTTTGTACGGTATTAACCATGAGTTCTTCTCTAACAACTTTGCACAGGCAAACAACATTATCGGGTTTTTAGATATGTTTTCAGGTGGTGCTTTAGGTAAAGTTTCCATCTTTGCATTGGGTATCGGACCTTATATTACATCATCAATTATTGTACAGTTGGTTTCCGTTGTTATTCCTTCTCTTGAAAAATTGCAGAAGGAAGAAGGCGAAGCCGGCAGAAGAAAACTTGCACAATATACACGTTTATTTACTGTTGTATTGGCAGTTTTCCAATCTGCAATATTTATGATGTTTTTAAGACATCTTCCGGGAACGATTGTTGCTAATGTACCGCATTTAATGTTTTACGTTAGTTCAATACTTGTCCTGACGGCAGGTTCTGTTCTTGTTATGTGGATATCTGAACTTATTACTGAAAAAGGTATCGGTAATGGTGGTTCTTTAATCATCTTTGTCGGTATCATATCAGGTATTCCTGTTTATGCAGCAAGAACTGCCGAAGTTGTTAAGCACAGTACCGCTTTGCAACTAGGGTTAGTAGCTTTCTTAGCTATCTTCTTAGCTACAATGGTATTAATTGTAATTATGCAGGAGGCTGTAAGAAAAGTTATTATTATTAACCCTAAACGTCAGGTTGGTAATAAAGTTTACGGCGGTATGAATTCATATATACCGTTTAAACTTAATCCGGGCGGTGTAATGCCGATAATCTTTGCGATTGCAATATTGTTATTCCCATCTACTGTTCTAAGTTTGATTAGTCAGGCAAATTTCCAAAATCCTGCGATGAAGGATTTTGTATTCAGATTGACTAATATAATGAGTCCGGATGGTATAACTTATTATGCGTTGTATTTCTTTTTGATTGTGTTCTTAACATTCTTTTATGCATCAATCATGCCGAATATGCAGCCAAAAGATATTGCAACAAACTTGAAAAAATATGGTTCATCTATACCGGGCGTAAAACCTGGAAAACCTACGGCTGAAGCATTAGATAAAATTTTAACTAAAACTACATTTATCGGTGCAATAGCTTTAGGTACTGTAGCGTTAATTCCTTCATTAGCAAGTTATGTTACCAACATAAAAACTATTCAGGGTATTGGTGCTACATCTCTAATCATCATGGTCGGTGTTGCTCTTGATTTAATTAATCAAGTTCGTACACACCTGTTGGCGAGAAATTATGAATCGTTCTTAAAAGAGTAAAATCTTTTATATATAAAAAGAGGATGATTTAAAATCGTCCTCTTTTTTGTTATTTAATTCTGTTTTATTACTTATACATACGGTTAAGTTTACGCATAGCATAGTCGGTATTCCTGCCAAAGCAGCTTTTTGAAATATATTATTCTTGTTTTGTAAATATAAATTTGTTTATTAGTTCGGTTGTGATATTATATTATCAAAAAGTAGAAGGGGATATTGTATGTTTAAAACTATTTTAAAAAAGTTTTGTAAATTTATAATTTTTTCTGTTATTGGATTATATGTATTGTTTCTGATTTTGCCGATAATTGCTAATCCCTTTTTAGCAAAATATTCTGAACAAATTTCAAAAATGACAGAGGAAAAATGCGGTTTAAAAATTAAAATTGAAAAACTTGGTATTGTTACGGCTCCGAATTTATCTGTCGGTGTTAAGTTAGGAAATCTTTCTGCGGCAACTCCTGATGGTGTTGAGTTTTTATCTGTTGAAAATACAAGTGCAAGGCTGTCATTAATTCCCTTGATATATGGTCGTATTGAGGCTGATAATTTTAGTATAGATGATATAGATGCAACTTTAAGAGTCAAACCTGACGGTAGTCTTGAAATTGCTGATTATCTGCCTGAAGAAGAAAAAGATGAAACTAAAGAGCAGATGACTGAACTTCCTATGGGTTTAAAATTATCAAATAAAATGCCGAATATTTATATCAAAGAATATTCTCTTGCTATGGAAGATTTAGGAAACAAGCGGACTTATACTTTGCAGGGTGGTAATTTAAAAGTTACTGATTTTGTTATAAATAAAAGCATTAAGGTTTCTACGGTTGGTACTGTAAGCTTAGAAGGGCAAGAACAGTTTAAATATAATTTAAAAATTGCAAATTACATAATGCCTGATATTGATTTGAACGATTTGGTTTTTGCTCAAAATTCATCACCTTCCGAGGATGTTAATAAAAAGAACAAGGCTGACAAGCCTGTTTTCTCTAATATTTTTGATGTGTTCAGGAGTATTAAACAAAACGGACTTACCGCGAATGCTAATTTTGATGTAATTCTTTCAGGTAAACCTGATGATATTAATATTAAAGGTTTAATGGATGTTGAAAATTTGTCAGTTCTTGTTAACGGCAAAAAACTTCCTGAGGGATATTTAAAATTTCAATTTGAAAACAAAAAGGCTCATACCGATATAAAATTGTTTACTGCTGATAATGAAACAACCTCTGTGCTTGGTGATATTATTCACGGGAAAAATCCTAATCTTAATTTACAGATTACATCTAATGCATCAATTAATAACATTTTACAGCTCATAAACAGTATTGGAAAATCCTTTAATTATAACGATTTGACTACGTTGTCTGCTACGGGCAAAATAGATGCTGATTTTAAAGTCAAATCTGATTTAAAAACTCTTGTGTCATCAGGTTATTTGAAAGTCCCTTCTGCTTCAATTAGATATGGTCTTTATAATCTTTTTGTCGATAAAATCAATGCAGATGTCGATTTGAATAATAATAACCTTAATATTAAAAATTTAAGTTTTACTATTTTAGAACAGCCGTTACAATTATACGGGACTATATCAGATAAAACTTATGCTGATTTACATTTAACTGCCGATAAATTGCTTATAAAAGGTTTAATTGCACTTGCAGGACAGTTAAATCTTTTAAAAGAAAATGATATTAAATCGGGTACTCTTTCAATGGATGCTCATGTCAAAGGCTATTTAAAAGAAATTTCACCGGTTATAAAATTATCTGTTAATAATTTGAATGTGTTTAATAAGCCTTCTTCCACTTCGATTAAATTGAATTTAGCGGATGTGGATTTATCAATAAAAGATAAAACCTATAAAGGAAATGTTGATGCAAAATCTATTAATATTGTAAATCCTGCTGCAAGTTTCAATTTACCGAAGATTAAGCTTACTCTTGATGAAAAAGATATAAATATTGATGATACTTATCTTATGTTCAGTAATTCAAGATTTGACATTAAAGGTAAAGTTTCCGATTATTCGAGTAAAAATATAGCAATTAATCTTTTAACTAAGGGTGCTATTGTTTCCGGTGATATAAAGCCTTTTATCCCAAAAGAGTATTACAATATGATAACCTTTAAAGGTTCTATGCCTATATTAGCGGTTATAAGCGGAAATGATAAAACTCAAAATGTTGATTTTCAGCTTCTTGCTACTCCTAACGGATTCGTGCATATGACAGACATGCAATCCGTAAGCGGTAAAAGTACACTTGTAAATTCAAAAATTAAAATTAACGGTGATAGTCTTTCGTTAGATAATACAGGTGTATATGCAACAAACATTACTACATTAAATAATAACCCGACTTCAAATATAAGCGGTACCCAAATTCTTAAAGTGTCGGGCGGAGTTTCTAATTTTGCCGATATGAAATTAAATTCTTTGAATATTTCAACTGTCGGCGAGCATCAGTTTACTGTGCCATCCTATCCTTTATCAAAAGCTTTGGCCTCTATAAACATAACTTTAAACGGTAAATTGATGTCGCCTGATATGAAGGGTAATATTTCGATTCCTTCAGTTATTTTACCTTCAATTAAAACTACCTTTAAAGATATAAAGATTGATTTAGGCAAACTTATAGAGGTTAATTTACCTTCTATTACTGTGTCTGATTCTTCAATGAATTTAAAGGCTAGTATAAATCCTAATTTTTCAAAGGGTATAGTTATAACTCATGCTGATTTTAATGCCTCAAAATTAAACGCTGATACTTTGACGGCAGAATTAGCGAAAATGCCATCCGGCTCCGGCGGCGGTAGTGATGATATAGGTGTGATTATTCAAAGCGGTAAAGGCTCTATTGCTCGTTTTAACACCGGAAAAATTGTTGCAACAAACCTCGTTTCTGATTTTAATTTAAAAAATAATATTTTTACTCTTAAAAATATGACGGGTAATTCTTTTAACGGCAAAATAGAGGGGGATATTTCCTGCAATGTTATTAAAGGAAATTCAAGTGTAACAATGAAGGGTACAGGTATGAAGGCAGTGGATGCTATTTATGCTTTTGCAGGTATTCAAAATGCCCTGTCAGGTACTTTAGGATTTGATACTAAATTAACATTGAATGCATTTGCTCCTGATTTTAATCAGATGTTAAAATCGGTAAATGGTAAATTGGATTTTAATGTTAAAGACGGTAATTACATCAACATAGGAACTCTTGATCAGTTTATTTTTGCAGGTAATATCGGAACTAACGCAATGCTAAAGGCTGCTCTGCTGCCTGTTAAACGTATGCCTGTTGTTCAGAATTCTTCTCACTTTTCACTCTTAAAAGGTTCGATTGATTTAGGTAACGGTATTGCAACCTTGAAACCTGTTACATCTGCAGGTAATTCAATAGCTTATTATGTTACGGGTAAATATAATCTTTTGAACGGATATACGAATGTTAATATTTTAGGCAGAATGGGGGCTGATGTAGTGGCTGCATTAGGGCCTTTAGGTCAGTTGTCTGCTTCAAAAATTACTTCTCATATTCTTGGCGCTAGTACTGTTAATTTATTAAAATCTCTTACGGCTAATCCTAAAACGGAAGATACTTCCTTAATACCTGCTCTTACAACGGGTTCAACAAATTATAAGGATTTCAAAGTTGTATTTAACGGTAACGTCACAAGTCCGTTGTCAGTCAAAACTTTCAAATGGTTATCAGAATGTGATATCTCTGAAATTGATGCTGGAACTATAAAAGAACAGTTTAAAACAGGCGTATATTCTATTAACCAAGACGTTAAGAAAAATATTGATGAAACCAAAAAAAATATAGAAGAAAAGCAAAAGGAAATGGAGCAGAAAAAAGCTGAAGTCCAAACTAAAGTTGAAGAAGTAAGAGCACAAGTCCAAAAAACAAAAAATACTATTGAAGAATTAAGAAAACTAAAAGATTCTCTTAATAATTCTGCTAAACCTGCACAACAAACTCAAACGAATACTTCTGCTGAAACATCTTCAACTGCAACTGCAACCCAAAAATCTGCTGAGAGTACTTCACAGCCTGCAAAAACGGAAGCAGCTCCGCAAACACAGAGTACGTCTTCCGGTACTTCTGCTGAATAAGCAATTTTTATTGTGGCTTATACTTTAATAATATATGGACAGTAGCGGAATAATTAATCTTACAAGAAAGTTTGTTGCTCCTATATCTTCTGTTTCAAGAATAAATCTCGAAAGTATCAGGTCGATGCCTGAAATGGTTCTTGACAGAATGATAAAACAGGGTAATAAACATATATTGCATGTTGATATGAATCATTGCGGTGCTGCAATAATTAAATCAAACGGTATCCATACTGTGTATACTGATGCCCTTTCGGGTTGTAATTCTGTTGCTTCGATTGTGAAATTAAAGAATGGACAAACTCTAATGATTTTGTCTCATTATGTTCCTACAAATCAACAGGGGCAAATTGAAGCCTTAGCAAAGCAGTTAAAGTGTTACGATATTTATATCGATAAAAATTCTAAGCCTCAACTTTTCTTTAATATCAGAGGGTTACAACGACCTGACGGAGAGGTTGAAGTTATACCAAATCAAATCATTGTGAAGGTAGAGGATTTATTTAAAAGTGTATTCAAAAACGGGGTAGAATCCTCAATTACTCCATATCCAACGACAGGAAGAAAGGCTTTTTATTCTTCTGCCAATATATTCCAATTTAATCCTAAAAATTTATCAGAGTTAAAGATTACAAATGTCGGTGAGAAAGAGCAATTTATTACATTAAAATAAATTAATTTGAAAAAAAAAGTTTTTAGGGTAAAATTTTCATAGTAAATCCCCATATGTAAGGAGTATAAGGAAATATGAAAATATTAGTAGGAATGTCCGGTGGTGTAGATTCTTCAGTTACTGCTTTGATGCTGAAAGAACAGGGACATGAGGTAATCGGTGCAACAATGGCAATATGGGGTAATACGGGTGTTCATAAAAGAATACAGGCTAAAATTGATGCACTTCCTATGAAAAAAAGTACACATGGTGCTTGTTACGGACCTGATGAAAAAGAGGACATTGAGGAAGCAAGAAAGATTGCCGAAAGTATCGGTATACCTTTCTATGTCTTTGATTGTGCCGAGCAGTATGAAAAAATTGTTCTTGAAAATTTTAAAAAGGAATATCTTGAAGGAAGAACTCCAAACCCGTGTATCTGGTGTAACAGCCTTATCAAATTTGATGTTTTGCCAAAGCTGGCGCTCGCAAACGGTATTAACTATGATAAATTTGCAACAGGACATTATGCAAGAATTGAGCAGTCAGGTGACAGATATATATTAAAAAGAGGGTTGAATGAAGGTAAAGACCAATCTTATTTCTTGTACAGGCTTAAACAGGAGCAGCTATCCAAAATACTTTTGCCGTTAGGAACTTATAAAAAGGAAGAAATCCGTGCAATAGCCGAACAACACGGGCTTAAAGTTGCTGATAAGCCTGATAGCCAGGATTTTTATGACGGTGATTATAATGAGCTTTTAGAGGTTCAGCCTGTAAAAGGTAATATCGTAGATAAAGAAGGTAAGATTTTAGGTACGCATGAAGGTATTTGGAATTATACAATAGGGCAGAGAAAGGGACTTGGAATTTCAGCACCTGAGCCGTTATATGTGCTTGAATTAAGAAAAGATACAAATGAAGTTGTTGTAGGTTACAAAGACGATACGATGAAGGATTCTCTTGTGGCAACAAAATTGAATTGGATTCCGTTTGATTACCTGACAGAACCTGTTACATGTCAGGCAAAGATACGTTCAACACAGCAGCCGACTGATGTAACTGTTACCCCGCTCGAAAACGGTAATGTATTGGTAAAATTTGAAAATATGCAAAAATCAATAGCTATCGGACAATCCGTTGTATTTTATGACGGCGATATTGTACTCGGCGGCGGAATAATTGATGCGTAATTTTGTATTAATTGACATATTCCAATATCCAATATATTATGACTGCAAGTGCATTTTAGTAGGGGTACCAGGCTAAAATTCAGGGTACGGTGGGAGCACCGAGAGTGAGTGGACACAAAATGGACAAAAGTGTCCCCACGACCAAAATATTGCATTTTAAAATTTATGTGATAATATGATTATACAAGCGTTTTGGGTTTGTAGCTCAGTTGGTAGAGCAGTTGACTCTTAATCAATTGGTCGTGGGTTCGAGTCCCACCGGACCCAAATTAAAGGACAGGCAAAAGCCTGTCTTTTATTTTGAAATTTTTGGACGAGAACCACAAGGCGAAGCCTTGTCAGGTTCGAGCGTGAGCGAGCTGAGTGCGAAGGCTTTGGTATGAAATAAACAAAGTTTATTGAGATACCAAACCGTAGGCACGTTAATAGCGAGCGAACAAGACGGTCCCACCGGACCCAAATTAAAGGACAGGCGAAAGCCTGTCTTTTATTTTGAAATTTTTTGGACGAGAACCACAAGGTGGTCCTGACGTAGCAAAAATTATAAAAGAATGTAAATAACTTTATAATAAATTTGAGTAATTATATGTTTGTGATAATATTAAATAGTTCATATTGTTATATAAGAAAAATAAAACATTGCATTACAGCGTGATGTATCTGGTTTAAGGAGCATAAAGGTTATGTCTGATTTGTATGACATGCTTATGACAAATGTTTGTGAAACTAAAGGCAAATTAGTAAAATTTGTTGTTAAATATTAGGGAGATATATTATGAAAGTTATAATTTTAGCAGGTGGACTAGGCACAAGATTAAGTGAAGAAACAAGGTTAATCCCAAAACCGATGGTTGAAATTGGCGGCAGACCTATATTATGGCACATAATGAAGTGCTATTCATACTATGGCTTTAATGATTTTATTATTCTTACAGGTTATAAATCACACGTTATAAAAGATTATTTCGTTCATTATTATCAGCAGTATTCAGATATTACTGTTGATATGCTTAATAATTCTGTTGAAATCCACAGAATGCAGACTGAACCTTGGAAGGTTACAATGCTTTACACCGGGCAAGACACAATGACAGGTTCCCGTATTAAAAAGGCTCAGGAATATGTTGGTGATGAGCCGTTCTTATTGACATACGGTGATGGCGTTAGTGATGTAAATATTCATGAACTGATTAAATGTCACAAAAATTCAAATAAATATTTGACTATTACTGCAGTTAAACCTTCAGGTAAATTTGGGGCTTTAGATATTTCAGAAGACGGTTCTATTAATTCGTTCGTTGAAAAACCTCAGGGTGACGGTAATTGGATTAACGGCGGATTTATGGTTTGTGAACCGCAAGTTTTTGATTATATAAGTGATATCGGTAATCAAGTAGTTTTTGAAAGAGAACCGTTGGAAAATATTGCTAATGACGGTCAGATGAATGCATATAAACATCGCAGTTTTTGGTATCCTATGGATACACTTCAAGGCAAAAATCATTTAACTTCTCTATGGCTTTCTGGTAATGCACCTTGGGCTGTTTGGTTAAATAATAAGGAACTTGTAAAGAATGCATAAACCTTTATTATCAATTTGTATACCAACATATAACAGAGGTATGTTGTTGGAGCAAACTCTTTATAATATTACGAGAGAAAGTTTGTTTCAAAATACTGATGATATTCAAATTGTTATATCGGATAATTGCTCAACGGATATTACAGAGGATGTTTGTAATCAATATGTTGATAAATATCCGTCAAAAATAAAATACATAAGACATCCTGAACCTATATTTCCGCCTCATAATATCTATGGGGTTTTAGATTATGCTGACGGTGAATATTTGAAGCTGCAAAATGATAATATATTTTTTGATAATGACGGACTTAACAAATTAGTTAAAGTTATCAAAGAAGAAAATAAAGATATTATTTTTTGTGTCAACAAGGATAATGGAGAAACTGATAAACTTAAGTCTTATGACAATGTTAATGATATCGTTAAGGATATAAGTTATACTATAACTTGGATGTGTGCACATTGTTACAGGGCTGAGGCTTACAGAAGCATAGAATACGTTGATAAGTATATGCAGGAATGGGTTGGTTCGGTTGATGTTCTGTTTAGAATGATTGAAAACGGCGCATCTTTTGTCGGTTATTATGAAAATATTTTTTATTTTCAAAATGTGGATAAAAAGGGCGGAACATATAATGTAGCAGAAGTTTTTGGGAAAAATTATGTTGCCTTGCTTAAGCAATATGTATGTAAAAATCAATTATCTAAAGAAGTTTTTAATAATGAAAAAAAGAAAATCTTGTTAAATCATGTAAATCATTACTATTTTGATATTCATAACGATTATAATTTTCAAAAAACCGGCTATTTTAAAAAT
>Ga0247611_10009121_pt1 | contig 12015 bp, 9 predicted proteins | sample 177DNAGHGhighgp2_FD_192422 | JGI IMG/M metagenome (GOLD analysis project Ga0247611, IMG submission 192422) | Sheep rumen microbial communities from Palmerston North, Manawatu-Wanganui, New Zealand - 1770 DNA GHGhigh gp2 | ecosystem: Host-associated > Mammals > Digestive system > Stomach > Rumen ... | reverse complement strand
GACCGTGAGACTGCCATCAAGTGGATGGACTCGCTGCAGATGATCAATATCGTGACGCATGTCGCCGATGCCCGCACCTGTGTGCTGCATCCTGCCAGTCATACCCACCGCCAGCTCAGCGACGAGCAGCTGCGCGAGGCTGGCGTGGCTCCCGACCTGATCCGCCTGTCGGTAGGCATCGAGGACGTGGAGGATATCCTCGACGACATCAAGCAGGCACTGGACAAGATTTAATCATTATCAACCATCTTAATAAGTAAAGAAGTATGTTTCACATTTACAAAGGCTACGAACTTGTGGATGCGTACCACAAGATGCGTATGGGCAGGCGCTTCCATCCGAGTGGCGCCTTTAAGAAAACAACACAGGCAATCGTCGTACTCATCGTGACGCTGTTCCTCTGGAACATGCCGTCGGAGTGGTTCGGCATTGAGGGACTGACCACCGTACAACAGCGTATCATCGCCATCTTCGCCTTCGCCACCCTGATGTGGATCCTGGAGGTCGTCTCCTCATGGGCTACCTCCGTGGCGATTATCGGACTGATGCTGCTCTTCACCTCGGACAGTGGTGTCAAATGGATGTGTGACCCTGACGAGGTGGGTGCCCTGCTGTCTTACAAATCGGTGATGGCGACCTTCGCCGACCCTGTCATCATGCTGTTCATCGGTGGTTTCATCCTTGCCATCGCAGCGACGAAGACGGGACTGGACGCACAACTGGCAAAGGTGCTGCTCAAACCTTTCGGCAACAAGAGTGACAACGTGCTGCTGGGCTTCATCCTCATCACGGGTCTGTTCTCGATGTTCGTGTCGAACACGGCGACGGCGGCGATGATGCTGACCTTCCTGACACCGGTGTTCCGCCAACTGCCTCCCGAGGGTAAGGGACGTATCGCCATGGCACTGTCTATCCCCGTTGCCGCCAACCTCGGCGGTATGGGAACACCCATCGGCACACCTCCCAACACCATCGCCCTGAAATACCTCAACGACCCGGAGGGTCTGAACATGCAACTGGGCTTCGGCGAGTGGATGATGTTCATGACTCCATTGGTCATCATCCTCCTGTTCCTGGGATGGTACCTGCTGAAGACCCTCTTCCCCTTCAGCCAGAAAACGGTAGAACTGGAGATCGAGGGGGAGATGAAGAAAGACAAGCATACCTATATCGTCATCGTGACGTTCTTCCTGACGGTGGCTCTCTGGCTGCTGGATGCCGTGACAGGCATCAACTCATACACCGTCGCCCTGGTACCGTTTATGGTGTTCGCCCTGACGGGTGTCATCAACAAGCGCGACCTGGAGCAGATCAACTGGAGTGTCATCTGGATGGTGGCTGGCGGTTTCGCACTGGGCTACGGACTGAACGCCTCCGGACTTGCCGCCAATGCAGTGAAGAGCATTCCCTTCGGTGAGTTCTCTCCCCTGCTCATCCTGTTGCTGTCGGGACTGATCTGCTATCTCCTCTCCAACTTCATCAGCAACTCAGCGACAGCGGCACTGCTGATGCCTATCCTTGCCGTCGTCTGCGCCGCCATGGGTGACAAGCTGGATGCCATCGGCGGTACACCGACCGTCCTGATCGGTGTTGCCATAGCAGCCTCCAGTGCCATGGTACTGCCCATCTCCACCCCACCGAACGCCCTTGCCTATGCCACCAACCTAGTACAGCAGAAGGACATGTCGAAGATCGGACTCATCATGGGTATCATCAGCATGGCAATGGGTTACATCCTGCTCTATTTCCTGGGAACATTACACGTGCTGTAAGAGCCTTAGCATACAAAAGACGGCACCTGTGGTTCACAGGTGCCGTCTTTTGTATGCTAAGGTATGAATCAGAAGTGAAGACTACGCCAGTTCTCCGCTATTTTCTCAGAGAAACGAGTTGTGGGAGTCTGCTTCTTTTGCATCTTTAGCTGAGGAGCTTGTTTAGACACATTCGATGTAATCCTGTCTGACAAATCACCGAAATTCACTAAACCTTCTGATGTCTGTAACTCCTTCAAAAGATAATAAGTGAACAATCCATGTCCCTCTTCCGGGAATCCCTGAGCTGTCTCATTACCTTGAGCTGCAGAGAACACCACGATATTACCATCGCTGAAAGTTGCCTCCTCGGCTTCTATCTCCACCTCACGAAGTCCTTCCGTCACACCTTCATTGTTACGGTTGACACCACTAAAGCAGGCATCAATGAAAACAGAGCTCTGCTGAAACGCCAATTCTCCCAATTTGGAATAAAGCTCATCAAGGGCGATACCTCTCTGAGGGTTGGTGCCTCGCACATCAGTAGGAAGGATGTATGCCTTGTTCTTGTTCTTTACATCAGGAACTCCATGACCCGCATAATACACGATGAGTTTCTTATCTTCACGGTTTGGGATATTAGAAATCCAATCACCGAGTTCCTCTTCCAGAATCATTTGTTTCGTTGCATCTTCTGAGACATGGATATGCTCAACAGGAATACCTAATGTCCTTTTGCAATAGTCAGCAAATATTCTTGCATCGTGGATGGCATAAGGGACATTAGAAGCGAAACGGTAGTTCTGATTACCGATGATTAATGCATAAGTATTATAGTTAGCCTCTTTGGCAACCGGGATAATCGTGTCTATTTCCGATGTCGCATAATCGTAGTTGATTTCTACCTTCCGCTGGTTAGTACATTTATCCACAGACTCTTTTGAGAGACCGAATTCCTGACAGTTACCGATATTGACATACGAAGGCAGACGACGCAGCTCACCAGCATACATCGCATGACGTGTCTTACCATTAACCATGACCTCATCAGCAAAAACAAGGTGACCGATAATAGCAGTAGGAGCAATGTCGACCATCTTTATGTTGTTGCATGACATGTATGCCTGATCAGCTACACGGCAACGCTCAGGAATGATGGCAGATGGCAGCGATGTGCAGTTGGCAAATGCAATAGTCTCAATATTACGCAGATTAACAGGTAGTGAGATGCTACGAAGATGAGCACAATTAAGGAATGCGCCCCATCCAATACTCTCCACGTCATTACCAATGAAGATGACCTCCTGTAAAGACGGGCAGTTGGCGAATGCACACGAACCAATATTCTTGATTCCCCGTTGTATCTGAACTTTCCTGATGTTCAGCTTTTTCTTTGCCCATGGGGCAATTCTTTGGGAGATATCATAGTCATCCATTTCCATGGGTTCCCCTTTCTTGTTCACATTCGATATAACGAGTGTAACACCGTCGAAGCTCCATTTCACGTCCAAGCCACATTTACCTTCCATTCTATAGTTGTATTGAGCAAAAACTTCAGGCATACAAAGAATTGCCAAGGTCAGTATCAGAAAATATCTTTTCATAATTGCGTCTGTTTATTTAAGTTTAACAAATTGGATTCTACAAACATATTCTTACATTCTAATCTGAAGGAAGACACGGTTCGTTGATGAGCTGAACTTATACTTATCCTTACTGAACTCGCTAGATGCCAATGATTGATATTTCAGTGCTGCAGAGCGGTGCTCATAACCGATACCGATGAATTTCCAGGTGACACTAAAGCCGAAACTCTGGATAAGTCCGTGTCCCAGGTCCATTTTCACGATGTCCTTCATCTTTTCATAACGCTCATCGCCGGGAGACTGGTTGACATCGGCTTTCTCATCATCCTGCATCCACAAGAATGACACATGGTAACCAATATGATAGTAGAGGTTCAACTTGACATGGTGGAGCCCGCGACTATTCGTGGACGTAAAGGGAGCTATAGACAACGACGGTCCGATAGCCATACCATAGTTGAATTCATATTTCTCCAAATTCCATGGGGTATAGTAATAATCCTTGTCCTCATGACCTTCTAATACCGCTTCACTGTTATAGAGGTTCTTACCATCTCCCTCTTGCTTAAAGTGATTAGCCCCCAGATCGACATAGGTGAAATCAAGGTTGAACTGTAGCAGATTGGCTATCGGTCTTTTATGCAAGGCATAACTTCTACCTAACTGCAACGAGACACCCCAGCTGCTCTTGAAATCAGAAATCAGATCGTCTCCAACACCAGAATAGATGTCTTGATCGGGGCTCAGCGTTGTCGAGTTATAGGAAATATTGAAATAGCTCTTCCTTGACCATACGTCCCTGAAATGAGTATCCCTAAATCTCCTGCTTGTCACGTCCTCTTGCATCTTGACAATATCATCGACTGTAGTGATCTCCGTGGAGTCTTCTTGCCAGTTGACATTCTTTAGCATGTCTTGGTCGTTGACATTCTGTCCAAACGCACTTAATGCTATCAGACAGCTGAAAGATACGATTAGTTTTTTCTTCATAATTTTTAATTTTTAGGTAAATAATTATTTGATTTTCTGTTGTATAGTAACCCACTTCTTATTGACAACCATGTCCTGATCCTCACGCTGACACTTCAACAACCATTTTTGGAAATCATGCGTACTCAAGGAGTTAGGATGCTTCTTATCGCCAGTGATATCATTACACTTTGTAAAGGGGTTTGGAGAATAGATAATCACGAACTGATTGTCTTCTTGGCGATGCTTGGTTTTAAGTTTGTACTGATAAGCCGCTGGATCCTTCTCCTTGTCAAAGAATAAATAGTCACGCCCCCCTTTGACTGAGAAACGTCCGTCCGCATCTTTTGGATAGGGTAACAGACAGGATGTCTCATCGTCACCAACTATCAAATAGACCGCCACAAAACCGTCTGATGGGGAGCGGAAACTAATGTAGGCACGCTCACCACTGTCAAAACTTTGGGCGACTACCTTTTTATCATTTCCATCTTTCATAATCTCCCATTTGAGGTCTGCCTTCGACTGAACGATCTCTCTTGCCATTCCCTCTACTTTAGCTTTGAATATCAGTTGTCCGTTGTCATAAGAGATGTCCAGCTCCGGCTTCTCCGTGTCGCCTAACCACTCACCTTTAGCCATAGCAACAGTATTCTCCCAGTAATAGGAACTGGTTGACTCTCCATTGGTCTCTACATTGGTATCTATTACATCGGAGGTTATCAGCTCACCGAATTTTCCCCTTATCGCTGAGGCTTTAGCCAGCTCCAGACACTTACGCTTGGCTTCTCTTAGCGTGATATTGTCATTTTCTGTGATGACATAGGTGTACTCCCCTGTCACTTTCTCTACCCGCTGTGCCATAACAGGCATAAAGAACAGCACACCTAACAATGTAAGCAGATGATGTTTCTTCATGTTATTTAAGTATGTCTACTAAGAAAAAGGAGCGCACTTCCACCCAGCCTTCACTTGACGTACGGTAAAAAACGACCGTCGGAGTGAATGATTTAACAGTTTGCTCCGTACTTGACTTAAAATGTGTATTGAAATCCATGCTACTCGTCACCTCACCGCCTTGCGTGTTCTGCATCTGGACTTCTGTAACACCCTCCACCTTCGACTCACGCATAGACGCATATTGATGCATGGCCTGATTCTGAGATTTCCTTACGGCTTGATTAATATTCTTTGCCTTACCATGCCCCTCAATTGTCATCAATGTACCTTTGCTCTGGAAAAGAAGAGCATAATGTGCGTCAAGAGCCTCCTTGATAGTCTTTCCTGTACCGAAGACTTTCCATCCTTCATCTTTCAGTTGCTTCGACACTCGTTTGCCTTCTTTTTGCAAAGACTTGCCTTGAGAATAGCCATTGACACTTATAGTGAAGAGAGTAACTATACTTATTAAGGTAATTCGAATGCCATAGGTTGTAGTTTTAGACATAAGCAACAAATACCAGCCTCCTGCTCCCAAAAATCGGCTCTAAAAAATCCTTATTACTAAATACGAAAGACGTGGGAGTTCTCTACTTTTCGCTTATCCCATCGTCTGGCTCTCGCATTGCCTTGTACAAGGATAAACAACTCGAGTTAGCCCACGCCAAGACATATTACAACTGATATTCATACGATGATGAATTTGCATAATACATCCAACGCAGACGCCACGGTTGCGCATCTTCTTGTACTTTAGATTTGCGAGATCTGACGATAGAAGACTACGTTCGTAAACGTCCTATTTTACCACAAAAACGACCCCATAGCCCCTTAACGGACTAACTTGAATCGATGCAAAGATACAAAACATATTTTATAATTCCAAAGATTAGGATATTTTTTTTATTAATTATTGGATTCCACTTTTTCATACCTTCAAAATGACATGGCAACACATACCGAAACCCAAGAATTTAACAAATTGTAAACTTTAAGCGAAAATAATAGGGAATTTTCTTGGAAGTTTCAAGAAAATTCCCTATTTTTGCATTACCAATATAACAAAATGTAAGTTTAACGATAAAAACCTTAAAGCTATGAACGTTGAGAAAATCATGCAAGACCTGGAGAAGAAGCATCCGGGAGAAGTAGAGTACTTACAGGCTGTACGTGAAGTACTGGAGTCTATCAAAGACGTATATAACCAGCATCCTGAGTTTGAGAAGGCAAAAATCGTGGAGCGCATCGTGGAACCGGAGCGCATCATCACCTTCCGTGTGCCCTGGGTCGACGACAAGGGCGAGGTACAGGTGAACATCGGCTACCGTGTGCAGTTCAACAGTGCCATCGGTCCGTACAAGGGCGGTCTGCGCTTCCATGCCTCTGTGAACCTGAGCATCCTGAAGTTCCTCGGTTTCGAGCAGACCTTCAAGAATGCGCTGACGACCCTGCCGATGGGTGGTGGCAAGGGTGGCAGTGACTTCTCGCCACGTGGCAAGAGCGATGCGGAGATCATGCGCTTCTGCCAGGCTTTCATGTGTGAGCTGTATAAGGTCATCGGTCCTGATGTCGACGTACCTGCCGGTGATATCGGTGTCGGCGGTCGTGAGATAGGCTACCTCTTCGGTATGTATAAGAAACTGACCAGTCAGTTCCATGGCGCTACCCTGACGGGCAAGGGTCTGGAATGGGGCGGCAGCATCCTGCGCCCGGAGGCTACGGGCTATGGTGCCCTGTATTTCGTCCATCAGATGATGGAGACCCACGGACTGGACATCAAGGGCAAGACCGTCGCCCTCTCTGGTTTCGGCAATGTGGCATGGGGTGCCGCCAAGAAGGCTACCGAGCTGGGGGCAAAGGTCATCACCATCAGTGGTCCTGACGGCTATATCTACGACCCTGCCGGTCTCGACGACGAGAAGATTGCGTACCTGCTGGAGCTGCGTGCCTCAGGCAATGACATCTGCCAGCCGTATGCCGACGAGTTCCCGGGCAGCCAGTTCTTCGAGGGTAAGAAACCATGGGAGCAGAAAGCGGACATCTACCTGCCTTGTGCTACGCAGAACGAGCTGAACGGTGACGATGCCGACAAGATTCTTGCCAACAAACCGCTGTGTGTCGCTGAGGTCAGCAACATGGGATGCACTGCTGATGCCGTCAATAAGTTCATCGCTGCCGGTCAGCTCTTCGCTCCGGGCAAGGCTGTCAATGCGGGTGGTGTCGCCACCTCCGGTCTGGAGATGACGCAGAACTCGATGCGTATCGCCTGGACGGGTGAGGAAGTAGACCAGAAACTGCACCAGATCATGTCGGGCATCCACGACCAGTGTGTGAAATACGGTAAAGAGGGCAACTATGTCAACTACGTGAAGGGTGCCAACGTGGCAGGCTTCATGAAGGTGGCAAAGGCTATGCTCGCACAGGGTATCGTATAGACTTTAAGGAGGCGGCACCTCCAGCCTTTGAAGGTGCCGCCTCCGAGGGTCGAAGCCCCGACCTCCTGCCCCCGAAGGCGGCACCTTCGCAGGCAGGAGGCCGGGGCTTCGTCTGTCCTATTGGTTATTTGCGTCTGGTGACGATGGTGATTTCGTGGCTACCGGCATCAACATCACGGTTGTTGACGGTGGCACCGACCTGTATCTTTGCCACACCGTCCTTCAGCTTCTTGTCGGCAAGGATGGTGGCGGTATAGCGCACGCCATTGTTGGGGGCGATGCTCTCCACACGGAGGTTGGGAGAGATATGCAGGTTCTTATTACCCGTCACGTCATTGACCATCGGCTGCACGTCATAGAGGGTATGACGGGTGTAGTTCATGATCTCGAAGGATATCTGACACTGCTCCCCAGCCTTCAGGACACCGTCATGGTCCTGGTCGGCGAACCGAGCATTGCGGATGATGATGCGCTCGGGACGGTCAGCGGGTGTCTTAGCGGCACCGATATGGATGGTCTTCTCAGGAGTAGCGGTCTGTGTCTTCACCTTCTCTCCCTTCGGTCCCTCGATACCGATGTCAATACGGTCGTCACCACTATGGGTGGCATCGAAGCCGCTGTCGTCAGACGACTGGGTGCGATGACGGTATTTATAGTCGTCGTTATCATCATAGTCATCGTTGCGGTCATACTGGCGCTGACGCTGCTCCATGCGACGGTGGTAGCCCTCTATCTCCTCCTGCCGCTTCTGGTCAGCGGCGGCACCGATGGCAGCACCGACGGCGGCACCTCCCGCCATACCGACAATCGTACCGATGTCACTGCCACGCCAGCCACCGGAGATACCACCGATGGCAGAACCGAGGACGGCACCGATAGTACCACCTGCATAGGCGCCCGCTCCTGTGTAGGTTCCGCAGCTGCTCATCATGAGAGCAGCACCAATAACGCATATTCCGATCTTCTTCATATCGCTCTCTGTTTTAATGTTCACGATGCAAAGATACGGATTTTCCTCAAAACGGCAAGGGGTATTTCCCGAAAATCGCTTAGGGGATTCCCTATTGAGAGTTGGGAGGTGGGGGTTGAGAGGTGGAGTTGAGAGGGGAGAGCATAAAAAAGGGGCGACATCACGTCACCCCCGCCATCATCTATTATATATATCCTTTTCCTCAGAGTTGTATGGGGATGATGGCTATCTCTTACGTCTGACATACACCTTCTTGCCATTGATGATATAGACACCGTCTGACAAGCCGTCGAGCGTGGTGGCACCACGACGTACCAGCACACCACCAAGTGTGTAGACGTTCACAGGCTTGACTGTCGTTACCACCTCTCTGATACCGTCAGCTACCTTCTTCGTGAGCTGGACGGTAATCTCACCGTCTGCCGTGGCACCATAGGTCAGCAGATAGACGGCTGTCGTCGTCAACTCGATGGCGAGCACATCCTTTCCTTCAATATTCTCCGTCACCGGAGTGATGGGATTACCCTCCGCATCATAGAAGTCCATGCTCACCGTCTCACCGGTGATGTCCCAGTAGATGACATCACCCACGGCACCGGTATAGCTGAAGCCCTGCATCTGACCGCCCTTAGGAGCGTCCTTGGTGCTGGTATCACCATCGGTGAGCGCCTCGAACAACGGGGTCACCGTGAATGTCATGTTCTCCAGGGTATGCACGACAGCCTCGGAGCCTACCCCACCGTCGTTGAACACCTGGATGCCCACGGTGATGGTCTCGGTGGTCTTCACCGTCTTCGTCGTAGCGTCGAAGGTGTACTCCTCAGAGATGGTGCGTGGCTTCACGCCGTCCATCGGGATGACGATGTCGCTCTTGTCGACACTCTCCGCTGGATCGATGGTGATACGCTGGCGTGGCTCGTCATTGAACCAGTAGTCGATGGCAATGAGTTTGCCGTCGCCCTCCACCTTCTTCACCAGGAAGTTCTTGACAGTCGTGGCAGAGGCGAGTCCTGCCTTGTCACGGGTCATGTAGTTGAAGGTATGCAGACCGTTCGTCAATGCAGAGATATCGAGGTCCAGGGCTACTACTCCGTCCGCTGGTATGGCGGCATTCTGATGCTCACCATTGTCTATCCAGTATTCATAGGTAGTGAGGGCGTTATCACCGTCCTGCTGCTGTATCTTCATGAAGTTCTTCGTCAAGACGGAACTGACAATGCCGTTCTTGTCGATGACACGCATGGCGATGCTGTGCAGACCGTAGTTGAGGGCGGAGATGTCCTCGTCGATATTGATGACACCGCCTGTGGGAATCTCACCACTTTTCCTATTGCCGAAGTCTTGGTCAATCCAATACCCGTAGGTCTGGAGGGAGTTGTCACCTGTCCCTGTACCCTGTACGAGCAGGAAGTTCTTCGTCAAGGCACTGCTCACCACACCATTCTTGTCGATGACACGCATGGCGATGCTGTGCAGACCGTAGTTGAGGGCGGAGATGTCTTCGTCGATATTGATGACACCGCCTGTGGGTATCGTACCGCTCTTCTTGGCATCGAACTTCTGGTCAAACCAATACTCGTAGATCTGGAGGGAGTTGTCTCCTGTCCCTGTACCCTGTACGAGCAGGAAGTTCTTCGTCAAGGCACTGCTCACCACGCCATTCTTGTCGACGACACGCATGGCGATGCTGTGCAGACCGTAGTTGAGGGCGGAGATGTCCTCGTCGATATTGATGACACCGCCTGTGGGTATCGCACCGCTCTTCTTGGCATCGAACTTCTGGTCAAACCAATACTCGTAGGTCTGGAGGGAGTTGTCAGCTGTCCCTGTACCCTGTACGAGGAGGAAGTTCTTCACCAGTGCCGAGCTGTACAAGCCGTTATTGTCGGCAACACGGAAGGCGATGCTATGCAGTCCTGCCCTCAATGCCGAGATATCGATGGACGAGTTCCATTCCGTACCCGTCATCGTCACTGTTGTACGACTGTCAAATTGCTGGTCTATCCAGTACTCACACTTCGTGACGGTGGGACCCTGAGCCACTGCCGTCATGTAACAGAGCAATGTCAGCAAAGACAGTCCTAAATATCTGGTTCTGTTCATTGTCTGTCTCTGTTTAGGGTGATTACTCGATAGGACGTGCCTCTGCCTTGATGGTCACCTTCAGCTTGCCTGCCTCTGACTTGGCATCAACCGAGGTGCTGATGATACGTGGAGTAGCGGGAATGGGGTTCCAGGGGAAGTCACCACCTGTCACACCGCAAGGAGAACCCTCTGCATCCACATAGGTTGTGGGGGCAGCAAGCGTCCAAGTGCGGGGTTTGCCGTCGGCATCAAGGTAATCCAGATTATCCTGACCATCAGCAAACAGCGTCTTGAAATCTGTCCATTGCGATTTGTCATAGTTTCCAAGAACGTTATTATTACCGCCATTACTCAACTTTGCATCGCTACTTACATTATACTGGCAAGTAGCACCAGCGCTAATTTCTGCATAATATGATGTTGGATGTGTGATATTCCCATAATAAAAATAAGGACCATGACGATAATCGCTACCTGCAGTTAAAATACAGTGATTTACAGCAACGTCACTACCTGCGCCAAAACTGTGAATTCCAACTAAATAACAATTAGAAATCAGAAAACGTGTAGATAGTTTGTTTTCTCCTCTGACATCACTACGAAAATAAGACTGACGAATAATAGTATTATCCGTTGCAACCCTATTATAAAACCTTTCAAAGCTACACTTTACGATTTCCGTACCTGTAATGGTTTGAGAGCCAGACAACACACAACTATTGACGAACTTGACTCCTTCGATACGAACAGTGGGCGACACTTCATCGGTGCTGACGATGCTCAGATCACCCGTCACACTGGTTGGACTGATATTCTTCTCCGCGTCAGTCTGGAATCCTGCCCCATAGATTTTCACGCTCTTGGAGATATTGCCAGGGTTATTAAAGGCACCCGGAGACAGGGTAATGGTGCTGACGGCATCCGCAGGAGCTGCCGCAATGGCATCCTTAAAGGCATCGTAGCCATAGAACATGGTGGTGGTCTCACCTGCCTGAAGCGTTGCGGACACACCGTCTGACAATTGTGCATAGCCCACCGTTGAAGTGGCTAATGCGATGATGGAAAGGAATAGTTTTTTCATAATCGTAAGTTTTATATGTGAATAATTTGGTTTTTTGCCGTAAGGCAGGAAGATGGCAACTCTTCAACATCACAAAGATAGTGATTATTCTCATAGGGGACTTCCCGTATTCACAAAACGTGTTCTCATTTTCACAAAATCTGCATTTTGGGCTATCGGCAAAAACTTTTCCACGGAAAAAGTTGCATATATCGTAAAT
>Ga0247611_10009119_pt1 | contig 12017 bp, 14 predicted proteins | sample 177DNAGHGhighgp2_FD_192422 | JGI IMG/M metagenome (GOLD analysis project Ga0247611, IMG submission 192422) | Sheep rumen microbial communities from Palmerston North, Manawatu-Wanganui, New Zealand - 1770 DNA GHGhigh gp2 | ecosystem: Host-associated > Mammals > Digestive system > Stomach > Rumen... | reverse complement strand
TAGATTTGTCTTCTAAGCTCGAAATGATTTCTTTAATCTCGCATTCTGATAATTGTTTTGGGAGAAAAACTTTAATTGTCTCATATTGTTTATCGATTTCAGCAACTTTATCAGCTCTCCCTAATTCATCAAAGTTAGCTCTTTCATCTTCCAACTCTTTAATAGTTTTCTGAATAATATTAGCACAGGAAACATCATTAGCCTCTTGACCTTTAGCTTTGAGCTCAATAGCTAAGTTGTTGTATTTTGTAATGACAACTGAAAGAATGCCACGTTTAACAGAGTCTCTCTCTTTCATGGCTTGCATATTTGCTTTTTTGATTTCATCGATTAACATATTTAAATCCTCTCTAATATGGTTAAACTTTGAACAGGAACCCAGCCACTCCATACGTGTGGGCCTGCTTGTTTAGTCTCAGGGTTATATTCTAATCCATTGAATCTAACGAATTGACTCATCATGTTGGTTACTTCTACCTGCATATATTCAGAAATCGGAGGTATTCCTTTATTCCAGTTTGTATTAAACATGGATGGAACCCTGGCCGATTCATCTATTTTAATTAGGTAGCTCCCATTGATTTCCAATTTGATTGTAGTTATCTTTGGTATAATAATCACATAATCCTTATTCATATGAGAAATGTCAGTAACCATACACTTCTCAAGTTGCTCAGCAATTAATGGGTTAACTGTTTCTTTCATAAATATATGTAGCTGCCATATCGGCTAAGTGTAACATAGTCGCTAATGGGAATCTATCATACACAGCTGAGATATCATCTTTCGCACTATCCCAGGACATACCTGCATGGTGGTGAAGAATCGCTGTACTCATTCTAAGAGTGAGAGGGAAGAATCTTCTAGCAATAAACTCAGAATTTTGTTCATGGCTACCATAGATGAATCTATTCCCATCTTCTCTTAATCTGTATTCTGCTTGTTTCTCCCATTGACCAGTTTCTTCATTTTTAACATTTCTAAACCATTGTTCATAGAAATTAGTTTTAGATATATCATGAAGAAGGGCTATAATCTTTAACTCATCTTCATCATAATCCTCACCTGCAATAGCACCATAGTCTTCTACAAGCTTTAACAATGCATCATACACATTCAAAGAGTGTTGGCAAAGACCACCTGCATATGCACAGTGATATTTACTTGAGGCTGGAGCAACGAAAAAATCTGAGTTGTTAAGCCATGCAAGGAATTTATCTTTGTCTGCACCTTGAAGTGTAATTGACCTAATTAACTCTAAGAATCTGTTCTTGTTTGCATTGATTTGATTTTCAGTAAGCATACACTACATCCTCAATTCTCTATATATTATACAACGTTTAGTTGTTATTGTCAATTGGTGGACCCGGGGGAGATTCGAACTCCCCGTCCTAATGCACTCACATCTTGACATCTACATCTTATTCAGCTCTATCTTTTACCTGCTCTCTTACATGAACTGACGGAACTAGGGGAGCTTGTGAGCTTTCATCTCGTATACCGGACTAGCTCAATTATCGGTTATACCAGTCTAGTTATGACACTGTGACCCTGATACCAGACATCTCAGGACAGTGGAGCTTGTTAGCTAGTTATTAGTAACAAAGAGCCATTCTTTGTGGTTTAACGAATAAACCGCTGAAGAAGGCTTTAACTCTACTAAATAAAGATTTAGCGTTTATTGTTTGTTTGGTTATAGGTGACCAACCGATGCCTTCAAGACTCGAATACCTTAGTCGAAGCCATAAACGAGCCCATGTGGCTATATTATAAAATATAATCTATTAAATGTCAAGTATAAAATGTTAAAAGGGCCTATTTTGATAAGCCCCTTTAACTTTTATGCATCACCTTTTGAACCGCCACCATTGTTGCCGTTATCATCGTCATCAAGGTCAAGAGGGATACCCATCTTCTTTAATATATCAGTAGTTGCTTTGTGAGCTCCTACAACCTTCTCAGCATTTCTTACCTCAATATCGATGTGAGCATTAATAGCAGATTTCCACTCTTCATCAACGAGCCAGAATGGTCTAATATCTCCATCAGCAGGCATAAACTCTATAACGATAGAATCTTTACCATCATCTTCATCTGTAAGCATAACTGTATTACCGGTTTGTAATAATAATCGAACTTGTTTGCCAATCATATCATATAGTTCGTCTTCATTTTTAATATCTCTTCTTGAGTAAACCATTCTATTTACTTGATTCATTCTTTAATACCTCACATAATATTATAAACATATTTTCATCGATAATGAAATAATTTTCTTCATTTGGACCAAAATTGAATGCTAATGAACAATACTTATTGCCATCAAATACCATTTCTTGACGGAGCTTATCTAACCACTCCTTTTTAATGGACATTGACTTTGATGGAGTTGTTTTAGTCTTACACTCAATACTTATTAAATGTCCGACATCTACATCTGCTTTTCCACCGAAGTCAGTAGCACCACTATTGGGGTTAGTTTTACCGCCAGTCTTCTTGGCTACTGTTTTTTCTTGAGCTTTAGAGAAGGTTCTAGTTGGAGTTTTCTCTCCTTCCTTCTCTCTCACTATTACCCCAATAGACATACCGACTATCCTTTCTTGTTCATAGCAGCGAATGCAGCTTTTTCTTTTGCTGCAGCCTCTTCTACTGCTGCTTCTTGGTTATCAATGAAATCACTTTCTTCTTTGTCTAATAACGAACCATGATTCTCATTGCTAGAAGATATATATTTTTGTAGCATAGCTACATATTCTTTTTGGAAGTCTTCATGGGTTCTAATATATTCTATGAGGTCTTTCATATACCCTTTAAGAATTTTACCTTCTTCGTCTACATAAGCCTCTCCAGTTTCAAGATTAACTAATGTTCTCCATGAACCTGATTTCTTAATGAAGTCAAAGCCCTCGGCAATTTCAATTAAGTCATTTAGCTTATCCATACCTGTGGCATAACGATAGGTGATAAATCCACCACCACGAGCTGTACTGCCTACACTGTTCTTTGTGATTTTGAACCAGAGTCTGAATCCATCAGCACCTTCGCCATTCTTATCTGCAAGAGCTTTCATATTATCACCTAAAGTAAATGTTCTCTTACCGAATCTAACAGCAACTGTTGGGTAATACTGATGAGCATAACCACCGGCTTCTTTATATAACTGTGTACCATTGAGAGTACCGCCATCACGAACCTGGTTGATACAAATTAATACATTTTGTTTCTCAGCTAATAAAGCTAACATCTCTGTATAGAATGGATAAAACTTCTTAGCCATCGTGGCTCTCATACCTGGGTCTTCAGTCATATCTGCACTTAAGACTGCGGCTGGGATTAAAGCTGGAATACTATCTAGAATAATTAATCCGATGTTATCAGACTTTTCTAATTCAATAATAATATCTAGTACTTGTTCACCTGACATCCCAACTGGAATATCAACGTATCTAAGTTTAGTTAAGTCAATACCATTCATTCTAGCTTGATGCTCGAGATTTAATCTATGTTCGGCATCAACGTAGACACATGGTCTATCTGGAAATTGTTTTTGATAAGCAGCTAACTCAGCACAAGCTGCTGTAGTTTTACCTGAGTGTGGCAAACCTGAATAAATACAGATATTACCTAATGGGAGACCACCAAATAAAGGGTAGTCCATACCAAAGGCTCCGGATGGAAACTTAGTGATTTTCTTTACATAATCACCTGTGACAATGAGATTGTCATTCTTAAATTCTTTCTTTAATTTCTTAATTATTTCATCTACACCTGGCATATTATTCTCCTTCATACATTGTAGCTGTTAACTTAGCTTCAGACATTCTAGACATAAGGACGGACTTTAAAGCATCAACAACTCTATGAATTTCATCTAGCTTAGTTTTAAATAAACTAGCTACTGTACTATAAATAAGTTCAACTGAGTTCTCATATGCTGTCTTCATGGTAGCTTGGTTCTCCTTAGATGCTACACTACCTTCAGATAAATTGAATGCTTTAGCATAAGCTTCTTTTCTGAGAGTTTCAGATAACTCAGCTTTCAACCCTGCTTTCTCTTTAACATCACCGAAGCTAAATGAGTGTAAGGATAACTTAATGATGAGTAATCTGATATCTTCATTGGTAAGATTATCTACATTATCCATAGCACCTTTGATTAACTCATTGACATCACCTGTATAGGTCTTGAAGATTGTATTAGCAATCTCAATTAAATCCTTATACACATCATCAGTTCTATCTAATGCTTCTTGTAATTTTGCATCTTCCATTACTCATCTTCCTCCTCATCTTCTTCATCATGTAACCATTCGTGGTCCTCTATATAATCCTCTAAATCAATAGATTCATGTAATGGACCAACCCAAATATCAATTTCTGGACCATCAGTTTCATTTAAATACTTAAGGTCTTTCCATTCGAGGTCGTCAATCTCATCCATCACATCATCTTTGTATTCTTCCATTAAATCTTCAAGTTGCTCTTCAGTCAATTCGTCCGTATACCAGTCACTAAGAAATTCTAAGAATTCAGGGTCTTGATATAGTGAGAATGTATCTAATGTATTATGTAGCCATTTATCTTCAATATCTTTGACAAATTCTTTGGCTCCATCTTCTAAATACCATGATAATTCATTGTATGGTTTTTCATATTTCTTATAATAAAGAAATGCGATAATATCCTGTAAGTCTTCATCCACAGCGATAGTAAATGATTCTTCCCCATCCATATTAAGTGCACTACATGAGCACCATACTTTAACATCTACATTATGTTTCATTACTCACCCTCCTGTGTCTCTAACAGACAACTATAATCGGATTCCATATATACCCTGAGTTTCTGGGATGGTATATTGTAGAACCTATATTCTGAATCGAATATTGTTCTTATATTAACGGATTTAAGTCCGTCTTCTTTCATCTTTTTAATTGTACTGATTGGAACATACAACACTTTATCATGTTTAATGAACCAGATAACAGCCCCTGCTCGTACTCCTGGAATACCCACCTTAGTTACTAACTTATCATATTGAGTAAGCTTTGCAAAGTTGAATGTATTCTCATTTGTAGATTTACATTCTAGATAGAATATATTAGGTTTCTTAAACCCTATGAAGTCAGAAATATTTGATACTGTTTTATATCCACTAACTGAGTCATATATTCTATCTATGGAAGAATCCGGAATAGTACGAATCCAGTCTTCCTTAAACTTTTGTTCAAAGTCTTTACCACGATTAACTGCCACGTCTATACTCCGGAACAATATTAATGATATTAGCTTTAGAAATATATAAAGCTTTAGCACCAAAAGATACAGTTAAGAATTCATCTTCACAGTTATTGAGAATCATAGTAATGACATCAATATTGAACACTGTGCTGTATTCTTCACCATCTTCTAATGTCGGACAAGATTCTTCGTAATAAACTACTTCAGAGTTATTTTGTCCATAGTCTTCAATCTTAACTCCATCTCGACCGAAAGTGGTTCTAACTGCATAAGCAAATTTAGAATCTAATGCACCTCTGAATAATGAAATTCTATCGAGAGCACCTACAAGGTCAGCCTTAGAGATAACGACTGTATGTGGTGATACTGAGTTTGCAATATCACGCAAAGATTTAGCTGGGAAATTATCGATGACTTTGGAATCTGTGGTTAAAATTGCATATAATACAACATCACCATCATCGAAGCAAACTTTTTGTTGCATCACACCGTTTGGTAATTCATCGAAACCAAGAGTAAAGTTGACATCCTCTGATTTAAATAACTTGAAGAGCTTAACTAACTTCTCAGTTAGGAATAATGACACTGGTTGTTCTAGTGTGAATGAATTAATACAGGCACAGTTATCATATGTAATAGCACCTGTGTTATCGATATATAAGAATGGGAACTGTCCTTTGGCTCCGGCTAAACTAAAAATCTTTTCATTGTATTTTAACACAGATTGAAGAACAGCATTCTTAATTGTAAAGGAGTTAGTAACATTATTAATGGTAATCTTTGGTAACTCAACTACTTTACCTGTATTATCTGCGATAACTGGTAACTTATAGCTACCATTGTTCTTAACATATAAAACATTATCGACTACAGATAATTGGATATTCTTAGTTGTTGTTTTGTTAACTAATTTTAAGAATTTATCAGCTTCAACGACAGCTCTGAAATCCTCATCTACAGTATTGATATCTATATCAGCTACTGGAACAGAGAGATAGTATTCTCTATCTGTAATAGAAAGAAAGACTGTACCTCCAGTTAATTTTAACTCCACTTTATCGACTACTAGTCCCTTCTTGTTACCAATAGCATCTAGGAGCTTTTTACATTTCTCTTGTAATAGTTGTGTATTAATTTCCATTATTGTTACCTCACTAATTATTATACAACATTTCGTGTAATTCTGTATCTAAAGATTCTGAATGTCTCTTACAAATTTCTTCAAATGCCTTATCTGCTGGCATTGGTTTTATATTTTTCTTGACATTTCCTTCGATTAATTCTTTGTATTCGTTGTTTATACTTGTGATATAGTTATTAATGTACCACTTGGAGCCGATTTCACAGTCGACACTCATTGGAACATTCATGTATGGCTTAGAAGTATCTATCATAACTTGGGCCATTCTCTTCGCCACACGTTCAGCATTCTCAGCTGGACATTCACCTAAAACTTCATCGTGAACTGTGATTAACATGTGGAAGTCTAATTGTCTTAGTTCCTCATCGTTATATAGATTTCTCATGGCCATCTTAGTCAAAGTAGCAGCTCCACCTTGAACGATAGAGTTAACACTTTGTCTCTCTGCCTTAGCGATGACATCACCATTATCTGTAATGATGATTCCTTCAAATCTAGCGGCATTCTTGATAATCTCACCAACACTTCCCCAGTCAGCATTAAGACAGTCATTTATCTTCTCTTGAAGACGATTATTCTCAACTAATCTACCTTCGCATGATAGTATTGGGTTGAATTGTCTTTGACCGTTCTTTAAGCCGTTCTTGTATGTAGCTGTAAATCTTGGCCAACTCAATTGTGGTAAGTGTCTCTTTCTTCCAAACCAGTCTTCTACATAACCAGTAGTCTTAGCTTTAAGATGTGTTGCATCAATCCAAGCTTTAACTTTAGGGAATGACTTAAAGAAGTTATCGATAATAGCTTGAGCTTCTTTCTTGGTCTTACCGATTTGTTTAGCAATAGAGTTTGCTCCTCTTCCGTATAAGATACCAAGTAATAAAGTCTTAGCTATCTTTCTTCTATGCTTACCTTCCTCATTGGTATGAGTCTTGAATCCACAGATAACATGCTTACCTTCGAATTCAATCTCAGTACCTTCTGGATAGAATTCAAGATTATCTTCATATTTAGTATCAAATGCCGCAGATGCAATAACTGAATACAAGTCTTTACCTTCATTATAAGCTTTAAGCATATTCTCATCTTGACTATAATAAGCAGTGAGACGAGGTTCTTGAGCTGAGAAGTCACCACCAACAAATACATAACCTGGACGGGCACTGAATACTGGTCTAATCTCAACATTACCTGAAGGAATATTCTGCATATTCGGTTCGGATGATGAGAATCTACCTGTAACGACACCGTCATCTTCTTTACCACATTGGTTGAAGTTACAGTGAATAGCTCCATCGCATCTAACTAGAGTTGGAAGTTTCTGGATAAAGTCTTTATGAACTTTTTCAAGTGTACTTCTCTCTTTGAATAAGTTACAGAGTGGAATATCTTCTCTTTCAGCAATAAGAGGTAAAGTTTTCTTATCTACTGACCTTGGTTTTTCTTTATTAACTGGTTTAGCCTTTAAAATATCGTAAATTAAAATAGCTAATTGTGTGTTACTTGTAATCTTAATTGGGTCGTCTAATTGTTCAGCTTTAGATTTAGCCTTAACTTCTTCACCTTTCTTATTGAGTTTAGTTTCACATTGATTGGCCTCTGGAGTTAATCTCCAGGCATCGATAGTTGGTTTTAATCTAGCTAATTCTGATTCAATTTGGACATCAATATCAGATACAAGTTTAGAATACTTAGCCTCTAATCGAGCACAGTATTCTTGGTCGAAGAGAACACCACGTAATTCCATCTCTGCGACAGGAATAACTAATGGCATCTCTACTTCCATGAAAAGCTTATAAACATTCTTTTCGTCCGCAGCTTCTAATCTTTCCTTTTGCCATAAGTATAATTCATATGTCATTAAAGCATCGACTGCAGCATAGAACACAAATAATTCTGGGTCTATCTTAGCATATGGAACACCTGGGAACATTTCATCAATATCGTAAACAGGATGAGAAGGGTCACATTTATCATGATACTGCCATTTTAATGAGGCTGATTCCTCATTCTCATCTATCATACGAGCACCTATCATGGTATCCCAATAAATAGGTAGCTTAATACCTAAACAACAACTTGTAACTTGATAGTCAAACTTACCATTGTGCATGATAAACTTAACTTTAGCATCAACTAATCGTCTTAATTGTTTAGCTGCAAACTCATTTGATATTTGGTTCTGTAAAAGATTCTCGGTATCAATTTCCTCATGTCCTAATGGAACATAAGCAGCTTTTAATCCTGGTGTATACAAACAGAGACCTACAATTTTACATGTTAAATAGTCTAAGCTATTATTAGTCTCAGTATCGTATGCTATGATACCGTTGTTAATTGCTCTTGTGATGAAAGACTCCAGGTCTTGCTCCTCTCGGATGACCTGGATGTCTTTCTTATGCATCCCTAGTTGAGAGGTAACATGTTCCCTAATTAATTCAAGTCTTTCTTGAAGAGACAATTTCTTGGACTTAAGCTGATTTTCGGCAGACTGAGAAGAACCCGCTTTACCGGATGCTTTTAATTGTTCACGAATTCTCTCTTCTTTTGCCTTGGCTTGGTCTGACATAAATTGAATTATATCATCTGGCCAGAAATCATCTTTATTTGGCATAAATTACCTCGTTATTATTAATTAAAGTTCAACTCTTCTTGGTGAAGGTTTAATTGCACCATCTGCTGGTGTTTTGGTGCTATTGGAGATTGGAGCCGGTTCTTCAACCAGAGCTTCTTCAATACCTGAAGGATTATTTATTTGAACTTCTTTATCACCAGCTTCTTCTTTCTTCCAAGAACCTGTGGCGATGTAACGTTCCATTTCCTCAGCTGTTTTGACCCAGTAAGCATGTTTTGAAGCATCATAGTTTTCAAAACCTGAAAAATCTTTGATGTAGATTTCTTCTGGATACATTTTTGGATTTCCAGCTGTAAGGAAGAATCTTGTATCAGAGCTCTTAGCTTTTCCGGAACGTCTAACTTTGAAGACGATATCACGGATAGATATACCATCTGGAATTAAACCATTGCTTATACCATCTTTAATGGCACCTAAGATGTCATTGTAGAAACCAGAACCACGTTCCCAAACTACTGGTGTTGCAATAACATTGCCTTCAGCATCTCTAGAATATTCAATCATTCTAACATATGCTTTAACTTTGGTTGGGTATTTATCCCCCTGTCTACAGAAAGGACATGAGCAGTTTTCATCCTTCTTTTCATACATACCTCTTAAACAAGAGATTTGAGAAGGTTTGCCATCCTTTTCAACTTTATGAACAACAACGACTTTGAAGTCTGCTGATGTGTCATAGTCAAATCTAACGAGTGTTTCATCACCGTCGTCTTTTAAGCTTTTGAAGTAGCCAACTTTTGTGTTGCTTCCATCTCTAGAAGCAGTGAATTCAGTAAAATCGTATTCTGCCATAATTTTCTCCTTTGTTATATTATACAACATTATTTTCCTGTTGAACCTAGTCCACCGGTTCTTTTCTCTGTTGCATGGTCATTTACTGCGACATCATAGCGACAAAATATACCTTGTACTACTCTGTCATTCTTTTTGATTACAAATGGCTCTGAGCCGTAATTATGAAGTTTCAATTCAATTACTCCTTCATTATCAGGATTATTATAGTAATCTTGGTCAATAATCCCTACTGTATTTGTAAGGGCAACGTGGTTTGTACCCTTAAAACCTAAGGAACTTCTTGGAACAATCATTAAGAATGTCCAATCTTTTAACTTAACTTTCACCTCTAAAGAGAATCTAACTGTCTCCCCTGGGTGAATAACAATATCAACTGGTGAATGGAAGTCATATCCCGCACTGTGTTCAGTAGCTCTAGATGGTAAATCAAATTCCCGCTTCGACCAACTCACATATTCGAACTTGTTTTCAGGTGTAAAAGATGATATTGTATACAACTCTTTAGGATTATCTAAGGGTGTGTTGTATAACACTTGGCTATCAGCCATATACTTCTCCTCAGCTTCTCGTATAGCCCTATACTGCGCATCATCACCTATGATATCACATTCTTTTAAATTGATATCTGGAATAGAAGGTGTATAACGGAAGACTGCATCATGCATTACTACCATACCATCTTTGTTATAGATGTACCCAGTTTCTGGGTCCCAGTAATTTTCGCCTTCTTTAACTAATCTTTTTCTCGCCATGTTCATCCTCTCCTACAGATGCTAAGATTGCATCTGTCACATTAAATAGATTTCGAGTGATATCTAAATTGACTCCTTCAAGAGGAACACCATCGAAGTCACATCCTCTATCTAAATCTTTCTTGTATTCAGCATATCTCCATTTAACTGCATCAAGTAATCTTTCATACTTCTCTCTGAATTTAAGCTCATCTGCAGTATCAAGATATTCAACTGCTTCTTGCACTGTGACGGTATCTCCATCGATAAGTACAACATTTTGTCCGAAACCTTTTTGTTGTATCCCTTCCATCATATTTTTTAATATTTGAAGCTTTTGTTCGGCTGGAGCACCTGTCTTGACACTGATAATGTAATATTTATCCTTATCAAGCTCAGTAGTATTGATAACTTCTACTTTTTTCTTCGCCATAACTATCCTTTCTGTGATAACCACTCGCTACTACTCATAATAGGTAATGAGTTAAATTCTTCTTCAGTTAAATCATTAACATCTCTACCAGGTGGGAGACATATAATGTCCACCATGATTCCTGGACGTATATTTCGAAGGAATTTTGCAATTCCTTTCTTACCTGCTCTGTCACCGTCGTAGGCCATGTATACATGTCGTAGACCACTATGGTTGAAAACATCAATTTGTTTACTTGTAATGTTACATCCAAATGTAGCTACAGCTGGAACACCCCATCCCCATAATGTAAGAGCATTTATTTGACTTTCGCATACTGTTACCTCATCTAGATTTCTTTCTAGAATATAATTCATTAGGTAAACAGGTTTTTCTTTCTCTTTATCGATGATGAATGTCTTATTTTTAACAGACCTACGAGTTAACATCCATAATTTACCGTTAAGTTCCCATACAGGGAATACTAATGACTCTGAAACAGGGTCATATTTCACTTTAAACTTATTACAGACAGCTTTACTCAATTTTCTAGTGTCCATATATGGGTGATAAGATTGAAATTTATCTAATATAGATTCATCTAGGTATTCTGTCTGATTCTTAGACGGTAATGTGAAGTCTAAATCGTTCAATCGTGTGTCTATCTCGGTATTTCTAACGCCATAATGTGCAATTAACCACTTCTCAGCATATTCTATAGTATTTTCAAGGCAGAGAGCCACAAAATATACGAAGCTACCATGTTTTCCACATGTGAAACAGTTAAATGTCCCATATTCAGCACTTTTATCACCGACATAGATACCACATGACGGATTACTTTCTTTACCATCAGCATGGAATGGGCATGTAACCTGAATATTAACCCCTTTAGGTCTAATTTCCTTCAACTTAGTTCCATTACATACAGCCTTTAACTCGTAAAGAATATCTTTGATAGGAGTAGTGATGACATATTCACCGATAACTAGCTGTTTCATTAGAATATCTCTCCTCCAGAATCGTCATAAATATCCTCTTCAGGTTGTGGGTTAACTTCAGCTT
>Ga0247611_10009118_pt1 | contig 12020 bp, 8 predicted proteins | sample 177DNAGHGhighgp2_FD_192422 | JGI IMG/M metagenome (GOLD analysis project Ga0247611, IMG submission 192422) | Sheep rumen microbial communities from Palmerston North, Manawatu-Wanganui, New Zealand - 1770 DNA GHGhigh gp2 | ecosystem: Host-associated > Mammals > Digestive system > Stomach > Rumen ... | reverse complement strand
CGCGCACGCGGACGCGGCCGTGTCCCGTGAGGTAGGCATCGCGGATGCCTGCACGCCCGCAAATGATGGCGCCGGTCGGGAAGTCAGGACCAGAGACATACTGCAGGAGTTCTTCACCCGAAATTTCAGGATTTTCAGCCACGGCATGGATAGCGGCGGCAATTTCACGCAGGTTGTGCGGAGCCATCGAGGTCGCCATACCCACGGCAATACCCGTAGTACCGTTCACCAGCATGTTCGGGAGCGCGGAAGGCAGCACCAGCGGTTCGTCGAGGGTCTCGTCGAAGTTCGGGCCCATGTCGACGGTATCCTTCTCGAGGTCCTCGAGCATCAGGGCGCCCACGTTGTTCATCTTCGCTTCGGTGTAACGCATGGCGGCAGCGCCGTCACCGTCGATGTTACCGAAGTTACCCTGGCCAAATACCAGCGGGTAGCGCAGCGAGAAATCCTGTGCCATACGCACGAGCGTCTCGTAGACCGCGGAGTCGCCATGCGGGTGGTACTTGCCGATGACGTCGCCCACAATACGGGCGCTCTTCACAGTCGACTTGTTGGGAACCACGCCCAACTTGTGCATACTGAACATCACGCGGCGATGCACCGGCTTGAAGCCGTCACGTGCATCGGGGAGAGCACGGGCGACAATCACGCTCATGGAATAGCGAAGGTAGCTATCCTGCATGTCCTGTTCGATCAGGCTCTTGAACTGCGATCCTGGTACCAATTCTTCTGACATTATTTTTCCTCTAATTATCCACCGGCGTTTCCGCCAGCATCTCGTTTATCATTTTCAAACTTTTCTCATCCGTCTGGTCGATGCGGTGCGGCGTAATCGTCGCGTACCCCTGATGCAACAGGTAGTCGTCGCTATCGGTCGGCTGTTTTTCCCAAAGCTTATCGCCGTCGAGTTGCCACATCTCGCCATCGTGCGCATAGTGGTCGGTAAACATCCCGAGCGCCATGCGGGTTGCCCTAAAGCCCTTGAAGGCATCTACTGTAGACTTCGGGAAATTCACATTCCAGAACACGCCCGCAGGGATTTTTTCGAACAGGCGCTCGCGAACCACCTTTGCAGCAAAATCGATTGCAGGGCGGAGCATATCTTCTCCCGAGCCACGCAGCGAAAGCGCGATTCCCGGCACACCCCAGAGGGCAGCCTCGCGGGCTCCGGCAACCGTGCCCGAGTAAAGCGAAGAGACTCCGGAATTTTCACCGGCATTTATGCCCGAAAAGCACACGTCAAAAGGGCCCGGACCAAGCCCCGAGGTATCTCCCAGGCCGTAAGCCGCATAATGGCCCAAGGCAAACTTGACACAATCGGCAGGGGTTCCATCAAGAGAAAACACCCTGAATCCCTCGTCGCAGGAAACTTCGTGCACCCGCAAAGGACGGCGCACCGTAAAGGCATGGGAAACCCCGCTCTGCTCCACTTCCGGGGCAAACACAAAAACCTCACCCAACTGGGAGAGAGAGCCTGCGAGGGCGTGTAAGTTTGTGCTACCTACCCCATCGTCGTTTGCGACAAGGATGCGTGGCTTTCGAGGGCTTTGCATACAGCCGAAATATAGAATAATCGTCAAAAATTTAAGGAAAAAAACAGATTTCCGGACTGCGATTTCGGGCTATTTCCGAGCCGCCCTGAACAGCGAATCGAGGCGTGTCGAAAGCTGCCTTGCGCCCTCGCGACTAAGGTGGTCCGTATTGAACGCCATACTCGAATCATAGTCGTGATATCCCATCTTGTTTTCATCGAGGAAAAGCACATCCAGTGTACGGGCCCACTCCAGAAGTTCCTGCGCCGCCGAGCGGCGCATGGAATAGATTCCGAACACTCCTGTTTCTGCATAGCCCGGATTTTGCGGCGGCACCAACAGCACGACCTGAACACCCCTTTCCCTTGCCGCATTGACAATATTTTGAAGTATTATCTTGTTTTTCTTGACCGAAGGCAAATCAAGGGTAAAGTACACCGAATCGTGAGCAATACTGGCCTCGCCCCAGCCAACTGCTGGGAGCATAAACTCGTCGAAACTGTAAGGTAGCATCTGGCCCGGGCGCGTCTTGTAGGAATCCTCTACCAGCAAGACAAAACCCTTCGGCACGGAATCTACCCAGAAATCATGGGATTCATCGTACCTTATCCCAGGGGACATCACGTACATCGGAGCCCAGGAAACCTCCTCGGTGACCCACATGAAATCAGGAGAAAACTCGAGTACCAGGAACTTAAGCTGCGGCATATGGCGAAGCACATAGTTCATCGTCAGGTATTCCATCCCGTAAATATCACCCGATGAATAGCCCATGTTCAGCAGAGTTTCCGATTCGACAAAGGACTCGTTTACGCCGAACATCACCCTCGAAGAACCCAGGACTACAGCGGTCACAGAATCGCGCAGTTTCCAGAATCTTTCCATCTTGACACGCAATTCAAGCGCATAATAATCCATTTCGGGCGTGTAGTAGACACCCGCGCTATCAAGGTCCAGGTCCGGATCCACAAGGGAATGATCCCGCTCGTTCATCCACACCGCCGGATGCCAAAGTTCCTCGCCACGCAACACGTTGAAAAGTTCTCCCGTATAGGCATTCAATAGCACCACCTTGCGGTGCGCACCATCGGAATCTACCAGGGTAGCCACTACAAGCGAATCCTCCCCGACAACCCATTCCGTATGGTCGAAAGTATAACCCGCAGGAGCCTTCTGGAAACGCTCCAATGCACCAGCGCTATCGGCAAAAAGAATCACTTCGTGCGTCGCATAGTCCTCCCCCACGAACTTGTGGCCCGTCGTTCCCGCAAAATCCAGGAAGAGGGTTCGTTTCGACTTATCGCGCGAAAGGCTTGCATTGCACGCCTGTTCGCCGTTGTACCAGAGCGTATCATGTCCAGAAACGCGGGCGCGCAGGAGTCTCGCTCCGCTCACGGCAAGTTTTCCATCCCGGCTTACACCCCCGTGGTACGCGCCATCGAACAATTTCTCGGGCTCACCGAACTTGCCATCTGCAAATTGCACCTGCCATGTACTTGCCCGCATAAAGGCGGATTCATCCCTATTGTTCCCCGCATCCGTAACATAGACAATCACGGTGTCGCCATTGGCAAGCACACGCCAGCGCGGGATTGCCGCATTCTCCACATCGAGCCTTACCAGGCCAGACCCAGCCGAATCAAGCATACGAACATAGACACTTGACTTTCCGCTCACACCTTCTAGCCCCGTACAGAAAGCCACCCAATTGCCATCCGGCGAAATATCCGGATGGTACACCTCGAGCGTATCGTCTATTTCTACCACGCTCGAAACATCTTCGGAATAGTCTACATAAACAAGATTCCCGGTTTCGTCATCGCGGAAAGCGACCTTTACTTTGTTTGTATTCAGCTCATGTCGCATATCCATCGAACTTGCAAGTACCGAGATGACGATATTTTTCTGCCGACCATCCTCGTCGAGCCACATCGGATTCCCTATCGCGCCAAACGCAAGTCTGAACCCCACATATTCCGCTTTCGAGACGGAGGTAACCGTATAGATATCCCCGCGGGTATATAGATAGGTCGTTGCAGCAGAATTCCTGTAACTACCGCCCTTCACAACGCGTTCCCCGTGAACGCCTCCATCTACCCCGCCGACAAAGTCCGCAACAGGTTCCTTGCGGAATGTGACATACCAGTCGTTCACCCATTCCATCACGTTGCCGGCCATGTCGCAAAGGCCGCTACCGTCAATAAACGAACTGCACACTTCATGCGTACGGTAATCAGAATTGTCTGCATTCCAGCCCGAATCGGGAACCCAGCCTAGGCTTGCCGCATACACCCATTCCGCCTCCGTAGGCAGGCGATATGCATTCACCGTCGGCAAGAACACGAGGCCATCCAGGTTCACGCACGCGCCCTCGTTATCGAACGTAGCCCCGGTGTAAGTATACGCCGTATCAAAGCCTTCAGCAATGCTCCGCTTGTTGGCATACAGGATGGCGTCGAAATAGGTGACATTTACCGCAGGTAAGGAACCGCCGCACGAAAGCCTCATCTCGGCACACGTCACCTCATGTTTTCCGATAAAATAATCATAATCGAAAGAGACTTTCATCGAAGGTTTAGCATGCGAACTCGCTTTATCGCTGTTCGTCCCCAGCGTCACATTCTCCCCGAACGAACGAACGGGAATCATATCTTTCAGGTCGAGGGAATCCAGTACAGATATTCGTTCGCCTTCCTTCTTTTCATAGGCTCCCGTGGAATTTGAACAGCCATTCAAATTCGCCAACAAAAAAAAGAGCACTAGGGCGCCGAATATTTTCATGACCCGCAATATACATTTTTCTACATTCTTGGGCACTATGTATTCTGAAAACAAGTTCTTAGCGATGAAGGAATCCTCCAAGGCCAAGCGCATGGCGGAACTCCTGCGCGTCATCATTTTACAGCTGGGCGACGACGTGCCCCGTGCAAGGCGAGAATTCGAGACGTATGCCGGCTGGATGAAGTTGCCCGAAGAGGAGCGCCTTACCGGCAAGAACCAGGCTCAGATGATAGACCTGTACAAGACATTCCGCACGCGGGCGGGCCTCGGGTTCGAACGGGATGTCTATCTGGAGCAGGAACCGGGGGACCGCGAAACCCCGAATGAAGAACCGATTTCTTTTGCCGTGCTGGTGCATAACCTACGGAGCGCCTTCAACGTGGGTTCCATCATCAGGAGCACGGACTGCTTCGGGCTCGAAGGAGTCCACCTGAGCGGATACAGCTGCGGGCCCGATCACGTGACCGTCAAGAGCGCCGCCCGCGGGTGCCAGGAGTGGATCCCTATCAAGCGTTGGGAAAGCCCGTTCGAATGCATCCGCTGGCACAAGGAGAACGGCTACGAGATTATCGCGCTCGAGACCGGCGAAGATATCCCGAGCATAAACAACGTGGAATGGCCCGCGAAGGGCCTGATTGTACTCGGAAACGAGGAACTAGGAATCGCCCCCGAGATTATGGCGGAGGCGACAATGAAGGTGACCATACCAATGGCTGGCCGCAAGGCGAGCATGAACGTCGCCGGAGCTTTCGCGATTATGGCATTCTGCCTAAGGAGCAGTTGCGGGCGCTGACGCCTTCTCGCCAGAGAGCGCCTTTACCGCATCCGTCAAACGGTTGATGGCCTGGATGAGTTCATCCATCTTGGCTTCGCTCACGCCACCTGCAACAGCCGCTCCGACCGCCGCCTGGGCAGCCTCGACAGCCTTCGCGGGAGTTTCCTTAACGGGAACCTTGCCAAGCCAGATATCCGGCCAGCGGTCGTTACCCGTGTGGTAAGTAATGCGGGTTGCCGTTTCTACCGGCTCGCCAATCTTCCAAATGTAGAGTTCATAGTCAAAGATATCGTGATCGTGCCCCTTGTCGGTCGCACCCCACACCAGCCACTTGCCATCAGGAGATAGGCGCGGGAAGTATTCGTGGCTACGGCGGCCAGGCAAATCCATCAGTTTCACGTTCTTCGGGATGCCGAAGAAACCCACCTTCTCAATCTGCTTGCCATCCTTGGCACTGAACCACAGGATTTCACTCGGGGCAGCCGTACCGCCGTTACCCGTCGGGTTTACGCGGTAGAGCTTGCTGCCGTCGAAGTTCCAGTCAATCTGGCAACCGTCGCCGGACTTGGTCCACTGGGACTTCTCCAAATCCCACACGCCCGTCTCGCGCATGGAACCGCGAAGCGTAATCGCCAGGTGCTTGCCATCTGGGCTCATGTTGGGTTCCTGCAGGATTACGCCACTCTTGTTGAAGGCCTTTTCGCCATCGAGAACCATCTTCTCGGCCTTGCTCGAAAGGTCCATCGTAAAGACCTTCCCCGCACGGCTGAACACGATAGACTTGCCGTCGGGCCTCCAGGTGCCCCATGTGGCGTTGTCCACGACCTTGCGGGCATTCTCGCCCGTAATATCGACCATCCACAAGTCCCACTTTTCAGGGTAGTTCGCGTCGTTCTCGGGAACCCAGCCGCCCTTGCTACGGTTAAACAGCACCGTGGAACCATCCGGAGAAATCCTCGGGAACCAGTCCACATTGTCGCCGCTCGTGAGTGCACGGGCATTCGTGCCGTCGGCATTCATAATCCAGATATCGTGATGCGAATTTGCACGGCTCGTCGCCCAGACAATCGCGCCCTCAAGTTTTCCCTTGAAGGCAGAAAGGGCCTTCTGTTCGTCTGCAGTCGGGTCGACGGCGGCACCGGTAGGCGCTCCCTGCTGGGCAAAGACGGTAGACGCAGAAGCGACCAGCAACAGGCCAAACAACGGTTTTAGCAAATTCTTCATAAAAATCCTCATTTATTGAAACCAATATAAAAAAAGTCTGCGTGGTCAACCCACACAGGCTTCTCTTATATAGGCAATACGTAAAAACTTTACCGCACGTTAATCTTGCGCACGATAGTCTCGCCCAGAACTTTCACCTTCACGACATAGAGCCCGCTCGGGATTCCCTCGAGAGAGACCTTCACGGAACCACCGGTCTTGCCTTCCCACAGGGTACCGATAGTAGCCCCAGATACGGAGAACAGGTCAATACGGGCAATTTCGGATCCGGCAATTTCGAGAGTGCGGCCATGCAGGGTAACAGCAGGGGCGGCAACTCGGCCCACATGAAGAGCGATGGTGGAACTAGAGCTCTGTTCCGGGCCAACGACGCTGCTGGAGGACTGCGGCGGAACCACAGAAGAACTGGACTGCGGCGGATTCTCGGCAGACGAACTCGATTCTGCAACGGAGCTGGAACTCTGCGTTACGGGAGGATCCATGAAGTTAGGCATGTTGCCCGAGACCAGGAGGCCATTCAAGAGTTTGAGCGACTGGTTGAAGTAGTTCTCGTCGCCAAGCGCCACGGCTTCCTTCCAGTATTCATCGAGTTTGCTCTGGTACTTGGCATCCGAAATGAGCGCCGTCATCAAGGAAGTCACAAACGTACTGTTGTGGTCATTGCCGAGGCTACCCGAAGAACGTTTAATCGGGCCCTTCATATTGGACGCTGGGATATTCGATACGAATTCAGCCATTTTCTTGTCGATAGCGAGCGCACGCTGGTCACCATGCCAGCACACGGCCTTCGCATTGCGCCACGGGGCGCGGGGCGCATCGTAGTTATACACGTCATCTTCACTCTTGCCGTTCTTGTCGGTCCAATCATCGACAAGGCCCGTGCTAACTTCAGCGGAACTCGTCTCATACAACTTCATGTTCGCATCGTATGCGGTCGTACTCCAGAATTCAGCATTCTCCGTATCGATAGCCGCGAACAAAGGCATGTAGGCAGGGTCAAAATATCCCGGATTCTTACGATTAAGGCCCGCATCCCCCCATGTATCACCGGGCAAATGGAGTCCATTGCTTTCAAACTCATAGTTTTTTATGGACTGGATAAGTTTCTTGGCATCTTCCTTGTACTTCTCGTCACCGAACTGGTAGTATGCCATCACGAGAGCGGCAGCAGCATCAACATCGCCATCAAGTGCGGCGCCCTTTTCGCCCCAAGTTTCAGTGAAATTGCCAACCTTCCAAATCATCAAGCCGTGTTCATTCATCATCTTCTTGTAGAAGTTCCAAATCTTGTCGAACTGGCTCTGGTAACTCGTGGTATTGTCACTGAAATAGACCATCAGGAGCATGCCGTAACCGACACCTTCCGAAAAATAGGCGTCAGAACCCGGATCGGAACGTACTCCGGCGACATCGCCCTTTTCGTTGTACATGTCCCTCATCCAAGACTGGAACTGCTTCTTGAGATCCTCGGAGGCCTGAGCCTTGTTACTCAAGAGCGTCGCGTTTCCACCGTAATCCGACATCTGCGGGAACGGAAAGTTTACGGCCGCCTGAGCAAGACCGAACGCGAAGAGGCCTGCAAGCCCCATCTTTGCCAAACTATTCATACACACATCTCCTTGTGCCTGAAAGGCGTATCAAACAATTCAAAGATATATTTTTATCGGCAAGAAATTACCACTTCAGGGTTTTCAGCACGGAATCTAGGCGCACGGTCAACTGCGCAGCCCCGATGTTGCTCAGGTGATCACGATTATAGGCCATTTCATCGGTATAATCGTGGTCCCCCATCTTGTTTTCGTCCATCAGGACAAAGTACTTGTTTTCCCTGCTCAGCAAATCCAGAGAGTCAATCAGCTTCTTCGCGACACTGCGCTGCAATCCATACAGCCCCAGAGCGTTTGTCTCTTTGTACTGCGGAGCCTGCGGGAAAATAATCCCGATGACATAGATGTTCTTTTTCGCCGCGATATCGATTATCGATTTCAGTTCGTCAATCCGCGCATGGAGGTAATTCATCTGCTCTTCGGTGAACACGGAATCGAACAGCACATCCACAGGTTCAGAATCCCAACTGCGAGCTATTCCCCAGGAACCACCACGGTCCGTAATCTGCGCCCTGATATCGATTTCTGCAGGGTACGAATTTTCGACAGCCTCGAGGAATGCCCCGGGGATGCTGTCCACCCAGAAATTGTGGTCCGCATCATACTGGTATCCGGGGGTCGTATAGAGCATATAGTGCAAGAAATCTTCCGACCCTCGCCAGTTATCCAAATCGATGGAGATGGCAAGCGCCTTCAGGTGTTCCGAATGGTTCAACCCGTAATTCTTCGCGAAGTACATGTCGCGGGCCGGGTCAATTCCCGGTACAGCCAGGTTCAGCATATTCCATTCCGGGAACATGTCCGGATTCACGCCCATCTCCATTCTGGAACTACCGACAAGCAACACGTTGTTCTTTTCCAGATTCTTCCAGAAAAGTTCCATCTTCACGCGGTGCTTGGACTGCATGGCTACATGCTCTTCCGTAAGGTACACGCCGGCACTGTCCAGGTTCAGCCAGTTTCCTTCCGCAAAATGGCGCTTGTTCACCCACAGGTTTGGGTGCCAGAGTTCATCACCTTCGGCAAGATCGATAAGGCTGCTGTCGGAGAAATTCACCAGAGATATAACCTGGTGCGAGCCGTTCATATTTGCAAGCGTCACAACGGCGAGGTTGTTGTTAGAGACCCATTCGCTATGGTCAAACGAGTAACCCGAAGGGGCGGCTACAGACTGGACTAGAGCCCCCGTGCTGTCGACAACGAGCAAGCGTTCGTGAGTATCGTATTGCGTCCCGACAAATGCGCGGCCAGTCTCTCCGCCAAAATCGAGGAATAATGTGCGCTTGCTACGGTCTTTTGCTAGCGACGCATTACAGGCCTGTTCTCCATCGTACCACACGGTATCCGTAGCCGATTTCATCACCGTAGAGCCCGCATCCGCGACACGCGCACGCAAGAGTCTGGCCCCCGTAACGGCAAGGGTTCCGTCTTCGCTGACACCGCCATGGTAAGCGCCATCAAACAGTTTCTCGGGTTTGCCAAATGCGCCATCCTTGAAAACGACCTGCCAGGTAGACGAAGCCAGGAAAGAGGTTTCTTCCTTGTTGTTCCCCGCACTAGTCACGTAGACAATCGCCGTGTCGCCGTTTTCAAGCACGCGCCAGCGCGGAATCGCAGCAACCTCTACATCAAGTTTCACGAGATTCGTCCCGTCCGCATTCAGGTCGCGCACGTAGACCGCCGACTTTCCAGAGACACCCTCAAGCCCTGTGCAGAACGCGACCTTTTCTCCATCCGGCGAAATTTCCGGATGGAAAACTTCAAGCGTATCCGGAATTTCGACAACCGACAGGACTCCACTCGAGTAATCGATATAGGTAAGATTCCCGGTGAGGTCACTGCGGAAGGCCAGTTTCATCTTGTACGTTTTTGTCAAGGAGTAAAGTGTCGATGCCTTGGCAAGCGGGACCACACGCGACTGGGTAGCCCTTCCGTTGGAGCCCATCCACACGGCATTCGGGATGTGCCCGAAGGCAAGGCGGAAGCCTACATAATCGGCACGCGTAGATGAGGTCACCGTGTACACGTCCCCACGGCCATACAAGGTAATTGCCGAAGCCGCATTGCGGTAACTACCGCCCTTCACGACGCGTTCACCAAGCGTACCTCCATCGGGGGCGCCTACGTAGTTTATCAAGGTCGTATCGCGGAAGAACCCCATCCAGTCGTTCACCCACTCCATCGCATTGCCTGCCATATCGCAGGGCATATCTTCTTCTTGGGATATGGTACAAACATCGTGCAATCTATAATCCGAATTCTTAGCATTCCAGCCATCAGAGGGGTTCCAGTTCAGGCTGGCCGCCAGCACCCATTCCGCCTCGGTCGGCAAGCGATAAGCGTTCTTTTCGGGGTGGAACGCGAAACCTTCCAGATTCGTGCAGTGTTTCTCGGCATCCAGCACCACACCTGTGTAGGAATATGCAGAATCAAAACCTTCCGAGTGGCTACGCGCATTCGCAAAAAGGACCGCATCGTAATAAGTCAAGTTCGTAGCAGGCAGCTTACCATTGTCGCAATCCAGAACAAGCCCAGTTTCATCCTTCATCAGCGCGTTGAATTCCTTGCACGTCACCTCGTGCCGCCCCACCGAGAAGGAGTAATCTATCGCGACTTTCATCTTCGGGCGTTCGTTCTGCCTCGCCTGCTCATCTGCCGTACCTAGGACGACTTCGGCCTTGGCAACCGAAACTCGCAGCATGCCTTGCAGCGAATCAGCCGTTATTTCCACATCAATGGACTGGTTTTCGCCCGATGAAATACTTTGCGAATTCGAGCACGAAAAAACTAGGGGCAAGCATGCCAAGGCTCCCAGTAACAAAATCACCGATTTGAGATTTTCCATCCGTTTCATAGTCATCACAAGCAATATAGCAACATCGCCTGAATAATATATGGCATTCTCCCCCTGGAATTTGCTAAATTCAGGGGGTACTAAAAGAGCCACAGGAGTCATTATGCCCGCACAAGGTGAACACAACAAATGGATAGCGCTAGCCCTCTGCATTCTGCTAGGGTATCTTGGACTGCACCGCTTCTACGAAGGCAAAATCTGGACAGGGATCCTCTGGCTCTGCACTGCAGGCCTCTGCGGGGTGGGCGTCGTCGTTGACGCCATCCTCATCGTCATGAAGCCGGAACACTACTAACAAATGTGAGATGTGGGATGTGGAATGTGGGACGAGAGACATCTAAAATGAAGCATTTATTTGTTATCGCGACGGCGAGCGCCGGAAAAATCAGGGACTTTGCGCACATTCTGGGCACCGACCACTACGAATTCAAGACCCTCAAGGACATCGGATTCGACGAGGAAATCATCGAGAACGGCAACTCGTTTGCTGAAAACGCCATCATCAAGTCGAGCACTACAGCCGCATGGCTTGCCAAGCGCGGCATCGAGGCAACCGTACTTGCCGACGATTCCGGCCTAGAAGTTTTTGCGCTCGGCGGAGCTCCCGGAATCTACAGCGCCCGCTACAGTGGCGTCCACGGTGCAGACGACGACAACAACACGCTGCTCCTGAAGAACCTTGCCGGCATTGAAGACCGCAAGGCCCGCTACTTTTGCGCCCTCTCGTACCAGACGGTCAAGCCATGCAACACTGCAAACGATGCAGAGTTAAACTGCGCCGGGACTCGGGTCGGCGACTTCATCGTGAGCGAACCGCAGATTTTCGAAGGCGAATGCCGCGGAAACATCAACTACGCTCCCGTGGGCGACATGGGATTCGGCTATGACCCGCTATTCGTTCCCGATGGCGAAACCCGCACCTTCGCGCAGATGGAACTAGAAGAGAAGAAGGCCATCAGCCACCGCGGAAACGCCATCCGCGCCCTGAAAAAAGCGCTCGGGAAATAAAGGACTCGCCACCTTTTCAAAACGTTCGCAAGAATTGTGCCATAATGAGAGTCTTATTCGCACCGTTACAAGGTTACACAACGGGCATCTACCGTAAAGCCCATGCTGAAATCTTTGGCGGAGTCGATGCATATTACGCGCCCTTCCTGCGCATAGAAAACGGGAAGCCGCGCGAAAAGGACTTGCGGGATTTGGAAGTTTCCAACTCGCAGCATTCCAACCCAGAAAAGCCGACATGC
>Ga0247611_10009116_pt1 | contig 12022 bp, 8 predicted proteins | sample 177DNAGHGhighgp2_FD_192422 | JGI IMG/M metagenome (GOLD analysis project Ga0247611, IMG submission 192422) | Sheep rumen microbial communities from Palmerston North, Manawatu-Wanganui, New Zealand - 1770 DNA GHGhigh gp2 | ecosystem: Host-associated > Mammals > Digestive system > Stomach > Rumen ... | reverse complement strand
CAATGAAGTGTGTTTTTTGCCACGATTGTGTTTAATTACAAGCTCTTGTAACTCTAACACGTTAAAATCTTCTGTTTTTTCCATTTAAAAACGCTGTTTTTGATTCAACGTTTTTCAGGGCAAGACAGCCACTATAATATAAATATTCTATTTATATATAGTGAGCAAATAACCGCGTTTCCGAAGTCGAAAATGACCAAATGACCTTGACCAAATGACCACCACGATATTGTGGAAGATACATAAAGTTCTTGTATGAAAGATAATACGATTGTTACAAGTAGATTTAGTTAAATATTGTTTATTTTTAGATGTATTTATGTTTAGAGAAGTTAATTATTTGGTATTTATGGAAAATATGTTCAAAAACGCTTGCTTGTTTTCAAAATTGATTTTATCTTTACGGTGGAATAATTTTTAAAGCAATACAATATGGGCAAAATATTAGATTACATCGTCAAGAAGGGTGAAGGCAACTACCTTTGCTATAAAACTAATAAGGTGAGCCTGAATATCTCTGATACAGATGTGCTTGATTACGACGACAAGCCCGCCTCAACACGTAACAAAAGTCGTATTGCAGAATCTGACTTATCCCTTGTGCCTACAGTAGTTATAGACCGTATGCTTATTGACTATTCACGCCCCATATTCTGCTTTTTCCTTGATGGTTCGCGCCACGTTTACAAGGTTGACGATATGGCTATTGGCAAGAAGATTTTCCCCGTGCTTGCTGGCCAGATAGTTGTGGGCTGCTGCGAACGCGAAGATCGTGACACGTTCTATCCCTACCAAACTTACCACAAAATAGTCATATCTCTGCCAGACGACTTCGATGTTGATGATGAAGGCGAGGATTTCTGCCGTCTTTATTGTGATGAAATCAATGAGGAGTTGAGCAGGCTTCCCTATATTGGTGAGGTTGGCATTAAGATTGACAAGATTCTGCTTTACAAAACAGATAAGAAAGACAAGTTCAATTCCGATAAAGACAACTATAAGAACAGAGGAACTGCTAAGATTCAAGCAGAAATGACCGATGAGGAACAAAGGTTAGTTGCGGACCTTTGTGCCCACAACCGTCTGGACGATGAGCACTACCTTATCAAAGATGGCTCTCTTGAATACAACCCCAGTTTCTCAAACGTCAACCGCCCAGACAAAACGATGCTCCGTGAGAACTATCGTTACGTTGTTGGCGTTTCAAAGCGTTTTGACCCAGAACTACTTCCCGATTATGAAGGCCACCGCCTCTCGAAGACAATTGCAAACCTCAAACCATTTGAGCGAACTAAGGCCTATCGATATACTTCAGAAGCAAACGGCGTTCAATATGCCGTTTGGTATCTGCGTCTGCGTAATAGCGATTTTCGTGAAACCAATTTCTCTGATGTGGTAAAGTGCGAGATGGTTATCATTAACGAAGATGAACAGATTGATACAGACCTGATAAACATCATCAGTGCGAACCTTATCAAAGAGGCCTACCCAGTATGCTATGGCAACGATACTCGTTGGGCCAATCATCTTTATCCCGTTTACCTCACAGAGACATTCTGCAAATCAAAATATTATAATTCTGACATCATCTTAAATTTATTCTAAATGGCAAAAGTAATAGGAAAAGTCTCAGCTACCGAGAAATGTCCGTCAACAATTGACGAGTTTTATTTCTGGACTGACAAGAAGCAGATTCTGAGTCCGTTCGATGTGGTTAAAGTGAACCACGAATCGGGTTCAATCACATTCGGAGTGATTGAAGAAATCAATCATATCACTGATGCTCCCAGCCATTTTACTGGATATATTTCCAGCGACTTCGGCAGCACGGATGAGAAGATTGGAAATATGAATCGCTTAGGAATGAATTATGTTCGTGCGCGTGTAAGCGGCAACACAGCCGGTATATACACGCCAGTTCTTAACGGTCAACAGGTATCACTTTGTGAACCAGAAGAGGTGAAAAAAGCATTGGGCTTGACTGATGATGATGTGAAGAATCCGCTTGTCTGCGGCTATCTTGAAATGTACAAGGGCGAAGATAAGATTAAGATTCGCGTCATTCTAGATTCTCATTTCCTAATTGGCCCAGATGGTGCGCACATCAACATCTCTGGTATCTCTGGTTTGGCAGCAAAGACCTCTTATTCTATGTTCTTGCTCAGAGCCATTCAGAGTAAGTTCCGTACAGAAAACGGTGACACATGCGCTTTCGTATTCTTCAACGTGAAAGGTCGTGACTTGATGGCAATTGACGAGCCGAATCTGGGACTCAGCAGCGAGGACAAACAGATATACTCTGATCTTGGTTTGACAGACACTCCGTTTGAGAATGTCCGCTATTATTACCCCTATAGCAAGAGCGATGTGGCAAAGGTTCAGTCATACGCTGCGCCAAGTGATATTGAGCAGCAGAAGAGGGATAAGAAAGCCTTTACATACAAGTTCACATTTGCCGACAACAAAGACAAACTCGACTTGTTGCTTGCTAATGAAGAAGACCCTACAAATACTTTGGAAGCATGTGCTAACTTTATTATGAACGAAGAAGGTAAATTCAAGAACATTGAAAAGTGGGAAACTCTGAAAGAGACTATTGATGAATATACTAAAGCTGGTGGGACTACTGACGAGAAGAAAGAAATACAGGTTGTCAGCTGGAGAAAGTTTAAGAGGTGTATTCGCAAGGCTATTTCAAACGATGTATTCGGTAAAAGCCTCGTTAATGAAGTTGACTTAACTAATGAGATTCAGAATCATCTTAGGGCAAACAACGTTATGGTAATAGATATTGCTCGACTTGACGGCAATACCCAAAGTTTTGTGTTCGGTACAGTGGCCCGTGCTATCTATGACTTAAAACTTGATGGCGATAGAAATGATATCCCTGACAAGATCATCCTCTTTGTGGATGAGTTGAACAAGTATGCATCGAGCGATGCCCCCAAGAACTCACCTATTCTGAAACAACTGCTTGATATTGCTGAGCGCGGTCGCTCGTTGGGAATTATTCTTTTCTCTGTCGAGCAATTCCGTAGTGCCATACACGATAGAGTGAAAGGTAACTGTGCAACCCAAGCCTACGGCAGAACAAATGCTATTGAAGTATCTAAGCCCGACTACAGATACATTCCGAAAGTTTATCAGAACATGATGACCCGACTGTCACCGGGCGAGTATATCATTTCTAATCCCGCTCTTCGTTCTCTTGTGAATGTGAAATTCCCAAGACCTGCTTACAAACAATTCCCCAATGGCTAAATCAAATCACAATTATGGAAACTAATCTGAATTATTCCTCCGAGGTCAGGAAAAAGATTTTAAGTATGCTGATGTTTCAGCTTTATTCCGATGAAAGAACCATTTATCGTGAGTATGTTCAAAATGCCCTTGACTCTATCAACAAGGCTATTGATACCCGTGTACTAAATCAAGCAAAGGACGGTGTGGTAAATATCGATATTGATGTTAAGCACAAAGTCATTAAAATCAAAGATAACGGTGCCGGTATAGAATCTGCAAATGCGGTACGCACGCTACTCGATATTTCTCCTTCAAACAAAGATGGTGTAAGTCAAGCTGGCATGTATGGTATTGGCCGTTTGGTTGGTGGTGGCTATTGTCATGAACTTATTTTCCGCACTTCTGCAAGAGGTGAGGCTGTTGGAACTCAGGTTACCTTTGACGTAGATAAAATATGGCAGATGGTTGAAAAGGAAGAAGAAGATTACCTCGCAACCTATGTTATTAATGAGTGTACAAAGAGAGAGACTATTCCAGCAGAGGAATCAGATCATTATTTCGAAGTTGAGTTAAATGGAGTAAAAGATGATGCTGCGCCTTCTTTGTTAGATTCGGAAGCTATCATAGATTATTTAAGAGAAGTGGCTCCTGTTGAATACAAATCGGAGTTCAAGAACACCCTTATTTATAAAAGTACTGCTGATAATCCAGAATTTAAAGAACTTCACGAGGGTTTGGAGAAAGTCCAAGTTCTTGTTGGCGAGACAAGGATTCAAAAGCAATATGGTTTGTCTATTAAGGGCACAAAGGACAAAATCAACAACCTTGAATATTATAAGATAGAAGACAGAAATTATGGCCTTCTGGGTTGGGGATGGTATGCTCTGACGAAATACACCATTCAAATACCTAAGGATGACAAGCTTGCAGGTATTCGACTCAGAGCCCATAACATCCAGATTGGTGATGCTAATCTTTTATCGGGTACTAACTATTGGAAGGAAGACAGAAGTAACTCTTACTTCTACGGTGAGTTCTTTGTGACCCACCCCCATATTCGACCCAATGGAGCTCGCGATGGATTGGTACCCACTCCAGAATCCAGAGCTTTAGAAAATGGATTGAGAACTTATTTTGAGAATCTGAAGACTCTCTATACTAAGGCGAATGAGGCCAAGAAGAGTATCGATAAAATATATGACGGCATTAAACGCATAGATGATCACAGCGGTGCTATAGACTATAACGCTAAGGATTTAATCAACAATCGTGGTATCGGTAAGTTCGAAAAGCTATTAAAAACCTCATTCGGTTTTGAGGCTATCAAACGAATGCTTCTTCTGTATCAGCCTGAGTTTATTGAAGCAAAGGCAAAAGGTGAGGAGAAATTAAGACCTACAACGCCAACCAAACAGGAGCCCACAAGTGTTAAAAAAGAGACTACTGCAACTGTTGATGTTCCAGCGAGCAATGTAGAGACTACGACAACACCTGTTACGCCAATCACTCCTACGGAAACAAACATAGAATTCCCGTCGGCTACTGATAACACAACTGAACCTTCAACGACGACATCAAATCCGTCGGAGCCTGTTTCTGTTCAAGAACCGGCAACCTATCAGCATGAAGCCCTGATTCCTGGTCAGCGTATTGTAACGCCTACATCAACGCCGCTACTTGGTCAGCAGGATATTATTGCACCGTTGAACAACGTGCTCGACCCAAGCGAAATATGGTTGCTACGTCGTGTGTTTAAGGTATTGAACTCATTCTGCCCGGACAATGAACACGACCAAAAGTTGATTGCCGAAATGGAAAGGCTAATTGTGAAAGAATTTAATGATGAAATCTAAGAGAAAGAAAGTACTTCTGATAGAACCTAATTATGCCAATAAGTACCCTCCTATTGGCCTAATGAAGCTTTCCACCTATTATAAGAACTTAGGTGGATGGGATGTTACTTTCTATAAAGGTGACTTAAAGACATTTGTTGTAGAGCGCATTGCCGACCGATGCATAGAAGATTTTGAAAAGACAGATAAAAGCATCGATTGGTGGTTGAAGCGCGACGAGTTTATAGAGTACATAAAGACTAGAAAGAAAGATGCCGCTGAGAGAATTGCAATTGAGCGGTCTGATATGGAATTGATTCTGTTGGCAAAACTGACAGAGTGGAAAGATTTCTATTGGAAGGGTATCTGGAAGAAAGAACCAGAATGGGACAGAGTGGGCGTTACCACATTGTTTACATTCTATTGGGACATTACGGTAGAAACCATTAACTTCGCAAAACTGTTGGTTAAGAAAAAGAAGGACTTAATGGTAGGTGGAGTGTTGGCTTCCATTCAGCCAAAGGAACTTGAAGCCGCAACAGGCATTAAGCCTTGGGTTGGTATTCTTGGTGCTCCTGGTATATTGGATAAGGGTGACACTCAGATTATTGACAATCTTCCTCTTGACTACTCGATTCTTGACGAGATAGAATACAAGTATCCTATGGCAAACGCTTTCTATGGGTATATGACTCGTGGTTGCATACGTCATTGTGCATTTTGTGCAGTACCAACTTTGGAGAACAAGTATATTCCGTATATTCCGATGCGAGAGAGAGTAGAAAAAGTACGCGAAGTATATGGCGACCAAAAGGACTTGCTCCTGATGGATAACAATGTTCTTGCGTCAGAGAATCTGAAGGAGATTATTAATGACATTGTAGTTTCAGGATTTGGCAGAGGTGCTAAGTTCGTTCAACCAAATATGCTTGCTATTTCTATCCGTAATCTTAAAAACGGAGTAAATGATCGTGCTTACATCCGTAAAAGTCAGGGATTAATACAGGAGTTCTATCAGAAGCTAAAACCACTGAAAGGTGATGAGTCTTATGAGGTTTATAAAATCATGAGCCGTTACCATATCAACAAGTTGTCTACAACTAAAAAAGAAGCGTTAATAGCTGCATACGAAGAAATACGACCCATTTACGACAAACATCAGCATCCAGTACCAAAAGCGAGGTACGTAGACTTTAATCAGGGAGTAGATGCGCGTTTGTTCACGGAAGAAATCGTTTCTCAGTTGGCAAGAATTGCTATACGCCCCCTTCGTATTGCTTTCGATGATATTAAGACCTATGATTATTACAATAAGGCTATTCGCATGAGTGTAAAGGCTGGTATGAAAGAATTCTCTAACTACCTACTTTACAATTTCATGGATAAACCAGCTGATTTGTATAAACGTTTGCGTATCAACGTTGAATTGTGTGATGAATTGAATGTAAACATCTATTCATTCCCGATGAAATATCATCCGATACGAAAAGGTAAATGCGATGATGAAGACTACTCACACAACCGCGACTATATAGGCAAATATTGGAATCGCAAATACATTCGCGCGGTTCAAGCCATATTGAATAGTACAAAGGGAAAGATTGGTAAAGGAATGTCTTTCTTCCTTGAAGCCTTTGGCACAACGGAGGAAGAGTATTTTGAGTTGCTTGAAATGCCTGAGACATTTATCCTCTATCGTTTCTTCTTTAAATGGCTGGATGAAAAAGGTTCAATGGGAACTGACCATTGGAGACAATGCTGGGGTCATTGTATGGGAACATTGGATGAGGTAGAAAAGCAGAAAGTGCTTGACATCATTCACAGAAACATTTTCTCACAAGAAGAGATTGATTCTGTTGTTTCCAAAGATGCTTTGACACTCTTGAACTTCTACACAAACTACAGGAAAGACATTATCACACCCGGCACAAAACTCTACGAGTTAAAGCAGGAGTATGATGCTCACCCAACAATTGAATTAAGACGTAAAAAGCAAGAACATGAATAAGGAGAACAGACAGACCGCTGGTATTTGGGCCGACCACCTTGGTGATGCTCACGTTGGATGTTATGGATTACTTGACGACCTGAAAAATGATGAAGCTACAGAAGCTGAAATCGAAAATATCATTGAGGCAAGTAATCTCATAGACAGAGCTATAGATTTGTTGACTGCTGTTTACGAAGGAACCGTTATTGATGATAATAAAGCATAGAAGAATATGGAAATAGATAATAACAAGCCAGTATTCGTGGAGTCGCATGATGTGACATTGGATGCAGAGTATGCAGAGTGGATAGCCGAGGTGAAACACCGCTATCGCTCAGCACAGGTTAAGGCTGCCGTTAAGGTAAATGCCGAGAAACTGCTTTGGAATTGGCAGATGGGGCGTGACCTTGTGCAGAAGAAAGCCGAAGAACGTTGGGGTGCCGGAGTTGTAGAGCAGGTAAGCCTAGATTTGCAAAAGGAGTTTCCTGGTGAAAAAGGATTCTCTGCACGTAATTTATGGAGTATGAAACAATGGTATTTGTTCTATACTAATAGCAATTCAGAGATTCTGCACCAAGTTGGTTCAGAAATACAAATGCTTGAAAATCAATATTCTATAAAACTGCACCAGCTTGGTGCAGAATTAGATGACGTAAAACTTTACCAGTCTGGTAAGGAATTTCCGTTGCCATTTGCTCTTGTACCTTGGAGACACCACGTTGAAATAATTAACAAGTGTGATACAATTGAGAAGGCCTTGTTCTACATCGGCAAAACCATCGAGCAGAGTTTGAGTCGTGATGCACTTATCAACTGTATTAATGCCAAGCTCTATGAAACACAGGGTAAGATTGCGAACAACTTCTCCGACCACCTGCCTGAACTGCAGAGCAAACTGATACAGGAGGTACTGAAAGAAAACTACGACTTTGGCTTTGCCACCGTTGGGCACGAAGTGTATGACGAAGATGAATTAGAAGCAGCTCTTACAGAAAATGTTACGAACCTGCTCATAGAGATGGGTAATGGCTTCGCATTCTTGGGCAAACAACGAGAGATGATCGTTGGTGGACGTTCGCGCAAGATTGATCTGTTGTTCTATCATATCCGTCTACGTTGCTACGTGGTTTGCGAACTGAAAGCCAAACCTTTTGAGCCAGAATTCGCAGGTAAACTGAACTTCTATGTAAATGCTGTTGACGAGTTAAAGAAGGCTGATGATGACAACCCCACTATTGGTCTTCTGATTTGCTCTGATATGAACAAGACGGAGGTTCAGTGGTCTTTCAAGGGTATTAGCACGCCAATGGGCGTTGCCACTTATAATAACATTCGCATCAAGGATATGTTGCCCACCAAAGAGCAACTGGAAGAACGAATGGAACTGTTACAGAAAGAGCTGCGTAAAACAAAGCGATTGATGAAAAAGAAGTAAGCGATATGGAATTCAATTTAGATACGACCATCAAGGAATTGCACGAACTGGGTATCATCTCAGTACGTACATATAATAGCTTGCATTATGCTGGAATGGAAACATTGGGGGAGATTCTTGATAATATAGAAACCCCAATGGATTTGCTTAATCTCCGTAACTTTGGCAGAAAGTCATACACAGAGGTTGATGCCATTCTGAATCAAATGATTCGAGAGCATAAGGCTGTGGTTCCTGAACAAAAAGAGGCTAAGTTCGCTGCTTTAGGAGAAACAATAATCGGTATCATCACTGATGCCTATAATGTGGTAACCGCTGGTGATACTGAGGTAAAAGCGTATCTGCAAGCAGCACACCCACAACCGTGTGATATGCACGAACTTGTGATGGGGGATCTAGATAATATGTTGGTCGTCGTTGAAGAATATACACTCAATGAGAATTTAGAGATACGCCATTCTTATAAAGAGTTTATTGAACTTGTATTGAACAAGATGGAGTATGCTCAAAAGGCTGAGAATGCAATTTACGTAGAGTATAAGCGAAAAAGTCTGAACCTTGCAATCAAAATGGAAAATTTCAGCTATGAGCAGATTTCAAAGTACTTCCTATCACCGATAGCCAGAGATTATCTGGAAAAATCATATCAGGCACAACTGGAGTCGAGCCTAAGCGTTAGGAGCAAAAATTTCGCAGCAAAATTCATTCCTCATTTTGATGACCTAATAAAATATGCCGATGAGCCTCTGGCATCTTATCGCAACATCTGCCCAGGTCAAAGCATGATGAAAACGCTCACGGAGATATTCCAGTTCAATCAAAAATTCAAAAGAGAGTTTGATAGAGTATCTAAACTGTCTGATGACGAAATACAAACAGAATTTTTGAAACGTGACTATCCATTCCTGATGAATAGGCAAAGACAGTTTGTGTTTGACTTTATAAAAGAACACGATCATGCACCGCTGTTCTTCCTGATGTACCACTATCTTCGTCTGTCGGAGAATAGGTCGAATAAGATATACTGTCTTCTTCATGGCATTTTTGATGGTAAGAAACGGACATACTATGAAATAGCAGATGCTATGAATCTCAGTCGTGAAAGAGTTCGTCAAATAGTATATGGAACGATTGAAGTACAGGAGTCGGCTCTTGCAAACAATGATGGTTGGGATTACTATAATGGGCTGTTTGACCTGCCATTCATATACGAGAAAACTGAAGGGTATGTTAGATTAAAAGAAGTTGAGCATTTGCCTGCTGATTTTGAAGTATTTGCCTCGTTAGTTAAATTAAAGGCCGATTTTAAAGCAGAAGACGTTGAAGGTCATACAATTCTTATGAACAACAAATATAGTGACCTAAAACTTACTGATTGTCTTGATACACTCTTTAGTATTATCGATGCCAAGTATTCGGTTGACACATACGTGTCTTTAGATAGTGTGCTTTTCACTGTTCCCGAGCAATTGAGACCAGCGATGAAAGTATTTATCAAGCACATTACTACAGAGATATACAATGTTCAGATTACGGAAGACGAAAAACTCTATCTTCCCCAGAACTACATTGATATTGCTGAGGAACTGTACGACATACTGGACAAAAAAGGTGAACCAATGCACGTTGAGGATATTTTCAAGGAATTCAAGACGCGATACCCAGACCACAAATTTACAGACCCTTTGCAGATAAAGTCATATCTGTTCAAGCATAAACATATTAAGGCAGTTGGCAAGACATCGTGCTATGCACTCGATAGTTGGGAAGGCGTTTATTTTGGCAGCATCCGAGATTTGCTCGTAGATCTCCTAAGTGATTCTGATGTACCTCTTCATATAGATAATCTTTATGATGGCGTAACCGAACATTATCCAAACACCACTAAGGCTAGTGTAGCAGCCACTATGGAAGATGAAAACTTCCAGCGGTTTGTCGAATTTGAAGGAAGTTATTTTGGTTTGACATCGAAAGAATATCCTACTGAATTCGTGCCGGCATCTTCTGTACAGCGTTATAGTTTTGAAGATCGTTTCCAGATGTTCAAGGACTTCATTGAAACCTATCACCGTTTCCCAAGTTATAATGGTGGCGGCAATGAATCCTCGCTGATGCGTTGGTACTATAATGTAACAACAGGAGTTTTGTCAATGACAGACGAGCAAAGGACAATGTTTAACGATACGCTTAAACGATATGACGAGCTTGGAATACCACGTTATGCAACGGAATCTGAGTTTTTACTGAAATGTCAAGATGTGAAGGATTATATACGCCTGCATCACGCGCTGCCCACTAACAGAGAAGCGCCAGAGCTATATGCCTGGCTCCGTCGTTCACGCGATAACTACGACAGTTATACAGACAAACGCCGACAGTATATGACAGATTTACTAAACTATGTGCTGTCCTTCGGATTTAGTATTTAAGAATAATAAGAGAACAATAGATGGATAATTACGCAATTTACAAATTCGAGCTATATAAGCGGGAGGGCAGTCAAGGCGACTGGACGAAGTGTGACCAGATGATTGAACCTCAGATGGAACATGCCTATGAGAATTTTGAACGAATTTTTGGCAAAAAAGGTACTGTAGTAAGGGTACAAAAAGAAAAGAAGCGCGGAGAAGGTGCTGACAAATTTCCTTGTCACGTTCTGGCTCACGACCACAATATCATCTTGCTGAGGCTTGAGAACGTAAAGAATGTAACCGTCTATGAATCGCATCCAACTGCAGGCCCGATACCACATATCGAAAAGAAACAATATGAGTCTAATCCTCCTTGTTTTATCATCATAGATAATAGACAGGGAAAAGCTCAGATGGCTATTGAAATAGATACAGCTGCTTGGAGTAAAACAAACCTTGTTCGTGATTTGCTTCAAGAAAATCTGAATAGAGAACTAAAACCATTTGGACTGGTTGTCAAGATATGGTCGAAGATGCAGAAGAGTGACTATTGGAACTATGTAACCTATCGTCAGAGGAAAGAAGGTCGAGGCATCAAGAAGATGACCTTCCATTTCCCCAACACAAAGATTCGTCCATCAATAGAAACAACCATAGGATTGAGTAACCACTTGAAGACTCTGATGGAGTTGATAAACAGTCTTGGCGCCGGTCAGGGCGAATTGTCTATCCACCCCCCAACGAACGACTATCTGCTGAAAAAGAAATTGGCCGACATCAAAAAAATGGTTGCGCTATGTGCCAGTTCAGAATATTCTTTGAGTGTTACTTTTGATGACGATATTACATACAGATGTAATGAAAACCTACGGGCTGAATTGCCAATGAATATACCCAGCGCATTGAACGATTTCGAGAACGGCCAGATGAATACATTCTTTGAATTTGACATAGAGCGTTGGCTGGATTGGGTTGTTGAACAGACAGAGAAAAAAGATCACGGGGTCGGTTCTTGTGATCATTTTACAAGGTAATATATTTGTAGAATTGAGAACAAATTTGTATCTTTGCCGTCGAAGACTAATATCTTGGGGCGAATATGGCAAAAAGA
>Ga0247611_10009115_pt1 | contig 12022 bp, 7 predicted proteins | sample 177DNAGHGhighgp2_FD_192422 | JGI IMG/M metagenome (GOLD analysis project Ga0247611, IMG submission 192422) | Sheep rumen microbial communities from Palmerston North, Manawatu-Wanganui, New Zealand - 1770 DNA GHGhigh gp2 | ecosystem: Host-associated > Mammals > Digestive system > Stomach > Rumen ... | reverse complement strand
TGGAATTATTTACTTCGCTTTCTTGTTATCCACGATATCCTTGATACCCGCGAGGTCGAAGCCCAGGGTGAAGCGCATCGTCTGATCCAGCGGGTTCGAAGCAGCCAGACCTACGCAGTAGGAGATATCCAATGAAACGATGGAGAGGTGGAAACCGGCACCGAAGGTAAGATAGTTGCGGTTACCTTTGTAGTAGTTCTCATAGCTATAACCGGCACGAGCGAAGAACTGCTTGTTGTAGGAGTACTCGATACCGGCACCCCAACGAACCTCAGCAAACTCCTCTTTGCTTCCGCCCGGAGCGTCTGCGAAGGACTGGAACCAACCTTTCGCAGGGTTCAGCGCAGAATACTCTTCCTGAGTGTATTTACCGGTCGTCTGATCCGGCGCGAATTTCGAGTGACGGCTCGGTACCAACATCTTGTTGGCCTCCAGGTTGAGGGTCAAGAAGTTGTATTTATTCAGCGGGATCTCATAACCCATACCGATATTCATGCTGGCCGGAATGAAGTTGCTGCTTCCGTCGTCTGCGTAGTTCATCTTACCACCCAGGTTCTTCAAGGTGAAACCTAAGGAGAGGTGACTCGTTCCGGACTTCAACTCGAACGGCTGACGATAGTACAAACCGATGTCTGCAGCCATGGTCCATGCCGGGTGCATCTCCGTAGCCGTACCGGTCGAACTGTTATAACCGTTGTTCAGATCCGAATAAAGGAAGCGAACAGCAACAGACATGGATACGTACTCATGCAGTTTACGGAAGTAACTGAGGTCGAGCGCCCACTCGTTGGGACGAACGTCCTGGATCTTCTGGCCGTTTCCATCCGTCAGCGCTACATCACCCATCGAGAAATACGTGAAGCTGGCACCGATACCGCCACCCAGATCACCGAAGTTATAGAATCCGGCGAGGTAAGCCAGGTCGATGTCACCTACCAACTTACGCAACCACGGCGTATAGTTCGCGGTGATACCGCCCTTGGAGTACATGTACGCGTACTTAGCCGGGTTCCAGAACTGAGAGTTAAAGTCCGCCTCGGTAGCTACACCGAGATCACCCATACCGGCAGCACGTGCATCCGGCGCAATGGAGAGAGACGGCATCGCTGTGATCAGCGGGTTCATCGTGTCATCTACAGTTCCCTGAGCGCTCATCGATACGGCGCATACCAGGGCTGTGAGAGAAATAAGAATTTTTTTCATTTTGATGTATTTATTGTTTGTTGTTAATGATTTTCCAATTTCAATTCTTTAAGCGATTTGTTTCATAGGCTTATCTGGTAACAATAATTTTGCCTGAAGTAGTGCTATACTTACTGGAGGCGGATTTTATTTTAACTGAATAGATATATACTCCTGTATTCAAACCCAACGCCGGCAGGTTGATACTAACCGCATCGGGGTTATCTTGCTTATGGCTGTAAACCATCTGTCCGGCTGTGTTATACAGATAGATCTCGGTTTCAATCAGTTCATCCGGCTGATCGTAGTTAACAATTAGATGCACCACACCCGACTGCTGTACGGGGTTCGGATAGGTGGTCACATTATAAATTGACGGGTCGAGTCCGGCTTCTACAATGAAGTTAAGACTCTTGGTGGTGCTGTTGTTGAGTAAGTCCCATGCGCGGAAGGTGAGGCTGTGAGGACCGTTCGCCAGTTCCTCCATCAGGTAACTGACCTGCCCCGCTTGGTAACTATTGTTCGCAGCGGTGAAGTATTCGTTCAGCGAATAGATCATCTTCGGATCATCATCAATGATCAGCATCAGGTCGTGTCCGATACCGGCGCCCGCGGTGTTGATACCGTTCTCGTCATACAGGTTTGCAAAGAAGCGCGGCGTAGCGTAGGTCTTGTCGCCGTTGCGGAAGGCGGGCGAGTTCAGATAGATCTCCATCTCCGGACCAACGGTATCTATGGTCACGATCGAGCCCGAACCGCCGATGATGAATTGCTCGAAATGACCGACCGCCTCTGCCGTCTCGAGCGAATCCGCCGTTACGGCATAATACACGATACGTCCTTTATCGAAGTTATACCGGATATCCTTGGGCACCATGAAGGTGTAGTTAAACAAGCCGTCTTTCACATCCGTGGCACCGGAGAAGATGGTATTCGGATAATCATTGTAAGCTACTACACGCGGGTCTCCACCTGCGTTGTCGTTGTCGCGTGTAGGGATTGATTGCATCTTATCGTAGATCGTGATATCTACCTTACCGTTAAAATCCGAAACGGTATTGAGGTCCTCATCGATGATACGTCCTTCCACGTGCTGTACGCTCAGTGCGTTGAGCGTATCCATTTCGGTCAAGGTCTCGACGTGATAGTCCGTGGGGTAGTTGAGCCTCATACACGGGTCACCCAGTAGTACGTACGCCAGTTTGTTCTCATCCGATCCCAAGAGGTTCTTTCCGATCAAGATTGCTTCGCCGAGCGTCATGTCATAATGTAAGACATCGCTATGGCCGAAGAGGGTATCGCATACGCTGCGGTTGAGGTTGGTGTTCTGCGGCGCGTATACGGTACGTGTAGCAGCCAAAATACCGATCGCTCCGCCTTTCGGATTCAGAACCGCTGTCTCAGCAGCCGAACGCTTACCGGCATCGCATTGTGCAAAATTACAAGTTGCGAACAGCCAGAATGCCTGGTTCTTATTGGTCATGCCCGCAATATCCTTGAGGTTTAAGATCGATTCATTAGTGATGGCGTTGTAACCGCCGTGACCGGAGTAGTCGAAGAAGAGCACACCGTTCTTAAGCAGGTTCAGCACGCGGTTCTTAGCCAGCGGATAACTCTCGCCGCTCGCGTTCACCTCCTGCGGATAGGCATCTAAGAAGATCTTATGCACTATGAAATCCGGATTCTTAATACGCACCAACTCCGCACTCTTCTCTGCGGTCTCGGTGTGCGTACCGTTCTCTCCGTCATCTGCCAGATATACCAGTTGGTTCTTCCATTTACCGGTTTGTTCGTTGCGGATATATTGGATCAGTTTATCAACGGTCGTACGTGCTTCGTCCAGACTCTCTACCGGCAGACGACCTACGCCGATATCCATGCGGCCTTGCGTATCAATAGCACCTTCGTTATCATCCAGATACGCGAAATAGTCATCCGTAGCATATGCTTTGATCTCGTTTACCGAGTTCTTCGACTGGTATGTCAGCAGCAAAGAAGTACCGGAGTTACGCAGCAGTTTGCGGTTATCGAACGTACCGTGCCCCATGAGAAGTAACCATCTGGGTTGCTGGCCGATACCGTTCTTCGCGCGGTCGTACAACATCTTCATCAGCCATCGATAAGCTGTCGCATCCGGCGTACCGGACGAGAACTCATTATATACCTGTTGGTCGGTGACGATGGCATAGGTGATTGCCTGCTTGGCTTCATGCGCTTTGGCTAAGTCTTCCGAAACGTCTTCATATCCTTCCGGACAGATGATGATATAATCGATATTGCTCAAGGCATGCAGGTTCTGGTTCTTCACCTCGCCTACCACTTCGGCTTGAACGAACTTTGTTCCGTCGGTATTGACGGCGATGTACTCGTGTACGCCGTCCGCCTGGGTACCGATCCATGCCAGTTGGTCATCCACCATAGTGGTCGGCATGCGTTGAATAGCCGCCAAGTCCGTCACATCCCATATCTGGGTGGAGGCAGTGGTGTTACGCAAGAGAAAACGAACCGGATTGGTGGTATTGCGGTTCACCAGCGAACGAATACCCATATAACTGCCGGTCATGACGAGTTCCGAAGGCGTTGTGATCTCAATGTAATTAAGCCAAGCTAAGGCTCCCGCGTTGCTATTGACAAACTGCATTGTCACCCGCTGGTTCTGCTCTTCGGACGCACCGTTCATACTGATCGTACCCGCCACACCGAAGGTGTAGTGGTCCGGAATACTACTGATGTAGATGCTCTTGGAACTGGTGTTATTCAGTTGCGCCTTGACGGTAGAAGTGGTAGCCGCATTGGCCGCCATGTCGATATATACCGAACTGTTGTCTCCATTCGCATATGGGGTGGAGAAGGTGAATGTACGTGTCTGACCGGCTGCAAACTGCTCGCCGTAGAACGTACGACCTCCGCCGGACACTCCCGTGCGGTCAATCAGGTTCACGGAGTCTTTATCTTGTACCTGATAGTAGGAATAATAGGTAACATCGGTAGGAGAACCGCTTACGGCTTCTGCTTCCGGGAATGGCAGCATGGCACCTGCATCATCGCTCAGCAGGTAATAGCCGAAATCCGAATAGGTATTACGAGTGTGCGCGAAGCGAGAACCATTATAGGTCCAGCTGATCGGACCCTGCACATAGAATAAGATATAATCTTCGCCTACATACACCGGCACTTGCGGCAGGTCGTCTATGTTACGCTTGCTGAAATCCTGCTCTTTCTGCGCACCGCCATAGCCGAACACCCGCACTTGCGAGGGTTCTAAACCGGCGCTACGCAGTTCGCTGAAACTCATTCGGCATACACCGGACTCGCTCACGCGAATCTTCACCCAGTGGCCGTCAGCTAAAACCGAACGCTCTGCATAGCTGTGAATACCTGCTATCATCGGCAGGCTTACCAGTACCCAAAACGCTATGAACAGGATTTTTTTCATTTAATCTTACAATATAACTTCTCTTGCCCGTCGAACTCGACGTGAATCACTTGCTCTTTCTCTACGCGCTGCGGCGCTTGCTTGGCCTGGATATAAATCAAATCCCCTTGACGAATTGTCATCACCTTGCTGGCTGCGGCTATTGCCTCTTCGGGGCTCATTAGCCATTCGCCGCTTACCGCTATGCCTTCGTCGCTTACCGGCACATACTCTCCGATAGCCAGCGAATAGTCAAAAGCCAACGCTTTGGTCCAAGGCGTACCGGCTGCTTTCGCTTTGCGCGCAATATCCATCGCGATGAAGTCTGCTCCCGGCGCTACGGCATCGTAGTAACGACTCGCGAACTTCGACGCAATCTCTTTGCCCAACCGGCTGACGCGCAAGATGATGCAGTTGGTTACACCAATCTCTTGCGACCAATCCGGCATGAAAAACGGTTTCCTACCATTTAACAGACAGCTGTCGCCTTTCAGCACCATGGCTATCTTGCCTTCGTCATATATAAAACCAATTATTTTCATTCACCCCATATCGAGCGTGCAAAGATACTACTTTTTTTGCATATATGCAAATAAAAATGTAAATCGGACACTTTTTCTTAAAATTTGTTATTTGGCCCGAATGAATAATTGCACCGGTGTACCGGTGAAATCCCACCACTCTCGCAGTTTGTTCTCCAAGAAGCGACGATACGGTTCTTTCACGTATTGCGGCAGGTTGGCGAAGAACACAAAGGTCGGTATCTGGGTGTTCGGTAATTGAGTGCAATATTTGATCTTGATATATTTGCCCTTCCATGCAGGGGGCGGGTAGTTCTCGATCAACGGTAAGAACTTCTCGTTCAACTGTGCGGTCGGCACTTTTTTGTTTTTGTTCTCATAGACGTGGATAGCCGTCTCGACTACCTTGAAGATACGCTGTTTGGTGAGTGCCGAGGTGAAGATGATGGGGAAGTCCGTAAAAGGCGCAATACGCTCGCGAATCGCACTCTCGTATGCCTTTATATCCTGATTCGTCTTGCTCTCAATCAGGTCCCATTTATTGATACATACCACGAGACCTTTCTTGTTCTTTTGGATGAGCGAATAGATATTCAGGTCCTGCGCTTCGATACCGCGTGTGGCATCAATCATCAGGATACATACGTCGCTGTTCTCAATGGCACGGATCGAACGAACCACCGAGTAATACTCCTGGTCTTCGGTCACTTTCGCTTTCTTGCGAATGCCGGCTGTGTCCACGAGGTAAAAATCCTTACCGAACTTGTTATAGCGGGTGTAAATCGAATCGCGTGTCGTGCCAGGGATATCGGTCACGATGGTACGCTCTTCGCCGATAAAGGCGTTCAGGATACTCGACTTACCTGCATTCGGTCGACCTACTATCGCAAAACGCGGCAGGTCCTCCAGGTCCTCATCGCTGTCATCTTCCTTACGAAAACGGCTCACCACTTCATCCAGCAGATCACCGGTACCCAAACCGTTCTCAGCGGACACGATAAACGGTTCGCCAAGACCCAGTTTATAGAACTCGGCCGCGCCGTACTGGTTCTCAAAAGTGTCCACTTTATTCACCGCTAAGATGGTCGGCTTCTTCGCCTGACGCAGCAAATGTGCCACTTCGGTATCAAACTCCGTCACACCTTGGTTCACATCCACTACAAGCAGCACTACATCCGCTTCGCGGATAGCCAGGTCCACCTGACGGTTGATTTCGGATTCGAAGGTGTCATCGCTGTTGACTACCCATCCTCCGGTGTCAATCACCGAGAACTCGCGGCCGCACCACTCGGCTTTGCCATACTGACGGTCACGCGTCGTTCCGGCGGTATTCATCACTATCGCTCGACGGGTACCCGTCAAGCGGTTAAAAAGGGTCGATTTCCCTACGTTGGGACGTCCCACTATCGCTACAATATTTGCCATAGTAATTTATCTTTAAACTTTACACTTTAAATAAACTTTTCTCATTATTTGCATTCGCCGCAGGCGTCTTGCCCGCAGTGGTTGCCGCAACTGCTTTCGCAATCATCGCAGTTACCTTTACATCTACCGCAACCATGTGGGCTCCGGATGGCTTTTAACTCCCCTTCCGTCACGTCGCGGATGGTTAGGATCTTACCGGTAAAATGCAGGTCCTCTCCGGCATAGGGATGGTTGAGGTCGATGGTTACTTTCTCGTTCGTCACTTCGCATACTTGCGCCCGAACGATTTGACCGTCCGTCGTGTTCATCGGGACGATGGCACCTACATACACGCGCTCTTCGTCGAACTCACCGTCGCCGTTGAAGAACATGGTCTTAGGCAGTTCCATCAAGCCTTCATCGAGGTATTCACCATAGGCATCCGTAGCTTTAAGTACGAAGTCAAATTCGTCGCCTTCGTTCTTTCCTTCCATAGCGGCTTCGAACGCAGGGAGCATCATGCCTTCGCCTTGACACCAGGTTAAAGGAGCTTCTGCCGTAGCTTTCTCCATCAGTTCTTCTTTGCCTTTCTCATCAGCGATGTACAACTCATACGTCGCTGAAACAACTTTTAATTTCTCAATCATATTTCTAAACTTTAAACTTTCAATCCATTACCACCACGATACTCTGCTATCGGTGGAGGAGTTACTGTTCTTATCGTATTTCAGGTCTTTCAGCATCGAGGCGTTCACTCCGATATGGAAGGTGTAACTCTTGAACATTCCGATCGGGTTGATGCTGGCAGTCATGTTCCAACAGTGCAGGTCACGACTGATATTAAACGTACAAGCCGTCACCTTCTTATAATCGAAGTTATACGTCATGTTGGCACTCACTTTCCATCCTCGTCCCAAACCGATGTTTCCGTTCAGTATGAGCGAGTGGGAGAACTTCATGTCGTAATACATCTTCTCGTAGTTAAAGGTGCTTCCCGGGGCATAGGACAGGCTGTAATTGATGGACAGGCTCCATGGGATTTCTGTGCGCACGTAGCCGTCATCCACATCTTCGTCTTTCTTCTTATGGTTATCCACCTTCGCGTTACTGTCATATCCCTCGGCGTCTTTCTCGATCGGCTCCAGCGCGATATCGCCTTCCGAACCCCCACCTGAATCACTCGCCGGAGAACTACTTACTTTCTCTCCCCGTCGTTTTGCGATGGCATCTTTCCATTTCTTGATGGTATGATTAGAGATGGTATAACTGAAGCTCCATCTCAAACCGTTCCAGTGAGGGAACCGACCGTTATGCCAGTATTGTTTGTTGGTTCGATGCGGTTTACCGGCGGCATCCAGTTCGTACATATACGGATCCAACGAGGTATTGAGGTTCAGACTATAGTTGTTTAACTTCGGGAACTTCAAGCACAGGTTCACTTGGAAAAGATTCCAGTTCATAGAGTCGGCGGCGAAGTTATAACCACCGGTAACGCTGAAGTTGTCGATCAGACTCACCACTTTGTATGGCTGCTTACCCGTCGTGTCATCTTTGTTTATCACCTTCATCTCTAAGTTGTTCGCTACACCGAAACTGAGGTTAGCGGATAGTCCGCGTGGAGCATTTCCTAAGGGAAAACGCGAATAGACACGATGGATATAGGTCGTGTCCTCGTCTTTGACGACCGGTTCGTCGTAACTGCCGTAGTACCCCCAGCCCGGTTTCTCGAAGTTGGGATGGTAGGAGAAACTGATATTCGGCGTGATAACATGACGGAACTTCTCCACCTTGCTATTGGGGAATAGTTTTTTCAACGGCGTGTAGAATCCGTATAGCTTCGTTTGTAAACTCAGGCTTACATCAAAATCGAATACGTTATAGAATCCGGTTGTTGTATCGCGTGCCACTCTGTTAATCTCCTCATCCCATCGCTGGTCAACACGCGTGAAATACATGCGGTCGCGCAAATTGATGGAAGGCGTGACACTTAAGTATTTGAATAGCATGAAGCTGGCGCTGATCGGAACAGAATGGTTCATGTTCACTTGCCAATCCCGTAAGAAATTAGTCTTGAAGAGCTGGTTCTCCTTCACGCTGTTAATACCTATTTTACCGCTCATCGAGTAACTCATCTTAATCTTCTCATACCATTTCTCTTTTCCGGCTACGCCACCTTTGCGCTTGAGCGTAGCTTGACGCCAGAGTTTGAAAGGATAGACGCTACCCATCGAAACCGATAACTGCGGAGCGGTAATAGAGAGGGTGGAGTCGCTTGTTCGCTGCGTCAAACTAGCACTCAAACTCAAATTCCACGGGCTATCCGGAAAACGCTGGGTATAGTTGATCGTACTGCTCTTCGTATTTTCAGAATAGAGTTCGGAGTTGTAGTAACTGTTGATATTACTACGGTTATAACCACTTGTGGCGAAGTTCACACTCGCCGAAAAGGTGCAGTAAGGATTGAACTTTGCATCCTGGCTGTGTGTCCATTGGATACTGAAGTTTTTACGCGCCGAATAGTCCGGCAAACCCCTCTCACTCGTGACGTCATTGCGGTAGTTGATACTCAGGTTACCCGAGAACCGATAACGCCATACGTACTTCGTCTTCGCACGAATAGCCCAAGTACCGCGTGTGTAGATATCCCCCGTCAACTCCAAGTCCAGGTAGTCGCAAAGCGCGAAGTAATAACCGATGTTTTGCAGGTATAGACCGCGAGTGTAGTCATCACCGAACGTAGGCATGATAATGCCGCTGGAGTAGGTGCTGGTGAAGGGGAAGAAACCGAACGGAACGGCTAATGGTAGCGGGACATCACCCACGACCAAATAGGCCGGACCGCTGGCGATATAATCACCCGGTTTCACTTTCGCTTTGGTCATCTTCAGGTAGAAATGCGGGTGGTCATGGTCGTCGCAGGTCGTGTAAAGACCGTCTGCCATCAGCATTTCGTTGTTCTCCAGTTTCTTGGTCTTATCTGCGATGATATACCCTTCACCCTGTTGGGTAACCACATGACGAATGAAACCGCGCTGCGTCTTGATGTTATAGGTGATCTCATTCGTTTCGTAACTATCCTTGCCGTCTTTGAAAACCGGCTTACCTTTCCACTCGTAGTTCAAACTGTCCCATACTCCTTTCGCGTATATCTGGCTCGAATCCAGGTTCATACGGATATACTCGGAGTTCAATTCCATCGATTGGTATTTCAGTTCGCCCTTTCCGTGCAGGTACGCATTTCCGTCTCCCATCATGATCATCGAGTCGTTCGATTGGTAGTGCACCGGAGATGTCAACTTGCTCTTGCGTGGTTGCGCTTCTCTGCGTTCGCGTGCCGTGGATATCGCCGCACTGTCCCGGGTATGTAGCGTATCCGCCTTGCTCTCTGTGAGGGAAGGTGTGATGGCTTCTTGTCCCCACGCTGCGAAAGAGCAGAGCAGGAAAAGCACCGTGATGATATGGGAAAACAGGCAGCTACGCACAGAGTTTACTTTCTACGCACAGGTTTTACTTATACAAGAATCGTTTAATGGAGCGTTTTGGCGTCTTCTCGAACGGTTTGTCTTGTACTTCGATATCCGCCACTTTGCTATAGGATGGGATGAGGTGATTTAATTTCTCAAGGTTAGCCCGCATAATATGCAGAATCTCGTCTTTCGTCATACGTTTCGTCAGCGTCTCGTCCGGGAATACTAAGGCTACCAATTTGCCTTCGCGCTCTACGATCAACGACTCGCCTACCGCCTCTTGGTTATTCAGTTTATCCTCTATCTCTTCCGGATAGATATTCTGACCGGATGCACCCAGGAACATCGTCTTGTTTCGACCCTTGATATAGATGTTCTGCTTGCGGTCCAGACGACCTAAGTCACCCGTTCGCAACCAGCCGTCCGGGGTGAAGGCAGCATTCGTTGCATCAGGGTTTTTATAGTAACCCAACATCACGTTTTCGCCCTTCACGAGGATCTCTCCGATGCCAGCTTGATTCGGTTCGTCTATCTTCACCTCCATGTTCATCACCGGTACACCACCACTACGAGCCTTGAAATACTTAGGCGGGTTTCCACCAATCAGCGGGCCGCACTCAGTCATACCATAACCAATCGAGAGCGGGAAATGAATATCCATCAGACATTTCTCGACCACCGGGTTCATCGCGGCACCTCCGCAGATGAAATAGCGTAATTTCCCGCCGAAAGCGTTCTTTAGCGCGCTCTTCACACGAGCGTGTAGAATGCTGCCAATAAGTGGCATATGCCAGAACGTTCGTATAGCCCATTTACTCAAGGTGGGGTCTAAGTTCTTCTTGTATATTTTCTCAATAACCAGCGGAACGGTAACTACCAGATACGGTTGCACTTCCTTCATGGCTTTCAGCAGGATAGAAGGCGTCGGACTCTTGGTGAGGAAATAGATATGCGTTCCTGAGCAAAGAGGGTAGAGCAGTTCGCACACCTGACCGAACATATGCGCGAGTGGGAGCATAGACACTAGGCGCTGACCCGGTTCAACTGGTAGCATCTTCATACCGACCTCCACGTTGTTACTCAACGAACGACCGTTCAGCATCACGCCTTTCGGACTTCCGGTTGACCCCGAGGTATAGTTAATTAGGCTAAGCGTCTCAGGGTCGGCGGAGAAATATATTTCCTCCGGTTCAAGGGCACGCGGGTGTTTCGCCAGGAAAGCCTCCTGCCACTCGTCCGTAGTTAACACATGTACGGCGTTTTCTTTTTTGTTTCCTTTGCGCTCGTATAAAGGACGCCAATCTTCCAATGACAGAGCTGCTTTGATCTTTGCCGGCATCTTTTGGAGCTGAAGGTCTTTCCATACATATGGGCCGACAAACAGCAGTTCGCTATCTGAGTGCTCCAGGAGATGCGCGATGTCCTCCGCCGTGAAGTCCTGCAGGATACTTACGCATACGCCTTCGTACGCCGCAATAGCCAAATAAGCTACTGCCCAGTTCGCGCAGTTACGACCACATAAAGCGATCTTATCGCCGCGTTTCAGTCCCAATTGCTCAAACAGCACATGCAAGCGCAGCATCTCTACTGCCAACTCACCAAAGGTGTATTCGTGATTTTCGTTATAATCCGAAAGCGCCAGATCATTCCACTGATGATCCATCACTTCCGTCAGATATTGCAAATAATGTTTCGTCATATTCTTAAACTTTAAACATTAATTCCTTCAATTTTTCTAGTTATTTTGTACACTGTACACCGTACACCATACACTTCGTTTTGCTAATGCACACAACTTTGCGCGGCAAAGTTACTGCTTTTTTTTGACATAAGCAAGAAAAAAGCTATAAATCGTGCAAATAAGTATTATTTGCTACCTCAAAAAGACAAAAAGGGAAACATACACAAAAAAAAACAAGCGCGTGGTTTCTCAACTACGCGCAAGCTTCGATCCCATCTCAGGGATCACATCTACTTACTCACTATAACGTTATCATTTGTATAGATAGCGTTTTATCGAGCGTTTCGGGGTT
>Ga0247611_10009114_pt1 | contig 12023 bp, 7 predicted proteins | sample 177DNAGHGhighgp2_FD_192422 | JGI IMG/M metagenome (GOLD analysis project Ga0247611, IMG submission 192422) | Sheep rumen microbial communities from Palmerston North, Manawatu-Wanganui, New Zealand - 1770 DNA GHGhigh gp2 | ecosystem: Host-associated > Mammals > Digestive system > Stomach > Rumen ... | reverse complement strand
TAAAGGCAAAATATAAAAAATTTTTATTCTAGAAAATAATTTTTATTAACGCCTTAAACGATAATATTCTTTATTATTATACTTAAAGGCAAAATATAAAAAATTTTTATTCTAGAAAATAATTTTTTATTTAAGTTAACAAATAAATTTAAGCAATATTTTATTAAATTATTACTTTAATAAAAAGTATTTTAATTCTTTAATTAAAAATCTTTAATAAAAAATCTTTAATTAAAATTCTTTAAAAAAATTATAAAAATTTAATTCTATTTTTATTTTCATTAGTTAAATATTCGTTATATAATAATTCTTTTTGTATTTTTGATGGTAATATTATATTTATTTGTTTATTTTTTTGTAATAACTTAAATATATAATAAATTTCTAAATCATTTATTATATTTTGTAAATTTAAAGTTATATTTTTAAGGTTATTATTTTTTTTCAAAACTTTATATATCTTTTTAAAAGAAGATATAGGTATATTACAATTTAATAATTCTAAATTTGTTATTGTAGTATTTTTTATTATTTTTGTTAAAAATTCAGTCCATTCCTCTGTTAAATGTTTAATTGAATTAAACGTTAATTCTTTAATATTTTTGTTATTTTTTATTAATTCATATAATATCCCTATATTTGATATTGTTGAAGTATTTATAATTAAAGTTTGAATTGTTTCATTATAACAATTTATATATAATGCTTCACATAATTCTTTGTTTAATTCATCTACTTCTATATTTATTATTTTAATATTATCATACTTTGATTTTATTTTTAATAAGCCTGTAAATGTTTTTGTATCATTTAATTTTAATATATTTACACTTTTAAATGTTAAAATATAATCAAAAGTTTTTATAAATATTGATAAATCTGTTAAAATATCTAAATTTAAAATTTTTATTTTATCTATTATTTCATTTAAAAATTCATCTACATTTTCATATATATTTTGATTTTTTAAAGTTATATAATAATTAAATATTTCATTTATTAAATCTATATTATTTATTGATAAATTCATTTTCGTTTTAATGTTATTTATTATAAGAATAAAATTATTTAAATCTAGTTCTAATTTATTTTTAATATCAATATACTTATCAAGTATATTAAATATAAGATTATTGTCTTGTATTGTTAAATCGAACGTTTTTATTATTAGATTAATTATAAAAATATAATTATTTAAATCTATTTCTAATTTATTTTTATTATCAATATATTTATCAATTATATCAAATATAAGATTTTTGTCTTGTATTGTTAAATTGAACGTTTTTAATATTAAATCAATTTTTTCAATATATTCTTTTATATTATTTATAATATTTTTTTCTAATAATTTTTCATAAAAAATAGAATATTTATTTATCAATTCAATATTTGTTTCTTTAAAGGAATTTATATATTCTTTAATAGAATATATTTGATTTTTATAATATTTATTATTAACTTTTAATTTATTAATTTGATTATTTGATGCTAATTCATTAAATGTTCCTACAAACATTCTCATATTTGCATCTGAATATTCTTCACTACTACTATGTCCATGATCCCAATAATCTATATGAAAATGAGCATCTGTATCAAAATTTACAATAATAATTTCATTTATATTTGTATTTTGTGGAATTTTTCTTAAAAAATTATTTACATATATAATATTACTGTTATCTCCACGCCATGAATTTCTTTTTTCATAACAATATAAATAATCAATTTGTAAACAAGTAATTATTATATGATTTTTTAAAAAATCAATAAAATAATTTGTTAATATAGTCCAATCTTTTTTACTATTTTTATCAACATACTCAATATCAAATAAATTATTTAAAATAATTTTTGTAATATTTAAATTAGATATATACTTATCTAAAAATGTAAAAAACTCTAAAATATTAATAGTTGATAATTTATTATCTTTAATAGTTAAAAGAGTATCATTTGTTATTTCAAAATATTCTTGAAAATTATTAGTCATTTTTAAATATATTATAAATATAATTTATGTTAATTAAAGTTTTTATTTCAATTTTTATTTAAAGTTTATTAAAAATATAATATAATAATTGTTAAAAATATCTTAATTAAATATATCAAGAAAATTAAAAAATATTTATATAACTTTAAAAAGAATATTCTTTAATTGTAAGCTAATTATAGTTTCTAAAATAAATGTTTAAACTTTAAATTTAATTTTATAAAATAGTTTTAATTAGTAAATAATATTATAATAATATTTATAAATTAAATTATTATTATAAATTAATTATAAATAAAAAAAATATTATAATGAAGTTCATCACGGTAATTTAGTGATTGAAGGAAAGACTTATACAAGTGATGGATATAAGTTAAATTATCATTATAAGTAAAATTAATTAATTCTTTAATACAATTTTGATTTATTATTTAAGTTTTATTTAATTATTATTAAATTAATAAAGTTAAATAAAAAATGTTTTTAATTAAAATCATTCATAAACGTTTTATTTGATTCAATTACAATATTGAATGTTTTTAATATGTCATCTGTAATTGGATCGTTTTCTGATAAATTCTCTAATATTAAAAAATTTTCAAATTTTAAATTAGACGAATCAAATGTAAATTTATGTATAACTTTAATAGTATCTTTATGATTTTGACAAGCAATCTTAAATTGTTCTAGTAAAACTTTTATTAGTGAATACATACTTGTATACATACTTGTAAGTATATCATCAGTTTCTCCATAACTATATAATATAGTATTTATAAGTTTTGGGTCATTAATAAAATCAAAAGTTTCATTAATATGTTCAAAATGTTTCTTGATTAAATAATGATATTTTAAAATATTTGTAACATTTTTATTTTTAATAAAATTAATAATTTCAGTTTTTTCTTGTTCATCTATTGGTTTATCATTGATATTATCTGGTTTATAATCAACTAAAATTTTATTTAAAAAATCTTTATTTTCAAAAATTTTACGTTGTAATGTAGGTATTGCTACGATATATAAATAATCTTTATCATCTTGAAGATTTCCATTTAAATAATGCCATTCAAGATCTGATTTATGTCTATTTAAATAATCTTTTTCTTTATTAGTTAACATTTATATTTAAAAACTTTAAAAAGTATTTATTAACCGTTTTTTTTCAATTTTTATTTTAATTTAGTTCAACAAACAGATGGATTAAATTAAAATATTTATATAGTTTTAATTAGTATCAACTAAATTATATTTATATTTATTATTTCCTTAATTTATTATTTTCTTATACTGGTTTATTAAATTTAATAAACTATTTAAAAATTATTAATTGTTTGGACAAAGATCAAACAATTAATATTTTATCAAGTTAATTAAAAATAATAAAAGTTATTATTTACTAAAATAGTATTAATAGTTTATAATAATTAAAAGTATTATATATTTATAATTAAATACATATAAATTAAAAATATATTATTATAATTTAGGTAAATTATAAAATTAATATAACATTCATTATATTTATTTTTTTTCATTAATATTATCATTAATATTATTCAAGTGATGGATATAAGTTAAAATATCATTTTAAATAATTTTTTGTAAATATATAAAAATATTATGTTTTGTTTAAGTGTTAGTTTAATTAATTTTATAAAAAATAATTAAAATATATCATTTTTTATTAAAACTCATTTAATTTAAAAAATAATTTTATTTTTATTAAACTTTTATTTTTAGTAAATTAAAAATATTTTTTAGAAAAAATATTTTTAAATTTTTACTGTTTATTGATATTATAATATTTATATTATTTTAAGTGTTAAGACAGTTAATTAAAACTAATAACAATTAAAAGTTTTATTATATTTTTCGGTTGAATTTTAAAAAATATTTTTTCAGAAAAAATTTAATTGAATTTTTGCTGTAATTTTTGCTGTAATTTTTGCTGTAATTTTTGCTGTTAATTGATATAATAATATTTTTATTGTTTATTTTAATAGAATACTTATTAAAACTAATAACAATTAAAGGTTTTATTACATTTTACAGCCGAATTTTAAAAAATATTTTTTCAGAAAAAAATTTAATTGAATTTTTGCTGTTAATTGAATTAAATATCTTTTTATTATTTACTTTATTAAAACAATTAAATAACACTAATAACAATTAAAAGTTTTATTACATTTTACAGCCGAATTTTAAAAACCTTTTTTTCAGAAAAAATATTTTTATTAATTCTTTTTTAAACAAAATAAATAATAAATATTTTTTATAATAAACTATTAACACTTAAATAATTATAAGCATCATAAGCAGCAATACACCCAGCACTAGCAGCAGTAATAGCCTGTTTATATTTATTATTTTGAACATCTCCTGCAGCAAATAATCCTTTAATGTTTGTTTTAGATGTTCCAGGTTCAGTTATAATATAACCGTTAGAATCAAGATTTAAATTAGTATCTTTTAAAAAATTTGTATTTGGAATATGTCCAATAGCATAAAATAGTCCATTCACATTTAAATCAATTAATGAATTATCATTAACATTTTTTAACTTTATTGTATTAAGCGTTTTATCTCCATTACATTCAATAACTTCAGAATTATAATGAATTGTTATTTTTTTATTGTTTAAAACTTTATTTTTCATAATTTCAGAAGCACGAAAACTATCACGTCTATGAATAAGATGAACTTCAGAAGCATAATTTGATAAATGTAAAGCCTCTTCACAAGCACTATCTCCACCACCAACAACAGCAACTTTTTTATTTTTATATAAAGCGCCATCACATACAGCACAAGTACTAATTCCTTTCTGCCAATATTTGTCTTCATTAATAACGTTTAAACGTTTAGGCGCAGAACCAGAAGCAATTATAACAGAATAAGATAAAATTGGTTCAGTTTCTCCTTCACAATATATTTTAAAGTAATTATTTGTTTCATTTGGATAATATAAATTAGAATAATTACTTAATTTAGAAGGACATTCTATTTTTATTACAGTTTTTGTTTCAATTATTGTTCCAAATTTTAAACTTTGATTTCTTAAATTTTCACAAAATTGTAATCCGTCAATTCCTTCAGGAAAACCAGGATAATTTTCTAACAAAGAAGTTGTTGTAAGTTGACCACCAGGTGCAATTCCACCAGCTATAAATCCTTCAAACATTAAAGGTTTTAATCCAAATCGTGCAGAATAAATTGAAGCTGTATGACCAGCAGGACCACTACCAATTATAACAACCTTATTTATCTTATTCATTATTATATTAATAATAAAATTATATGTATATAATTTAATTTTCATTTTTTATGGTAATATTTATTAGATTAAAAATATATATGAAAAATCTCTTATATTTTTATAAAAATTAAATAAAAAGTAATTTATTATTTCATTAATAATGAAAATAATTATTTAATTAATATTTTTTATTTTTAATAAAAATCTTAAATTAAAACAATTTTTAAATTTTTATATTAAATTAATAAAATAAATTATCATTATTAATTACGCAAATTTATATTTATTTTAATAAATTTAAATAATATTTATTTAATAATTAATGATGTTAATTGAAATATATTTAATTTATTATAATTTATTTTTAATAGTCAAACAATTAATATATAAATATTTATTATTTTAAATAACCTTATTTTAATAATCATTATATAATTCAAAATCATAATTAGTATCACTTTAATAGTAGAAATAACCATTAATAATTAAATAAATATTATATGATTAATTATTATTATAATTAATTATTACGAATAACATAATGATATTCATCATTATGATAATTATTAACATAGGTATCATTATCGTTATCATTATCATTATGTTCATAATGACTTATTTGTCTAAGTGATACATTACCATCAAGTGGAGTAATGTCTGTAAAATTATTAAGTGAAAGACTTAAAGAAGCTAATCTATCAACAGCATTAGTTCTTTTAAGTCTTACTTTTATATTAATCTCTCTATTTTGTTTATTAATCAATTCAATATTATTCATTTTGATAAAAAATTATTATAACAAAACAATATTGTTTATAATAAGCAATATAAAAAAATATAACTTTTTAATTATTAATATATACTAAATTATTAATTTTTCATTTTTTAATAAGTAATAATTTATATTATAACATAAAGTTATTATTATCATTATTAATTTATTTAATATTAATGTTTGTAAAAATATGATTTTTATTATAAAAATTTAATGAAAAATATAATAAATTTTATGAAAAAAAAAATTTATGAAAATTTAACTACTTAAAATATTTATTTATATATTTAATATTGTTATAATAATTATAATTAATTGTATATTCTAAAAAATAATATAATCTAACTAATATATTATTTTTATTATGTAATATTAAGCAGATTTATAATATAAACCATTATTAATTTAATATTTTGATTAAAAACATAATTCAAATTTATAATTTAAATGATTTTTTATTTATTATATTTATAAATGAATTTTTTGTTTTATTAATTTGATAAAATTTATTTCTATAAATAATTTTTAATATAAACTATTAAAATTAATTTAAAATATTTTTATTAAAAAATAAATGAAAAAATAAGTAAAAATATGATTTTTAATTTTATTAAAAAGTTTTTTATTATTTTTTATTTTTTAATTTTTAATTTTTAATAAATTATATTCACATATTAATTAATAATACTAAAATATTAATTATAATAAAAATTATTATTTTTTGAAATGATTTTAATGAATTATAATAAATTATTTTAAAAATTAATCATATTATATTAGAATATTTATTATTTTTTAAATAAAATAAAATTTTAAATAATTTATATTAATTAAGTTCTTAATTAGATAAATAAAATAATTTAAAAATAGTTTTATAAAATAATATTTATTTATATAATTATTATTATTAATAACTTTATAATTAAATATGAATTAAATAAATATGAATTACATAAATTATTATATTTTATTATTCATTCAACATATTTACAACTATTACATTATTCTTAAATATTATCATTTCATAATATTATTATAATTTTATTTATATAAATCTAAAAATAGATTAGGTATAATTATTTTTTAATAAAATATTGGTGTTAATGATCGTATAAATCAATTATTGAATTAATTTAATTATATAATTAAATTATTTGTTATAAATAGCTTATCCAATTGATGTTAATGTTATATCAATTCATAAAAAGAACCAAAATTTAAAATAATATAATTTTATTCTTCTTATGATAATATAAATAATATTATTAAGTCGTTTTTTTATTTATTAAATCATTAGAATGGATTCTATGTATTTATTTAAAACTTGTATCAGTTTCAATTATATATTCTTTTTTAGTTGTTAATTATGATGATTTATATATTTCTTTATAAGATTATAAATAATTTCAGTTGATACTTTAAGTTGATAATCTAAAATTATCAATAATTATATTATTTTGTTTATTATCAGATGAAGAATTAGATAAAAAATCAAATTAAGTATCAAAAACAGTTTTCATTTTTGATAAAAATAATATTATAATACAATAATATTATTTAAAATAAATAATTCTAAAAATAAGTAAAATTATGTTTTTTGTTATTAAATATTATATAAATATTTTTTTATTATTAATAATCATTTAAATGTAATAAAAACATATTTTTTATTAATTAATTTAATAAATAAACATATTTATTTTCATAAATAAACATATATATTAATTATAAAAAAAAATGAAAATAATAATTAAAATATCTATATTTATATTTATAATATATGTTATATTATGAGTTTAACAACAATATTAACCTTTGAAGATTTACTAACCTTTACAATAAATTACAATAAAAGAGTTTCTGTAAATAAAAAAGATATTTTAAGTTTAATAGAATTGTATCCAACAATTATTAAAAAAGCAAATTCATTGTTTGATCCAAAACAGTATTTAGAAACTAAAGAAAAAATAATTGATAGTATTAATAAAAGCAAACGGTTTTATTCTATTTTAAGAAATCCAACTTATAAAGCTTTAAATCAAATACAAGCTATTAGAAGTTATCAAGTAAAAATTTTAAAAAATAATGATATAAAAACAAAATATATAACTGAATATAATCCAGAATTAATTAAAGATTTTAAAACGTTTGAAAAAACAAATATACAATTAATAAATAAACCTTCTATGGAAACTGCATATATTTTTGATGAACTTATTAATAAAGAATTTAATAATTGTATTTATAATAATCAAACAATTAATACAAAAAGTAGCGTTAATTTTAACCTTAATGAAATTAATACTAATATTGAAAATAATACTTTAACTAATTTTAATCAATTTATTAATAATGATAAAAGTATAACTTTAATAGCAGCAGATCAATATAATATTTTTGGTAATATGTTTAAAGGAAATTACACACAGGAAGAATCAAGTATATTAACAACACATTGGCATGGATTATATGATTCAATGAAAAATTACTATTTAAATAAAGATGGAATTGGATTATGTAGATGTATTATTGCAGAAAACGTTGAAATTGCTTATAATTATAATGGTTTTGAAGAAGTTCCTATTAAAAAAACTTCATTAATGTTTAATTCTGCCCCAAATTTAAAACTATTAACAAAAGAAGAAAAAAATAAATATCATAACGTATTAATAGACTTAATTAATTATAATTGTTTTATGATTTTATATAGTGCTAAATTATCTGGATATAATAACGTTAATTTATGCGCTATTGGATGCGGTGCTTTTCAAAATAGTCCTAACGTTGTATTTAACAGTTTTAAAATGTTATTAAATACAATATGCAAAAATTGGTTTGAAAACATATTTTTTTCAATAATTGGTGATCCTAAAACAGACAAGAATATTAAAAGTTTTAATAAAGTGTTTACTAGTAAGATAAAATATAAAGATTTTAACCCTAATATGACTGAAGATATGCAAAAGTTAATAAAACTTTTGAATGAAAGACATAAATAATTTTAGGTTAAAATTTTATAATTATTGAATAAATTATAAAGTTAAAATAAATATTTTTTATTATTTTTATATAAATTATAATTATATAAAAATAAATGGGACTACAAGGATTTAATAGTTGGTTATATAACATTACTAATCTACAAAAATTATATATAATGGATTATAAATTAATTCATATAATTCAAAATTTAATTAATTTAAAATTAAAATTTAATAAATTAAAAATTACAAAAGAAGATGATATAACAGAAGATATTATAATTGATGAAAAAAATAAATCAATTAATGGATATTATAATAATATAATTACTATATTAATGAATTTAAATGTATATAAAATTTTAAATCAAATTCAAGCAATATATTTAGAAAATAAAAAAGATTTTGAGTTTAATAATTTAAGATCTAATATAATATATATAATTAATATACTTAATAGAATAAAAGATTTAATAAAAATTAAAGAAAAAATAGTTATTTTAAAATACATATTTACAGAATTATTAACAGATATAACTAGCAAAAAAGAAATAAAAATACAAAAAGAAGATGGAACAGAAGAAATTATAACTAAAAATATAATAGAAAATACAAAATTATTTCATATATTATTAAATACAACAACAATAGATATTTTAAAAGAAATAAATTATGTTTTACATAATATTCGTTTAACATCATTTATGACAGATATAATAAAAGATATAACTGAAAATAAACACATTTTTAATAAAATTTATTCAGATTGTAATATATTAAAAAAAGAAATACCTGAATATATGAAAACACATAATAAATTATCATTAATATATAATAATTATATTTATCCATTATGTGCTACGTTTAAATATGAAAATTCATTATTTGTTTTAGATAGTGGAAAACCAGATTCTATAGTTCCATATATAGAACCACATGTTCATGATCGTTATATAAATGAAGAATCATTATTTAATGAACTTAAACAATTAGATATAAATATAAATTTACAAATGTGTGGTGAAGGTGAACATTTAATTATACAACATATAGTTAACGATATAAATTCTGGTATTTCTGATAATATTTTAATTGATTCTATAGATTCAGATATAATTATATTATTATTAATGAACCCAATTATTATTAAAAAAATATGTGATGATAACAAATTTAATATATTTATATTAACACGTAAAGATATTTATATTAGAAATACTACAACTTTAAATTATCTCTCATATTATATGCTTAATTTTAAAGAATTTTTAATAAATAATTTAAAAGTTAATTTAACAGATTTTAATTATACATATAATAAAACATGTTTATTTAGTTTATTATGTTTAAATTGTTTAAAAAATGATTTTATCACATTAAAAAAAAATGATTGGAATATGTCAATAAATAATATATATAATATTATTATTCATATAAAAGATATGATTTTTTTTACATATAACCCTATTGATAAAAATTTGTATTTTAATTTAAATAATTTTATACGAAATTTTATAAGTAAAAATAATCAAAATAATAATTTTTATTTTAGAAGTATTTGGTTTTTATTATATTATATATATAATTGTGATATAAAACAAAATATAATTATTGATTTTTTAAAAACAAATATACATTCATATAATAAACTTCCATTATCATTACTAAGAGATAGTAAAGATGATGATAAAAGATATATTCCAGAATCTTATGAAATAGAAGATAAAAAAGAAGATGAAGAAGAAGATGAAATAGAAGATGAAATAGAAGATGAAATAGAAGATGAAATAGAAGATAAAATAGGAGGTAAAAATACAAATTTTTCTTTAATACAATTTTATAAATCATATCAGCAAAAATACAATTTATTTTAAATTATATTTTTTAAAATCATTTTAATAAAATTTTAATATCAATATTTATAATAAATGAATAAACAAAATTTATTAACACAATTAAAAATTAAAAATGATAAATTTAATAATCAAAAAATAAATTTTGATATTTTTAATGATTTATCTAATATGAAAGATATAGAAAAGAAAATTATTTTAAACAAAATTTTATCAGATAATTTTATGAATAAAATAATTATCGATTATCTTTTTAATAATTTTAATTTAATTATAGAAAATAATCAAGATATTAAAAATATTAATCAATTTTTAAACAAATTATTTTATTATATTAATGTTTATCATTCTGATAAAACTTTTTCAGAATGGAAAATTATTAATGAAAATAATACTTTTAAATGTAAAGCGTCATATGATTTATCATATAAAGATAATAAAGATTTTATAGAGTTCATTAATAAAATAATGATAATTTTACAATCTATTTTAAAAGAAAATAGTATTGAATTAAAAATGTATGAAAAAAAGCATGGACATTTATTAATTATAATTATTGAAATTTATTAAAATTAATTTTTAATTGTAATAAAAATTAATTTTAAAGTTAATTTTTATTAAATTTAATTAAACTTTGAACAATTAAATTATTTTTTAAATAAAAATTTTAAATATATATTTATAATTATAAATATTATGTAAACGTCAATATTAATTAAATATTATTAAATTGTAATATTTTTTAAATGTATAATAGTATTTTTGATTTTATATTTTTTTGTATAAAATTTAATTAAAAATAATAATTAAACTGTAAATTATTATTATTGATTAAAATTAAAATTTTTAAAATCTAATTTTAATATATTTTAATTATTGTAAATATTAAACGTTAATTTGTTGGTTTTATTAAATTGAGGCTGATATTCTTGAAAATTTTTTTTCTAAAAAAATTAATATATTGCTCGTCATATAGTATAAAATAAAGATTAAAATATTGAATTTTTTATAAATTCTTTATTTTATTATAGTTTTTATTCTTGATGGTGTTAAAGTATTTTATCAAATTTTTATTAAATTTGGACCGACTCTTAAAAAAATTTTTTTCTAAAAATAATTAAATATTGCCCGCCTTACTGAATAAAATAAAGATTAAAAT
>Ga0247611_10009113_pt1 | contig 12025 bp, 10 predicted proteins | sample 177DNAGHGhighgp2_FD_192422 | JGI IMG/M metagenome (GOLD analysis project Ga0247611, IMG submission 192422) | Sheep rumen microbial communities from Palmerston North, Manawatu-Wanganui, New Zealand - 1770 DNA GHGhigh gp2 | ecosystem: Host-associated > Mammals > Digestive system > Stomach > Rumen... | reverse complement strand
CTTCTTCTGGTCCTTCTCCTACAATATCAAGATTCCATTCTTGATTCTTTTGAGCAAAGATTTGGAATGCCTCAATTAACAAGTCAATACCTTTGTGAAGTGGTGTAAAACGTCCTACGGCTAAGAATCTTTTTGAATTTCCATTAGATGGAAGTCCTGGTTTAAGTGTAAGAGGATTATATATAACTATCGGCTTGAACTGTTGGTCATATTGATTAAACAGACTTGCATCATTCTTACAAAGAACAATGACCTCATCCATTTTCCTGAATTGATAAATATAATGCCTTTTCCTTTCTGGGCCTATATACATTGATTTCTCTCCAAAAAGCGCATCATACGAATTGTGGAGCCAACCAATAAGTTTGGTATTTGGAAAATCAGATCGCAGGTTTGCTAATCTTGCAGCTAAAGGTGCATGAACACCAATTATGATATCATAGTATCCTTGTTTTAATTCTTTAGCAAGAGCTTCCCTCTGCTCTGCAGGAAATGAACTGTGTGCATATATGTTAGAAGCCCATTTTGACTTGATCTTGGATTTTAAATATATTCCACTGACAGCTTTACAGCATAGTTTTTTCCATTTACCAACATTCGGATATGAGAAGAAACGGTATTCTATCTCTGACTCATTTAATCCATATAAAGACTTGTCTTCTTGTTTTTGTTTATCAAGCGTAACAATGGTGACATCATATGTCTTTGCCAATTCTTTTGCAATGACAGCTGTAACCCTTTGCACTCCTCCAATGGAAAAGATTGAGTCGACAAGAAAACATATTTTTTTCTTCATAATTGCAAAATTACGCATAAAACTTGATAAATCCAAATTTATTTTGTAAATTTGCACAATAAAAATAAAAAAAGGTTTTGGAATCGGCAAAAGCATATAAAATCGTTTATTGTACTCCTGCTCTTTATATGGCTGGAGGAGTAGAACGAGTCCTCACTTTAAAAGCGAATTATTTTGCAGAACATTTCGGTTACGATATAACCATCATACTCACAGAAGGTAAGGATAAACCTTTATTTTATCCTTTATCTGATAAGATTAAAGTAATTAATCTGAATATTAATTTTGAGGAATTATGGAATTGCTCTTTTTTTAAGAAAGTTTTTTTATATCTTAAGAAACAGAGGATCTATAGGAAGAAACTGTCAAAGGAGATTGTGCGATTAGAACCGGACTTTACAGTCAGTCTTCTTCGCCGTGAAATTAACTTTATCAACAAAATTAAAGATAGAAGTATAAAAATAGGGGAGATGCATGTTAATCGTGCTAATTATCGTAATTTTGAACCTGGAGACTCAAACCCTATTAAGAAGCTTTTTGCTAAATTCTGGATGCATAACTTAGTTTCAGATATTAAGAAATTAGATGGTTTTGTTGTGTTGACAAAGGAAGATAGAGAATCATGGAAAGAATTGGATAATGTTGATGTGATTCCAGACCCTTTGCCGTTTAAAATAAACCGTACAAGTTCTCTTACTCCAAAACGAGTGATAGCAGTAGGACGATATGTTTATCAGAAAGGATTTGACTTATTATTGCAAGCATGGTCAAAAATTGAAAAACAAAACATGGATTGGGAATTGGTCGTTTTTGGGCAAGGCGATAGACAGCCATTTCTACAAATAGTTGATGATCTTAATATTAATAAAGATCATTGTCATCTTTTTGGGCCGACAAATGAAATAGAAAATGAGTATTTAAATAGTTCTATTTTTGCGTTTAGTTCTCGTTTTGAAGGTTTTGGAATGGTTCTCATTGAGGCAATGTCATGTGGCTTACCATGTGTTTCTTTTGATTGTCCGTGTGGCCCCAAAGATATAATCTCTGATGGAATAGATGGATTGTTGGTGCCTACCGGTGATGTTATTCAGATGGCAAATAAGTTATCGGAATTGATGAACAATCATGATGAGATTAAGCGTTTATCAAGAGGTGCATTAGTAAAAGCAGAAAACTATTCAATTGAGTCAATATCATATACTTGGAAATCTCTGTTTGATTCTATGTATCAGAATAAAAGAAAAGCGAATGTCTGGAAACCTTTATAAAATAGTCTATTGCACTCCGTCGTTATATATGGCTGGAGGGGTTGAACGCGTTTTAACCCTTAAAGCAAATTATTTTGCGGATATTTATGGATATGATATAACCATTATTACTACAGACGGAAAACAGAAACCTCATTTTTTTCCTCTTTCAGAAAAGGTCCAAGTTGTAAATCTCGACATTAATTTTGAGGAAATGTGGCATCGGTCTTTTCTATCCCGACTTTGTCTTTACATTATCAAAGAAAGAAAATTTAAGAAACAATTATCAAAGGAGCTATATAGAATAAAACCTGATTTTACAATTAGTTTATTACGTCGAGAAATTAATTTCCTTACAGATATTCATGATGGAAGTAAGAAAATTGGTGAAATTCATATAAATCGTGCTCATTATCGTAATTTTACACCAAATCGGAGTAATCCTGTTAAAGCCTTATTCTCAAAATATTGGATGTCTGGATTGGTCAAAAAGGTGAGACAATTAGATCGTTTTGTCGTTTTAACGGAATATGATCGTCAGGCTTGGCAAGAAATACCTCGAGTTGATGTTATTCCAAACCCTCTTCCCTTCTATCCTAAAATTATATCATCAATTCGAAAGAAACGAGTTATTTCTGTAGGAAGATATTTTGATGAGAAAGGTTACGATCTGTTATTGCAATCGTGGTCTCTTGTTGAGAAAGCAAATCCGGAATGGGAATTGGTCATTTTTGGAGAAGGTAACAGACCTTACTATGAACGAATTGCTGCTTCTTTAGGATTGGATCTAAATCGTTGTATACTCAATGATAGTATATCTGATGTAGAGAAAGAATATTTGGAGAGTTCTCTTTTTGTGTGTACATCTCGATTTGAGGGTTTTGGAATGGGAATTATTGAGGCTATGGCTTGCGGCCTTCCTGTTGTTGCATTTGATTGTTTATGGGGACCTCGCTCCATTATTTCTGACGGAGAAGATGGTCTCCTAGTAGAAAATGGCAACACAGAGATGATGGCAGATACAATTAAATCATTAATAAATCATCCGGAAATTATATGGGAAATGGGTTTGAAAGCAAGGGAGAATGTGTGGCGTTTTAATATAGATACTATTGCTAATAAGTGGAAACTTTTGTTTGATGGTTTATGAAAGATCATTATGAAGTAACAATTGGGATTCCAGTTTACAAATCTGTTGATTATGTACGGAATACTATTATCTCTGCTCTAAATCAGACTTTTTTAGACATTGAATTCCTAATAGTTGATGATTGTGGCGGTGATGGCTCTATAGATGTAATAGAACATCTACAATTAAATCATTCGAGGGGTAATGATATTCGAATTCTACGGAATGATCATAATCGAGGTGTAAGTTTTTCTAGGAATCGTATTGTTGATGAGGCTTTTGGCAAATATCTTTTTTTTATGGACTCAGATGATGAGATAGAACCAGACACCATAGAAATCCTCTATACTGCGGTTGTACAGCATCATGCGCAAGCAGCCTATGGCTCTTATGAAATTATTGATACTGTTAGCGCAACACAGAACCAAGTTTATCAGAAGGATTCAATTGTTTTCACAAGTCCAGACGAATTGGCAATGTATTCTTTTTGTCATAATAACATTTTTCATGTCTCAGTATGTAATTCTCTCTTTGATTTGGCGTTCTTGCGTCAAACAGGAATACGGTTTTTAGAAGTCTCTTTTTGGGAAGATATGGCATTTACTACAGAGATGGTAACGAAGATAAATAGAGCTGTATTGCTTTCGGACATAACCTACCATTATTTACTTCGAGAGAATTCTTTGTCTCATTATCAAATGCGAAAACAAATCCCCCAAAGTGATATTATGAATGTTGTATGTGTGCTAAACTATCTTAAAAGTAAAACTATTAAATTAAAGGGTAAACCATACTTGCCATATTTATGTTATAACCTAGAGGTGAATAGTTTCTATGTCATATGCTACATTTTAAGAAATTCATCTCGGATAGTCCCTAAAATTAAGCCCAAGGAAATACGTCAAATTATGAAACATCCATTGTCTATAGGTGACATCTGGGGGTTAAATGACAAAAGAACAGCGAATTTCGTTTTGGGATTTCTTGATTATTTGCCTTATCCTATTTTTCTCATAGTGGTATTGTTGCTCGGAAAAATTAAAAGAGTAATATAGATTTTTTCCTTTTTATTTGGAATAATGTATTATTTATTGTATATTTGCAAAATGAAATAAAACTATTAGGAATGGGAAAAAGGATATTATATATATATGGCGGATTGTATTCTCCTAATGGTATGAGTTCAATGATCAGTCAAAAGATTAACTATTTGGCAGAGAATACAGATTATGAGTTGTATGTCGTATTGACTGAGCATCCAGAGAAACCTATGTTCTATCAATTGTCAGACAAGGTGAGACGTAAGGACTTGGTGGTTAACTTTGATGATTTGGACACAATGCCTATATTAAAAAAAATGTTTTATTACTGGGCCAAACAAAGGAGGTTCAAGAAACTTCTTTCTGCATATATGATGGAACTAAGAGCGGATATCACAGTGTCCATAACTCGAAGAGAAATTAATTTTATAAACCAAATAAAGGATGGGAGCAAGAAAATTTCCGAAATTCATTTTGCACGCACATTTTATCGCCAGTTTAATAATAATCATTTGCCACAATTCGTCAACCGAAAGATTAGTAAGATATGGATGAAAAGTCTCATTAATAATCTGAAACAGTTGGATTGCTTTGTTGTTCTTACTAATGAAGATCGAAAAAATTGGCCAGAACTGAATAATGTGAAGGTGATACCAAATTTTATTTCTTCTGTATTCGACAAGAAATCGGAGCTTACAAATAAAAAGGTGATAGCAGTTGGCAGATATTCATGGCAAAAAGGTTTTGATTATCTTATTGATTCTTGGAGAATGATTTATGAAAGGCATCCCGATTGGGTTCTTGATATTTATGGTGCTGGTGATAATGTCTCATATCAAAAAATGGCAGATTCCTTTGGGTTGTCTGATGTCATACATTGCAGACAAGCAGTTCCTAATATCTCTGAATATTATGCTAACAGTAGTATTTTTGTCTTGAGTTCTCGTTATGAGGGGCTGCCTTTGGTCATTATAGAGGCAATGAGTGCCGGATTGCCTGTAGTCTCTTTTACGTGCCCTTGTGGACCTTGCGATATTATTGAGAATGGTGTAAATGGCTTGCTTGTAGAGAATGGTAATATACCTCAATTAGCGGATCGTATCTGCTATTTGATAGAGCATGACAATGAGCGTCTACTGATGGGAAAAAATGCTAGTACCTCGATTTCTAAATATCATAAAGAGAGAATTATGCAGAAATGGATAGAATTATTTGATTCAATATAATTTTAAGAATATGGCATGGTATGATAAATATCTCTCAATTTACGGAAAACCGTTTAGTGAGGTTCCGCAAGAGGTTATTGATGGAACCCGAGAGAGATTGGCCGCTCTTCAAAGTGATGAGCCGTTAGCTTCAATTGTGGTCATCGGCTATAATGAAGAGACCCATTTGCAGGCTTGTTTATGGGCAATAAGCGAGATAAAATGTAAGTATCCGGTTGAGATTATTGGAGTTGACAATGATTCTAATGATCGTACAGCAGAAATCTATGAGAAGTCAGGTATCCCTTATTTTACAGAATACCAGCATTCTTGTGGCTATGCCCGTCGTTGTGGTCTACAACATTCTAAGGGTAAATATTATTTTGATGTTGATAGTGATACTTTATATCCTCCAATGTATTACGAAGTGATGTTGGACCAACTACAAAAACCTGGTATTGTGGCTGTATCTGCAACTTGGAGCTATTTTCCAGATGTAAACCATAGTAAACTTGGTTTGAAGTTGTTTGAACTGTGCCGTGACTTGTTTTTGTGGGTTCAACATTTCAAACGCCCAGAGTTGAGTGTACGAGGTTTGGTCTTTGCCTATAATGCCGACTATGGTAGACAGGAGGAATATCGTGTGGATATCATTAGAGGAGAAGATGGATCAATGGCTTTGACATTAAAAAAATATGGCAAAATAAAGTCTGTTTGGGACAAACGATGTCGTGCCATTACTGGTTATGGGACAATAGGTAATCAATCACTATGGCAGAGTTTTATGCAGCATGCTAAGATCCAGAGTAAGGGGATTCTTCGAATTTTCTATAAGAAAGATTATTATGAGGATTCTGATGATAACTTAATCAAGAACAAATGAGAATAGTATATGTATATCAGCAAATGGTTGATCAGGCTGGTACAGAGCGTATTTTTACAGATAAAATGAACTATCTTGCAGATTATGCAGGGCATGAAGTCGTGTTGCTAACCTATGAGCAATGTTCACGTTCATTAGCTTTCCCACTGTCTCCATTGATTAAACATATTGATTTGGGAATGAGAAATTATCCTCTTTATAAATACAATTTTTTTGTTCGACTATATAAATGGCATCAATTGGATAAAGAACTCCAAACTAAATACGACAGTTTTTTGTTGGATTTCCATCCTGATGTCGTTATTACAACTACCACTTATGCACGGGCTGTAAGAATGGTAGGCAAATGCCCAGTTGACTCTTTGCGAATTTTGGAATCTCATATTGATCGTCAATTTATCATGTGTAACGACCCTTCATGCAAAGAGAATCTTAAGAATTGGTTTCGGGGACGTTATGATATGCATATACTTACAAAGTATGCTCGAAAGTTCGATAGGTTGGTGGCATTAAACCAGCCAGATGCCGATGACTGGTCACGATATCTTAAAACGACAACTATTACAAATATGGTTCATTTGAATCCAACTAACAAACTTGCAGATTTGGTAAATAATCATGTAATTTTTGTTGGACGATATACGGAACAGAAGGGTATTCCAGATTTATTGAAAGTGTGGGAAATAGTTCATAGCCGTTACCCAGATTGGATTCTTGATATGTACGGTGATGGCGGTATGCGGGAAGAAATCGAGCAAATGGCATTAAAACTTGCTGCGAATATTCATATTCATAACACCTGCTCCAATATATTCGACTGCTATTTTGAGAGTTCTATTTTAGTTATGACATCATTATATGAACCCTTTGGATTAGTGCTTCCGGAAGCGATGAGTTGTGGTTTGCCTGTTGTAGCATTCGATTGTCCTTATGGTCCTGCTAATATTATAACAAATGAAGTTGATGGTTATTTAATAGAAGGACGGAGTATAGACTTGTTTGCAGAAAAAGTTTGTTCACTTATTGAGTCTCGTGAGCTACGCCTTACAATAGGTCGTTCTGCTGTAGTTTCTTCTAAACGGTATTCACCAAGTTATATTATGCCTATATGGGATAGCTTTTTCAATGGTCTTCAAAAGAATTTATCTCATAAATGATTATTTGGGTATCTCTGCAGTAACTTTTACTGCAATGTCGCGCAAGAAACTACGTATCATATATCTGACTACAGGCATGTCATCTGTCTCGGGCTCATCAGAAATCTTTAAAACAGGAATTTTCATTAACTTAAGTTTTTCTACTTTTACAAATAGATTTAGTAGCCTTTCAGCCATATAGCCATAAACTCGTTTCTGGTATGGAGTGTAAAATGTGATATTAGTTTTGTCTTCCACTTCTTTTAGGATGGGAAATAGCCAACAACAGTATTTGTCAAAAGTCTCCCAGTTCATAATGAACATGTTGTATGGTGAAAGTCTATTACTTTTTATTTGGGTATCTATAAAAGCTTTAAAATATTTTTTTGGTAATGTTTTTTTTATTATGTCACCAAGTATCTTGAAGTCTGTACTATAGTGCCATTCGCAATAATGAGTAAAAAGAGATGCGTGTTGATGGCTGGGCTTTGCAATAATACATCCTTTATTTTTAAGCCATTTCTCTGCTTTAGGGCAAATGTCAAGGTTTAAATCGCTAAATCGTTCTGTTTTTATTGTGCTAAGTGGAAAAAATTTCCTGCCAATGCGGTTGAAATCAAAGTATCGTCTGTAGTGACATAACCCAATATAGTCGACTCCTTTTAGGTTTTTCCACGCCCAATACATGCCTGTAAGTTCACAATAACTTGCATTTTTTGAACTAATGTTTTCTCCCGTATCATCTCCAATAATGCCAAAATCCTTGTCAGAAAGCGCTTTTCCGACATGAATTGGTAGGAATATTTTGGATCTCTTATATATGTCATCTTTGTGACAGCAGACAATGATCTTCAGATTTATCATATTTTTAGTCGTTTACGCTTATGTCCATTTTGCCTTTGAAATGACTCTTAATATGCAAGGTATAATATACGATGGGCATTTTGACAAGCAATAGAAGAAAAATAATTTAAGCCTATTATGTTTGATATAGAACAAATCTTTGAAAGTCATGATTGGAGAAAGAATATCCTTGATTTTACTTAAGGGTATTTGGCTGTCAAAGTGTTTCCTGTGTTTGACGATGTAACATGCTTGATATAAAGCATGGGCAGAAATAAGTGGATAATAATAATCAATTAGCCTTTTGTCTGTCATCAATGTGTAGAATTCTTTGATAAATAATTCTGCTTTGATGGCATTGTTTATGTGATTTATGTTAAATGTTCTCCCGGTTATAAATGATTGTGACCCTTGTCTAATCATCCAGCAATATGTGAAGTTGGGAATAAGAACAACTTTATTTAATAAAGGGAGCAGTTGAAATTGGAATATATAGTCATCGTAGGTTCCTACAGACTGAAAATGTAAATTATTATCTCTTACCAAAGTTGTTTTAAAAAGGATATTCCATACAACCGGAAACCAGTGTATGCCAAATATTCTACAATGTTCTGCAATATCTTTTTTTCCGTCAAGGATAAGATGAGGGAATTTTTTGTATTCTATTTCCTCTGAAACATTATGGCTCTTAATCTTTATTGACCCCCAGACGCTATCTGCGTCATTAGATTTTGCTTCGTTAAGTAAGAGCTCTATTGTATTATTTTCTATAATGTCATCACAATCCATAAAATACAGGTATTCTCCTTGGGCTTTTTGCAATATTGTATTTCTTGATCCTGAAACCCCTTGGTTATAATTGTGGTTTATGATTCTAAGTTTATTTTCGCTGTGTAGTCTTGTCGCAGTGTTGTTTATATGGGTTATAGTGTTATCGGTACAGCAATCGTTAACCACAAGTATTTCTAAGTTCTTGTATGTTTGTTCAAAAACAGATATAAAGCATCTTTCAATGTCCTCTTTAGGAGTATTGAATACTGGTATTCCTATTGTAATGAGAGGATTGCTGCTTGTTACTTTGGGGGTATCCATTCTTTTTGTTGTTTTATTTCCTTTGCAAAATTACATCTTTTATTTAATTAATCCAAATATTTTGCAGAAAAAAAATAAATACGTATTTGTTTTTCTATGGTAGTCATCTCAAAGAGGAGGTTGTCAAACCGGATGATAGGCAACTCTATTTGGGCTTCAAATTTGATTTTAATAGATTAAGAGACACTAGTGATATTGTAAAAACAGGGCACAAAAGTTGGCCCTTTCAAATAATTATTGTATTTTTGCAGAAAAAATAAAAAATGATTAGAATAACATACATAACTGATACATTAGCTGTTTGGGGCGGTATCGAAAGAGTGCTGGCGGATAAAATGAATACTCAGGCAGGGCAATATGGTTGGGAGGCTTTTCTTCTGACTATAAATCAGGGAGAGCATCCTCTGACATATAATTTAGATACAAACATTAAGCATGTTGATTTGGATATTCAGATGCATCAACAGTATAAATATCATGGAATTCGAAAATTACTTAAAAAGCATGAATTTGGAAAGATACTAAAAGAAAGGTTGAGACAAACCTTAGTGGAGATTAAACCTGATGTGATTGTCTGTGTGAAGTTGGATTTTGTTCCTGTTCTGGTTGATTTGAAAGGAGATATACCTTTAATTGTTGAGTCGCATACGCTATGTCATTCTGAAAAAATGGATGAAGTGGGAATGCTTCGTAGATTGTATATTGGGTCTTTGAAAAGGAGTATAAGGAAAGCAGATGCAGTCGTGGCTTTGACAGAAGGGGATGCAAAGGATTGGAAGGCTTATAATGATAACGTACATGTTATACAAAATATCGTAACTCTAAATGAGAGCGGCTTTTATACATCTTTTAAGCAGAAGTCGGTTATCTATGTGGGACGATTCTCTAAACAGAAAGATATAGATAGTTTATTGAGAATCTGGGCGATTATTCATCAGCAGTATCCAGATTGGCAACTCGATATTTATGGTGAGGGAGAGTTGAAGGACAATTATCTCTCAATAATTCAAAAGATGAATGCAAATATCAATGTATTTCAGCCAACCGCGAATATCATGGAGGTATATCGTGAGCACTCGATATTATTATTGACTTCTCTTTATGAACCTTTTGGCTTAGTGCTTCCTGAAGCTATGAGTTGTGGCTTGCCTGTTGTCGCTTTTGATTGTCCATACGGACCAGCGGATATCATTACAGATGGTGTTGATGGCTACTTGATAGAGGATAGAGATGTCGAGCTGTTTGCGCAGCGGGTTGGCCAATTGATATCAGATTATGACCTCCGGGTGCAGATGGGAAAGGCGGGGATCGCTTCTTCTAAGCGGTATCAGGCTTCTTGCATTATACCCCAATGGATTAAACTTTTTGAGCAGTTGACTTCTTCCCGAGGAAAATAGTAGACCTGTTCTTGCTAATGATTATAAGTGGAATGAGAATGATCTCAATAGCAATTGCAATGAGGGCAGCCTCATACCAATTGTATGTGACATCTGAGACATGAAGAATCTTCTCAATTCCGAAGTCTATAATGCCAATTAAAATCCTGTGAGTTCCAAAAATGAGCATTGTGCCAATTGAAATGAGGCTAACAATGCGAAATCGAATTTCGTTGATACTACGGCATAGGTAGATGATGCCGAATACAGACACAAAATTGACTATATAATATAGGGCTATGTGAAGAATAAAATGATCTTCATGAATATGCCAATAGAATAGTGCGATGCTTAAGAGCAAGGTAGAAAGGCCGATTGTGAAATCCTTTTTGATGTTGAGGCTTTTGAGATAACCTGCTTGCTGAAAAAGATTGCCCATAAAGAAGAAACAAACGCAACGCACAAAACCATGGAATGTGATATATGGGGCATAGTGGTAGTATTTATTTGCTCCATATAATATCATAGTGATGATTGTAATAATTAGCATTATGACTTTGCCATGTTTCTGATGATTACAAATATCTGTAATCCAATGCATTAAAAATAGTGCAGGCAGGAACCATGTAACACCATTGAGCTCACATGAGAAACCTGAGTTTAGCTGGAGTAGGAGAGTACCTGTTATGGGTTTGAGACAATCGAAGAATGAGATCCCTCCTTTTTCGATATAATACTTCGCAAACCAATATGGGTAATATACCGCATTATATATTAAATAAGGTATAAGGAGTGAATAGCTGTATTTCTTCAATGATTCCTTTTGTGAGGCAATGGGCTTTTTCAGATATCCGGATACAAAGAAGAATGACGACAGAATAACTGAAGCAAGATACTGCAGATAGAAAGTGTCTTCCTGTTGTGGCAAATGACAGAATACCACTACCGTCATACAAAAGGCCTTAACCCAATCTATCCAGTTGATTCTCTGCATCTTACGAAATGATTGATGTGCCCCAGTGATATACCTTCTCTATAGTAGGAATGGGGAAGTTATGCTTTTGGGCGGTTTCGATGATGAAGCGCATGCCGTAAGGGAAATCCTCGGTAAAGTAACGGCTTGTGAAGTCGGGGATAAAACCAATGGGGGTCTCTTTCATTGGAGACAGAATGCCTTGAAAAGCCTTGATACTTTGTAGTTTATGAGTTAGTGATTCGGCATCGGTGCTTTCGTAATAATCGAGGACTGTTGGAATGCATCCTGGCTTCAGGCCAAGG
>Ga0247611_10009111_pt1 | contig 12027 bp, 5 predicted proteins | sample 177DNAGHGhighgp2_FD_192422 | JGI IMG/M metagenome (GOLD analysis project Ga0247611, IMG submission 192422) | Sheep rumen microbial communities from Palmerston North, Manawatu-Wanganui, New Zealand - 1770 DNA GHGhigh gp2 | ecosystem: Host-associated > Mammals > Digestive system > Stomach > Rumen ... | reverse complement strand
ACCGATATACTGTTTAAGGGCGAAGTTGTGGCTACTGCAGAAGGACAGCAGAGCGTAGCGGAAGTGTTAAATCCACAGTTATGGAGTCCGGAGAGTCCGAATTTATATACTGCGAGAACGCGGGTGCTGAAAGGCGAAGAGGTGGTGGATGAAGTAGAGACACGTTTTGGTATACGCAGCATCAGCTACACGCCGGAAGGTGGATTTCAGTTAAACGGAGAAACACGGAAATTTAAGGGTGTATGTAATCACCATGACTTAGGCCCGTTAGGTGCAGCGATTCATAAAGACGCATTAAGGCATCAGATCAAGATGTTGCAGGATATGGGTTGCGATGCTATTCGCACGAGTCATAACATGCCGGCACCGGAGTTGGTAGATCTATGCGATGAAATGGGCATGATGATGATGGTCGAGCCGTTCGATGTATGGAACTGGGGCAAGACGGAGAATGATTACAGTGTGGAGTTCAACGAGTGGTGGAAATGGGACATCAGCAATATGGTGAAGCACTATCGCAATAACGCGTGTGTGATGTTGTGGAGTAGCGGTAATGAGGTGTGGAACCAAGTGCTGCCAGATGGTATTGAAATCGTGACAAAACTGCAGGCGCTGTTCCATGAATTAGACCCTACCCGACCTGTAACGAACGGAATGGATCAGGCGATGCATGTGATTCATAACGGTTTTGGTGCAGCAGTCGAATTGCCGGGTTTCAATTATCGTACGAGTCGCTATATCGAGGGGTACGAGAACTTACCGCAAAAGATGATTTTGGGTTCGGAGACAGCCAGCACCGTTTCGAGTCGAGGTGTATATAAGACACCTGCTATAATTCAGCCGGACAAGCTCTATTCTGACAATCAGTCTTCGGGTTATGATGTAGAATATTGCGCATGGTCGGGGTTGCCTGAACAGGATTTTCAGTTGCAGGACGATTATAACTGGACTTTGGGTCAGTTTGTTTGGACAGGATTTGACTATTTAGGTGAGCCTTCGCCTTATGATACGGACGCTTGGCCGAGTCATAGCAGTTATTTTGGTATTATTGATTTGGCTTCGCTACCGAAGGATCGGTATTATCTGTATCGCAGCCAATGGAATAAGAAAGAGGCGACTTTGCACGTGCTGCCTCATTGGAATTGGGAAGAAGGCGATTTAGTGCCTGTATTCTGTTATACCAGTTATCCGAGTGCGGAGTTGTTTGTGAACGGGAAGAGTTATGGCAAACTGCGCTTTGCAACAAAGGAGGAATCGGAACGCTTAGCAAAAGGCGAGATTATCGAAGGCGTGAGCCGAATGCCGAAAGTGGGCGAGTTTGAAGTGCCCGTATGGGGAAGTGCGCCGAGACCGGAGTTATTGCCGCGTTATCGCTTGATGTGGTTTGATGTGCCATATGAAGCAGGAGAGATCACCGTTGTAGCCTATGATGAGAACGGAAAAGAAGCTGCACGCGAGACGATTAAAACAGCAGGAGAGCCGGATCATTTGGAAGTTATCTGGGCGAATGAAAGTGAGAATCCGGAGGAACTTTGCTATATGACGGTAAAGGTAGTTGATAAAGACGGTAACTTATGTCCGAAGGCGAATAACTTGATAAGCTATGAGGGCGAAGGTTTTGTGGCAGCTGCTAATGGCGATGCGGCTTGTTTAGACAGTTTTGTAGAACCGAAGATGCATGCTTTTGCCGGACAATGTACGTTTATCGTACGGAAACATTCCAAGGGAAGTTTCCTTATAGACCGCTGACGCTGAAAGACCGACCTACGGTCTGAAAGATATAAGAATAGCCCGAGCAAACGCCCGGGCTATCTTTTTGTCAGACTGCTTTCGTAAGTTAACTAATCGGCTATTTGAATAGTTGATTATCTAACGGATCAGCAGATTAACAGATGCAGGGAATTACTCTGCGCCACATACAGTCCAACGATAGTTTTCAGCATCAGAGAAGTCCATTGTGAAGGTGGTCTCAGCGCCCAATTTGGAGTTCTGAGCATCAGCCCATGTATCCGGAGTATCCTCTTCAACATTGCCCGGAATACGATACTGAATCTGGTTCTTCCATTCCGTATCGCCAGCCTCACGAACTTTCAACTCGCAGCCTTCCCAAGCATGGATAGTAGCTTTCCAGTCATCACCCTCTTTGGTGAGAGCAGTACCAGACCATCCGTCAAACTCACCAACAAGTTCAGGAGTTACATCTGCGCAAGTCGGAACTTTTACGATAATGGTGTAATCGTGCTCAACCTTAACTGCACACTCGGAATCATGCCATTTGCCGATAGAGAGGTAAAGCAGACCGGAAGTTGCATTGAATGCTTTGCACTGACCACCATCAATCGTCGGAGCTACAGAAGAGTAGTTGCAGCTATGGAAAGCGACATCTTCACCTTGTCCTTGCCAACTACCATCGTTCGCATAGATCAAGCAAACCTTGAACTCAAGAGCTTCCGTCATCGGGATCTCTACTTTGAACCAGTTAGCGTAGTCCTTGATAGCCTCGAATTTGTAGATTTTGCCATCTACCGGAGTCTGTGCACCATCCTCACCGAGGTAAGTGTTTTCATTCGACCATGTTTCACCGTCGAATGTACCCTTCAAAGCGATGCCGTTACATTCAGAGCCAGCAGGAATCTCAATAACGACGAGCAGTTTGCCGTCAGCCGGAGCATCCAGATCCGGAGCACCACCGGTTTGACCGCCTGCGGTTACAGTAACGTCAACAGTAGCAGAAGCCTTACCTACAGTAGCCTTTACAGCGGAGCTACCCTCTGCTACAGCGGTAATAGTACCCTGAGCGTCAACAGTAGCTACTGCCTCGTTAGAGGAAGTCCAAGTGATGTCACCTGAAGCCTTCTCTACAGGAACAGTGTAAGTCTGACCAACCGTCAGAGAAGCCTTGTTCAGTTTGAGTTTGATAACATCCTGACTCTCTTTGTTACAAGCAGAGAATGCAATCAATGTTACAACTGCCATCAAAGCAGCAAAAACTTTGTTCAGTTTCATAATCTAAATTTTAAGTTAATTAATGTTGATTTGTTGTTAAATATCATCCTTTATGATGAATTTCATAACTTAATATCCCGGGTTCTGAACGAGGTTGGGGTTAACCACCATCTCTGTTTCAGGAATAGGATAGAGTGCGTAATGCGCATCAATGGATACTGCTTCCGTATTCCAAGCATCGGGGGAATCAAAGGACTTCTTTCCTTCGCCTCCACGGCCTTCCCAGTGACGGGTAGCTTTGTCGCCTACAAACTGTCCCCAACGGATAAGATCAGTACGGCGGCGTCCCTCATGATAGAACTCGCGAAGCCACTCGTCCAACATATCGTCATCCTTGATAGCCGGCAGCGGAGTAGCGTGCGCACGGTTACGAACGGTGTTGATATCATCGAGCGCCTCTGATTTGTTTTGACGATAGCGAGCCTCTGCGCGGGTGAGGAATGCCTCGGCTGCACGCATCAAAGGAACATCCGTGTCTGTATATTTGGAGTCATGACGCGGCGAAGCGTGACCGTCATTGAGCGGGTGAAGCGTAGCATCAAACTCTGTGGAATAGAAGTTAGTCCATTTGCAAATTCCCCAGCAGTCATCGAATCCGGAACCGCTTGCAGGTACATTACCCAGGAATGATTTTGCATTCACTGTGCTATCCGCAGGATTGATATTCGAAGCAGAGAACATGGCTCGGTCGTCACCGGCAATAGCCGGCATGTCAAATTCATCAGCAGCACCGCCGAGTGCCTCTATCTCTGCCGGAGTCTTACCCTGGAAGTTACCGAACTTGGCAATCAGTTCAGGGCTTGAACGCCAGCAACCCCAGCTGTTATCCGAAGTACCGCAGGGGTTCATCTTGTTGCTACGGCAAGCACTAATGGCATACTGTGATCCTGCGTAAGTACGAGCCTCTACGCCATCACAAGCAGCGAGAAGCACCATCTCATCTGCAGCCACCTTGTCGTTATCGCCCATGAAGATCTGTGCATAAACAGGGTGCAGGGTCGGGAAATCCTCAATTACCTTGGTAGCCGCCTCTTCTGCTTTAGCCCATTGCGGTGTACCGGTATAAACCTCTGCATTAAGGTAGATACGCGCGAGAAGCATGTAAGCAGCCGGCTTGGAGATACGATAAATGGTTGTAGCTCCTTTGTCATTAAGATCCTGGAGGAATCCATGATCTGCGTCGCCGGTCACCTTATAGGAAGCGAGAGGTTCACCTGTTTTATGATTGATATAGGTCTTTCCTGTGTGACCATTCTCTATCTCATCGACAAGCCACTCATAAAGGCTGGCGCGGTCGATCTGCTCCGGGTTAGCCGTAGAAGGTTTAACCGTAAATGGCACATTACCGAACATATCCAACAGGTAGTAGTAGTTGAAGGCACGGATGAAGCGTACTTCAGCACGGCGATGGATCATCTCCGGATCCGTAGTACCTTCCGTCATGTCCAGATAAAGGTTTGCCATTGTCACACCGTAGTTAAGACGGTTATAGAGGATGGATACAAACTGGTTGGCAGAAGTCCATGAAATCAACAGCAGATCCGAAGTACCAGCATCGTTACGCCAAGTCCACCAACCGGCATCGGTCGGATACTCGTTGAGCACACACATGGTACGATAGAAACCGCTATAACCTTCGTCATCAGCGATTACATCCATATTTCCATCTCCTTGTCCCGTTTGAACAAACGAGCAATAGAGTTTCGCAAATAATGAATTCAGCACTTGCTCCTTGTTCTCAGAAGTAACCTGAGTAGAGTTAGGATCAATGGGTTCCAAATTCATGCACGCAGTAAACGCCAATGCTAACGATGCTGCGAGAAATAATTTGATACTATTGTTTTTCATAATTGTAAATTATTAGCCGTGCAACATTAGAAATTCAGTGAAAGGCCGACTACTGTAGTCATACAGCGCGGATAGATATTCGTATCACGTCCACTCGGGATTTCCGGATCAAGACCCTTGTATGCAGTCACTACGAACGGGTTGGAAACCGTGCAGTAAACACGTCCGTTAACTTTGTTATTCTTCGGAGCGAAGGAGTAACCGAGTGTAATGTTATCGCAACGGAGGAACGAAGCGTTCTGAACGAAATAGGTAGTCAACATACCGTTCGTTTCGTTACGGATCTGATAGTTGTCCGTATAGTACGAATTATATGCATTTCTACTGAGGTTGTGATAACCATCAAACTTGGCATCATAGATAGAAGTCATGTACTGCATCTGATCCTGAAGCGCCGAGTTGTACACATAGTTACCAATGTTAGCGTGGAACGCGATACCGAGGTCAACTCCGTAGAACTGGAACTTGGTATTAAAGCCCATCGTAACAGGGGCAGCAGGGCTATGATAGAAGATTTTGTCTTTCTCTGCCGTGATCTCGTAACCCGGGTCAGAAGGCAGGAGGTCCGGATGATCCTGATCAATCAGATAATACTGTCCGGTATTCGGATCAATTTTTGTATCATAGACATAGAAAGAAGAAATCGGTTGTCCTACAGCGTGTGCCTGAACCAAGACACCATTACCTACGCCAGAGTTAGCATCCGGTACAGGAGTGTTGTCATCGTAACCGTAGAGGTTGCGGATTCTATTATCATTCCAAGCCACATTATAGCCAATGTCCCATTTGAAATTCTTCATATCAATAGCTACCGCATTGATAGCAAACTCAACACCTTGGTTGGTCAACGAACCTACGTTCATCAAAGCCTTTGTCTTGAAGTTGGTTCCTGCAGGAACAATAACATAGTTGATCAAATCGTTGGTGACACGATAGTAGTAGTCCAAGCTACCTGAAATACGGTTATTGAGGAAAGCATAGTCGATACCTGCGTTGTAGGTAGTAGTTTTCTCCCAAGTAAGATCAGGATTATAAACTTTCGGGCGGAAAGTAGGATAATACACATATCCGTCTTGACCTATTCTATAATCCTCGTCAACAACGAGTTTGGACAGATCCACCTCTGTAGCCAGTTCACCAAGAGTGGACCATGAGCCAAACTTACTCTTCTCATACTCAGCCAGATACTGGAACGCATCCGACACATTCTGCTGACCGGTGATACCATAACCGAGACGGAGCTTGAGGTCATTGAGCCAGTTGACATCCTTGAGGAAGGTCTCTTTGATCTTCCAACCGAGCGCAACAGACGGGAAGAGACCCCAACGGTGTTGCGGAGCGAAACGCGACGAACCATCGGCACGGAGTGTAACGGTAGCCATTACCTGATTCCATCCTACCCAGTTAGCACGGCCGAAGAACGAGAGGAGCGCAGATTGCGTACCATAAGGCACTTCCTTGAAATCCTTCTGCGTGTTGCGGAGATTGGGATCATTATTCGTATTCGGATACATTCTCCACTCCTGATAGTTGCTTACGCGGTGGAACTTCTGGTACTCACCTCCGACCATTACATCGAAATGCTGATTTTCCGTAAAGTCCTTATAGTACTGCGCGTACGCGTTGAAGGAGAGGTTGTATTTCGATTCCTCACTAATAGAGTTAAATCCGTAATAGTTGTTATCCGAGCTTTGGATCAACGGACTAATTGTGTTTTTCTGCTTACCATACGAATAGTCCGCACCGAAGTTTGCATGGAGACGGAGGTCTTCGAAACCGTGGATTTTATAATCTACCTCCAGATTACCAACGAATGCACCTGAATTAGCACGGTCATTGGTGTAGTTGAGCAAACTCATCGGGTTGTGCGGAGATTGCGAGTTCTGCTGGTAAGCCCACTCAGAGTCGTTCAATGCAGACCCCGGTTGAGCAAAACCGAAATAGCCGCCGAAGATCTGATCAAGAATGGTCTGGCTTGCGCCCAGGGTAGTACCACTAAGATAGCCGGTAGCTTCACCCTTAACAGGGAGGGTCGGATCAAAGGAAACCGCCTCGCCTACGACGCCCGGAGCATAACGGTTGAAGATATACATTCCCTTCGCATTGAGGTTGAAGGTCAAGTGTTTATCCAAGAAAGACGGGTTGAGGTTGACAGAAGCAGTAACACGCTGCATGTTAGATGTCTTGATAATACCGTTCTGGTCGGTGTAACCAACAGAAATACGGTACGGCATATTCTTTGTACCACCCATCAAAGAGATGTTATGGTCGGTAGAAATAGCCGTGCGATAAATCTGGCGTTGCCAGTCTGTGTTCGCATCACCGAGATAGTTAAGCGCTTTCGGACGATAGGTAGCGGGGTTCATCACCTGATCGTTATACAGATCCTGTGCATATGAACGGAGATCTTCAGCAGACATCACATCCACTGTTTTTAGCAATGTACCGAAGGAAACGTTACCGTTGTAGGAGACTTTGAGTTTCTGGTTAGCGGAACCTTTCTTGGTAGTGATGATGATGACACCATTGGAAGCACGCGAACCGTAGATAGCGGTAGCGGAAGCATCCTTGAGGACGGTAAACGACTCAATATCATTCGGGTTAACCATAGAGAGCGGGTTAGCCACACCCTTGACACCATCATTATCCATAGCGAGACCGTCAATGACAATCAACGGGTCATTAGAGGCAGACATAGATGATCCACCACGAATACGGATCGTAGCACCACCACCAGGAGTACCGTCGTTCGAAGTGACAGCCACACCGGCGATCTTACCAGAGAGCATGTCGGTAGCGGTGGTCTGGAGACCTTTGTTCATGTCATCGGGTTTGATAGCGGTGACAGAGCCGGTAGCATCGTTTTTCTTAACGACACCGTAACCCACTACGACGACTTCGTCAAGAAGTTCAGTATCCTCGCCCATGCGAACGGTCATCGAAGGAGCGGCTGCCAGTTCCTGGGTCTTGTAACCCATGTAAGAGATAGACAGCGTAGCTCCCGCTTTTACGTTCAGCGAGAAATTACCATCAAAATCGGTAATCGTACCATTGGTAGTACCGATCTCGAGCACAGAGGCGCCGATGATGGGTTCGCCATTCGCCGCGTCAGTGACCGTACCTTGTACGGCAACCTGGGCAAAGGCGGTCATTCCTGTCATCAACAGGAAAGCCATCAACACGGCGCGGAATGAAAGAAAATTGTGTTTCATTTGCTTGTGTGTTTAGTTAGTATTAATTATTTGTTATTGGATTCCAGTGAATTAGGAGTCTTTACCTTCTTTGATTAAGAAGACGGCAGCGGCCCCAAGCAGTAGGAGCACACCGGCAACGACGAGCATATAGGGCTGCTGCGCCACGCCATCGATCTCCGGGAAGCGCGACAGAATGAAACCGCCCACGGCTGCAGCAGCGATCTGCGGCAGACAGATAGAGCAGTTAAAGAGTCCGAGATAGGAACCCATGTGCTCCTTGATGGAGTTGGTGACGATGGTAAACGGAATAGCCAGCATAGCCGCCCATGCACATCCGATCAGCAGATAACATCCGCATAACTGGAGTTGCGCCACGGTAGTGGGGATATTCATAATCACGACACTCGTCTCCGTCGTATCGGTGCAGAAGAAAGTAAGGATAAATCCGATCGCACCGATAATCAGGCTGAGCGAATAAGCAAGTTTGCGACGGCGTTTAAACAAAGGAATGACCATTGCCCAGAGCACCGAGCCGATTGCCTGAATAGCGAACAACACGCCTACCCAGTCTCCGGCACGCCCGTACTCTTTACTACTTACGTCGATATCGCGTTTGGTCGATAACTGCGCTCCTTCGCCTACCACGTAAGTCTCGGGGTGCGAAAGCACCTCTTCGTCCATGACGGTAGCCACTTGCAACTCCGCCCCCGGCGTTACAAGGATTTGCTCCGCCTCGGGAGTCTTGAGAATACCGCTGGAAACAATCAACTCATTATTATATTGCACGTACGCGTGTGTAATGGGGTTTCCCTCAGCGTCGGTATAAGACGAGATAGCTTGCGCATATGGCGTATCAATAGCGGACTGAGCCACCGTACCGGTACTATAGGTCCACATATAGAGGAAAGCCGCCCAGCAGAAGAACTGAACCAGGCCAACCGTCCAGAATGTCTTCGGCGCATTCTTGAGAAGCGCGACGAAACCGGGACTTTTCTCTTCTTTCTTATCCGGGTCAATACCATGAAACTCAGCATACTCCTTCGGCGGCATTTCGTCAACGAGGAAGAAAGTATATAACACGCAGAGGATGAGGATAATAGCTCCGATATAGAACGACCATTGCACAGACGGAGCGACGTGTCCGGGTTCGGTTGTCACATCGCGGAAGAACCAAGCGGTCAGGAAGAAGGGAAGCAGGTATCCCACCAGCGAACCGGCATTACAGAGGAAGGACTGGATTGAATAAGCCAACCCCTTCTGCTCCTCGTTCACCGAGTCACCCACCATCATCTTAAACGGCTGCATGGCGATGTTGATACTTGTATCCAAGAAAATCAACGAGAAGATACCAAACCAAATCACAGCGGTGAAGCCCAGGAACACTTTTTTACCCGTCTCTCCGGGGAAGAAATCGCCCGCCATGGGCAGCATCAGCATCACCGCAACAGCGATGACAGCGCCCACGAGGAGATAGGGTTTGCGACGGCCGAGTTTATTCCAGGTGCGATCCGAGAATTTACCGATCAGCGGCTGAACAATCATACCCATCAAAGGGGGCAACAGCCAGAACAAAGATAACTGATGTGGATCTGCGCCAAGCGTAGCAAAGATTCGGGAGATATTGGCACTCTGGAGGGCATAAGCAATCTGTACTCCGAAGAAGCCGAAACTCAGATTAAAGAGCTGTGCAAAAGATAAGTTTCTTTTCTGCATGGTAATTAGTTGTTATTCGTTCGTCGTTTGCCTAAAATCCATTTTGTTTGTCTTTTTGACAAATCGACTTTACAAAATCGAGTGCAAAGTTACTACTTTTTTTTGAAACATGCAAGAGTTATGTTCATTTTTTTACAATTTTTTATATTTTTTATCCTTTTTTCTTAAATTTGGTTGTAATATGAAATATTAGCCCTTGAAAATCAGGGGAAAAACCGTTCATTTAAACTTACGAAAGGCACAAAATATATATTTATACTATGTATAAATATAGTATAAGCATCAAATGTACAAAAATGGCGATTTATCATATGGCTATCTTATGGTTACGTTATGGTTATCCTATGGTTTTAGTAGTACTAGCATAGTACCAGCATAGTACTTGCATAGTACCTGCATCGTACCAGCATAGCACCAGCGGGTTAGTTGATATTAGAAAAATCAGTAGTGTCCATTAAAATAGTAAATAAAACCAAGATAAACCCTTTGAGTGCTTAGGAGCAAAGCAATAAATGTAAATGAACATTGTCAGATCAAATCCGTTTACTCGTAATAGCGCCATAACCAACTACATATCAATTGTTTATAAAGAAAACAAAAAGTATTTAGTGGACAATAGTGAAGAAAAATGCAAAAAAAGTTCGCGCGGGCTTGCGTATATAAAAAATATTTCGTACCTTTGCAGCCGTTTATGAAAGTTGAAAGGTGAAAGGTGAAAGGTGAAAGGTGAAAGGTGAAAGGAGAAAGGTGAAAGGTGAAAGGTGAAAGTTGAAAGTTGAAAGTAAAAAGTTAAAAGTTAAAAGTTAAAAGTTGAAGATTGAAGATTGAAGATTTACTAGATATATGGAAGTAACACATGAGGAATTAGTAAAAGCGTTGCAGAACTATTTTGGTTTTGACACGTTTAAGGGAAATCAGGAGGCCATCATCCGGAATGTGATGGAAGGAAAAGACACATTCGTACTGATGCCAACCGGCGGAGGTAAGAGTCTTTGTTTCCAATTGCCATCGTTGATCATGGAGGGTATGGCGATTGTTATCTCTCCTTTGATTGCGCTGATGAAGAACCAGGTGGATGCGATGAGTAACTACTCGGAAGAGGAAGGTGTAGCTCATTTCATCAACTCGAGTCTGAGTCGCGGTGAGATCAACGCGGTGAAGGAGGATGTACTATCCGGGAAGACGAAGTTGCTGTATTTGGCTCCTGAGAGTTTGAACAAGGGTGAGAACGTGGACTTTTTGAAGGGCGTGAAGATCAGTTTCTACGCGGTGGATGAAGCCCATTGTATCTCGGAGTGGGGTCACGACTTCCGTCCGGAGTACAGTCAGATCCGCAGTATGGTTCAGCGCATAGGTAAAGCGCCTATTATTGCGTTGACAGCCACAGCTACGCCGAAGGTTCAGAAGGATATTCAGAAGAACTTAGGCATGATGGAGGCGACGGTTTTCAAGAGCAGTTTTAACCGTCCGAACCTATATTATGAAGTTCGTCCGAAGACATCGGAGGTGGACAAGGATCTGGTTCGTTTCATTCGCGGCATGGAGGGCAAGAGCGGTATTGTTTATTGCTTGGCCCGCAAGGAAGTGGAGGATTTGGCGGAAGTGCTGAAGGTAAACGGCATCAGTGCCCGTCCGTATCATGCCGGCATGGATGCGCAGACACGAAGCGCCAATCAGGATGCGTTCCTGATGGAGGAATGTCAGGTGATCGTAGCGACGATTGCGTTCGGTATGGGTATCGATAAGCCGGACGTTCGTTTTGTTGTACATTACGATATTCCGAAGAGTCTGGAAGGTTATTATCAGGAGACCGGTCGTGCAGGTCGTGACGGCGGAGAAGGAATCTGCTTGTGTTTCTACAGCCCGGATGACATCGAACGTTTGAGACGTTTTCAGAAAGACAAGACTCCTAAGGAGATCGGCATAGGCAACCAGTTGCTGTTTGAGACACAGAGTTATGCAGAGAGTACGATTTGTAGGCGTAAATTGCTGTTGCACTATTTCGGAGAGGAATATACTGAGGAGAAATGCGGTAACTGCGACAACTGCCGTAAGACCTACAAACAGGTGGATGCGAGTGAGTTGCTGCAGATCGCTTTGGAGACGATTCAGCAGGTGAACGAGAAGCATCGTGCGGAACATATCGTAGATATTCTTCACGGCAACCAGACGGCGGAAGTGATGAGTTATCACCACGACGAGTTGGAGAACTTCGGTGCGGCGAGCGACGAGGAGGAGAGCACGCTTCATGCCATCTTACGTCAGG
>Ga0247611_10009110_pt1 | contig 12027 bp, 10 predicted proteins | sample 177DNAGHGhighgp2_FD_192422 | JGI IMG/M metagenome (GOLD analysis project Ga0247611, IMG submission 192422) | Sheep rumen microbial communities from Palmerston North, Manawatu-Wanganui, New Zealand - 1770 DNA GHGhigh gp2 | ecosystem: Host-associated > Mammals > Digestive system > Stomach > Rumen... | reverse complement strand
ATGGCATTTTCCCCGAAGGCACCCGCAATCGCGATCCCGAGCATGTCGATCTAGGCGAATTCCATCCGGGCTCCCTCAAGGTCGGCACCCGCGCCGGCGTGCCCATCATCCCGTGCACCCAGTATGGCGATTTCCATATCTTCGGCACCAACGAGCTCAACCGTTCCGAACTCGTGATGCTCACCGTCCATGAACCGATCCTCCCTGAGGAAGGGAAGAAGACCAACACGGTGGAGCTAACCGAGAAGATCCGCGCCGAAATGACAGAGGAAATCCGCGTCATGCGGGAGAAAGACAAAGCCTACATGGCCTCCAAGAAGAGCCGTCATAAAGGGCGGAAGTGGTGGAAAGAACACCTGGAGGTCTACGCTTAATGGAGCCTAACCGCGGCGAAAAGAAAGATAGCGGGCTCGGGCTTCCTAGAACCGCGGCCACCAGCCTCGCCATCGGGGGCATCATCACCTTCCTCGCCGCCTTCTATTGCGTAAGAAAAGTCGCCCCTGAGGGCGCATCTTTCGGCTATTATTTGCCGTATTTGATCCCCTATGGAATCTTCGCTTTGTTACTGGCGGCCCTTGGGGTAGTTTCCTTCATCGAGATCCCAGGCCATCCTAGGATCCGCATGCCCTCTTCGATCGCTTCTTTGTCCGGGGGCGTCCTCATCGTCGGGGCCGCGATTCCCCTCGGGGTTATGTTGACGGTTTGGGAATTCATGATTTCCCTCATCGTCATCGGCGTGTGCATCGCCGTTATATCGGTGCTTTCGATTCTCGGTTTGGTCGAAGAAGCCAAGAAAAATAACTAAAGTTCAGGATAGAGGTGCCTTAGGCCTTTTGGATAATGGTTCTTCGCCATTCCGTTGACGATTTTTGCCCAACCAAAAACAAGGTTTTCATAACGGAAAACGGCATAGCCCTCGCCAGGGTAGGGGAAGGCGTCGCCATGCAGGTAGAGACGGGCTTGTTCTTCGCTTAACGGGAGAGCGTATTCCGGGGGAAGGAAGCGGGCCAAGGCGTGGCAGGGTTTCCCTTTCTCGTCGAGGCAAAGAAGTCCTTTTCGCAAGATCTTGGTTCCTGGAAGATCGAAGGGGACGGGGAGGCTAACGATCTGCCCTTTGAAATCCTCGAAATGCCGTCCTTCCAAACCGTACTTTTGAAGCAGGGGATCCAGTTTTTTGCTGGGCCTCCCTTTTTCTTTATTTATAGAAGGCGTCGTCCCTTCTTTTTGCAAAAGGCAAAGGAACTGGCCTTCCCCGGGGAAGCGGTGGGGGAATAAGGTCACGGCTTCGGGAATCGCGGATCCATGGAAGAAAGAAGGATCATCAATAGGCAAAGGACGGGTGCTAAACTCGGGGTGGCGTTGCAAAAAGGCGCGGATTTGGCCTTCGTTTTCCTCATAGGCGAAGGAGCAGGTGCTATAAAGCAACCTTCCCCCAGAAGAGAGATAGGAAGCGGCTTGGTCTAGAAGCTTTTCCTGCACTTCGGCGAACCGCGCGACTTTCGCGGGGCTCCATTCCTCTTTCGCCGCTTCGTTTTTCCGGAACATCGCCATCCCCGAGCAAGGCGCGTCTAGAAGAATCGCGTCGAACCTTCCCTCAAAGGAGGGGTGCGGCAGGGAAAGGTCTTCGTTGGTCACGATCGCGTTGCCGACGCCAAAGCGTTCCAGATTCTGCGAAAGCGTTAGGGCTCGAGGATAAGAGATGTCGTTGGAGACCAATATCCCATCCTGCCCCATCAGGAAATGCGCCCCGATGCTTTTCCCGCCGGGGGAAGCGCACATATCCAGGACGATCTCCCCGGGCTTCGGGGATAAAAGGAAGGCGGGCATCATCGCCGAAGGGTCTTGAAGGTAGAACGCCCCGACGTCGAAAAGGAAACTCTTCCCCAAGGGGTATTCATCCTTCTCATAGAGGAAAGCGTGGGGGACATGCGGGTGTTTTTGCGCATTAGGATACCTTTTTAGGAATGCTTCGTCGGAGATTTTCCGATGATCAAGCAATGCCCCGGCGCGCGGAAAGCGGGTCAAAGCCTCCTCGAGCTTGGCGATTTCCGAGGAGGGGAGATAAGACAAGGAATCCCGCAGCGTTTCCATGGAGATTAGGATAGAGGGAAGCCCGCGGTTTTTCAAATCCATCCTATTAATAATAGGAAAAGGAACACGGAGACTTTTTCTTTGCTATAATAGGCCACATGAGAATGGTTGATATCATTGAGCGTAAGCGGGATGGCCATCCCCTTACCCGCGAAGAGATTTCCTTCTTCGTGAAGGGATACGTGGACGAAACGATCCCCGATTACCAGGCTTCCGCCCTGGCCATGGCCATTTATTTCCGCGGGATGGACGAGCGCGAAATCGCCGACCTGACCGATTTGATGATGCATTCGGGGAAGACGATCGATCTTTCCTCGATCCAAGGGCTTAAAGTCGACAAGCATTCCACCGGCGGGGTAGGGGATAAGACCTCCCTGGTCGTCGGGCCCCTCGTCGCCGCCTGTGGGGCGAAGGTCGCCAAGATGAGCGGACGTGGTCTCGGCCATACCGGCGGCACCCTCGATAAGATGGAAAGCGTCCCCGGCATGCGCATCGGCCTCACCGATAAGGAATTCAAGGATCAGGTCTCCCGCATCGGCCTCGCGATCGCGGGGCAAACCGGCGAGATCGACCCGGCCGATAAGAAACTCTACGCGCTTCGCGACGTCACCGGGACCATCGAAAGCGTCCCCCTCATCGCTTCCTCCATCATGAGTAAGAAGCTCGCCTCCGGCTCCGACTGCATCCTTTTGGATGTCAAATTCGGCTCTGGGGCGTTCATGAAGACCTTCGAAGCTGCGAAGGAACTCGCCCAGACGATGGTCAAGATCGGCGACCTCCTCCATCGCGACACCCGCGCCATCCTCACCGACATGGATCAGCCCCTCGGCCTAGCCGTAGGCAATTCCCTTGAAGTCAAAGAAGCCATCGCCACCTTGAAAGGCCATGGCCCGAAAGATTTGGTCGAGCTCGCCCGCAAAGCGGGTGGCATCATGCTCGAGCAAGCCCATATCGTCGCCTCCGCCGAAGAAGGCGAGAAGCGCATCCAAGAAGCGATCGACAATGGCTCTGGCTTCGAAAAGCTTTGCGCTTTGTTCGAAGCGCAGGGCGGCGACGTCTCCTATATCCGCGAGCCGGAGCGCTTCCCCGTGGCGAAGCATATCGTCGAGATCGTCGCGGAAGAATCCGGCTATGTCCGCCGCATCGATTCCCTCTCCATCGGCGTGAGCGCGATGAAGCTCGGTGCCGGGCGGGAGAAGATGAGCGACACCATCGATATGTCCGCGGGTATCCTTCTTAAGAAGAAAGTAGGGGACCGCGTCGAAAAAGGCGAAGTCCTCGCCCTTTGCCATACCAATAAAGAAGGCGTTGATGAAGTCCTTCGCGAAGTCCATGACGCCTTCCAACTTTCCGCTACGCCGATCACCGTCCCGCCGATCGTCCACGCCTATATCCGTTAATGCGCATCCTCGTCCAATTGGTAAAAGAAGCCTCGGTCAGCATCGAGGGGAAGGAAATCTCGCGGATCGGCCGCGGGTTCCTTTTGCTCGTCGGCTTGGCGCCGGGCGATGATTTGCCTTTGGCGAAGAAAATGGCCGAGAAGGTCGTGAAATTACGCGTTTTCCCTGACGAGAACGGGAAGACGAACCGTTCGCTTTCCGATATCGGGGGCAACATCCTTTCCGTCAGCCAGTTCACCTTATATGGCTCGGCTAAGGAAGGGAACCGCCCCGCCTTCGTCGGCGCGATGAAGCCCGAAGAAGCGAGGGAGCTTTACGCCGGGTTCTTCGATTATTTGAAATCGCTGCACCCCGAGGCGAAAAACGGGGTGTTCCAGGCTGACATGCAGATCTCGCTCATCAATGATGGGCCCTTCACCTTGCTTTTGGATTCCAAGGAGCTATTCGGAAGATGAAAGTGATGATCGGTCTTTCCGGCGGGGTCGATTCCGCGGTCGCGGCCTATCTTTTGCAGCAGCAGGGCCACGAAGTCGTCGCCGGGTTCATGCGCAATTGGGACGCCTTGGCCAATAACGACACCTTGGGCAACCCGACCCTAGGCGGCCCTTGCCCCCAAGAGCTCGATTACCAAGACGCCGTCGCCGTCGCCAAGAAGCTAGGAATCCCGCTATTCCGCTGCGACTACGTCAAGGAGTATTGGGATAACGTCTTCACCTATTTCCTTAAGGAATATGAGCAGGGCCGCACCCCGAACCCCGACGTATTCTGCAATAAATACATCAAATTCGGCCCCTTTTTGGAATTCGCTAGGTCTCAAGGCTGCGAGAAGATCGCGATGGGCCATTACGCGAAGAAAGTCCATGAAGAAGACGGCCTCGATCATCTTTATAAAGCCCACGATAAGAGCAAAGACCAATCCTATTTCCTTAGCCAAATCAGCGAAGAGCAGATCACAAGCTGCCTCTTCCCCCTCGCCGACATCGATAAGCTCGAAGTCCGCCGCATCGCCCACGAGTTAGGGTTAGAAAGCGTGATGGACAAAAAGGATTCCACCGGGATCTGCTTCATCGGCGAAAGGAATTTCCGCGCTTTCCTCTCCAATTATTTCCCGGCGAAGAAAGGCGATATCGTCGAAGGGAGCACCGGCAAAGTCGTCGGCACCCACAAAGGCGTGCTCTTCTATACCCTTGGCCAGCATAAAGGCCTCGGCATCGGCGGCATCAAAGGGGAAGAAGAGGGAGCTTTCTTTATTTATAAGAAAGACGTGAAGAAGAATATCCTCTATGTCGCCCATCCTAGCGACCGCCATCTCTTGCTTTCCGATGCCTGCCTCGTCACCGGGATCAACTGGATCGGGGAAAGGCCGGAGGGCGAGATCGAAGTGGGGGCGAAGTTCCGTTACCGCCAACCCGACCAGAAGGTCTATATCCATTTCGAGGGGGATGAGATCAAAGTCCGTTACGCTTCTCCTATCGAAGCGGTCACCCCCGGGCAGATCGCCGTGTTCTACTTGGGCGAGAAGATGCTGGGGGGCGGCATCATCGAGGCCACCTACCGCGAAGGGAAGCGGATCGACCTATAATCTTTTCTACCCAACGCCTTTTTATAGGCGTATGATTACGCCGTATCGGGAATTTGCCACTCCCCCTTAAGCGGGTAATGCCGCCGCAGGGCCTGCGTTAAAGGCCATAAGCAAGCGCACCCAAGATGGTGAAGAAGGATGGTACCGCGCGAAAGCGTTCCTTCAAACATTCGGGGCGTTTTATTTTTCCCCGGGGAGGTCTATGAACATGAAAAAACTAACGGGCGCGGAAATCCGCCGCCGCTGGATCGCCTTCTTCGAATCGAAGGGGCACAAATTCCTGCCGGGCGTCAATCTCATCCCCCAAGGCGATAAGTCTTTGCTTTGGGTCAACGCCGGGGTCACCGGGCTTAAGAAATACTTCGACGGCTCCGAGATCCCGCCTTGCCGCCGCATCGTCAACGTGCAGAAATCAATCCGCACCAACGACATCGAAAACGTCGGCCACACCGCGCGCCATCACACGTTCTTCGAGATGCTCGGCAATTTTTCGATCGGCGATTATTTCCGCGACGAAGTCATCCCCTGGGCCTATGAGATCCTCACCTCCGAGGAGAAGGGCTTCGGGATGCCGATCGAAAAGCTTTACTTCACCTATAGCCCCCTCGACAAGGCCACCCATGACCTTTGGGTCAAAGTGGGGGTGCCCGAAAGCCACCTCATCCCCCTAGAAGGCAACTTCTGGGAGATCGGGGAAGGCCCCTGCGGTCCGGACACCGAGATGTTCTTCGACCGCGGCGAGGCCTATGACCCCGACCATAAGGGCGTCGAAATGCTCCGCAACGACGAAGAAAACGACCGCTACATCGAGATTTGGAACATCGTTTTCTCCCAGTTTAACTCCGTCGCCGGCGTGGCGAGGAAAGACTATAAGGAATTGCCATCGAAGAACATCGACACCGGTTCGGGACTGGAGCGCATCGCCTGCGTCCTTCAGGGGACCGAGACCAACTTCGAGACCGATCTCTTCCTCCCGATCATCGAGGCCGCCAAAGCGATCTGCCAAAAACCCTATGAAGGCGAATACAAGATGTGCTACCGCGTCATCGCTGACCACGCCCGCTGCCTCACCTTCGCTTTAAGCGACGGGGCCTATTTCTCCAACGAAGGCCGCGGCTACGTCCTCCGCCGCATCATCCGCCGCGCGATGCGCTATGGCAGGAAGCTCGGCATCGAAGAGCCCTTCATGCATGAACTCGTCAAAGTCGTCGCCGAGAAATACAGCGATTTCTACCCCGAGCTCCTCGACCGCGTCGATATGGTCAGCAAGATGATCCTCGGCGAGGAGAAGAAGTTCATCCACGCCTTGGAAAACGGCGAGGCGATGCTCCGCGAGAAAATCGCGGGGAAGGATACCCTCCCCGGCGAAGACGTCTTCCGCCTCTATGACACTTTTGGCTTCCCGCCTGACCTCACCGCGGAAATCTGCGCGGAAGCGGGCGTCTCCGTCGATATGGAAGGCTTCAAGGCCTGCATGGAAGAGCAGCGTAATCGCGCCCGTTCGGCCCGCGGCGAAGTCGAATCCTTCCATAAACAATCCAAGGATTTGCTCGCCTTCAAAACCCCGTCCGAATTCTCTTATGAACACACCTCACTTCGCGGCAAAGTCACCGGCATTTTCGTCGATGGCGTCGCGGTTTCCTCGATTGACGAAGAAGGCGATGTCGCCTTCGACGCCACGCCTTTCTACGCGGAAAGCGGCGGCCAAGTCAGCGACCGCGGCAGCATCAAAAACGAAGAATGCGAAGGCGAAGTGATCGCCGTGGCGAAAGCCCCCGCGGGACAGCACCTGCATCGCGTCCATCTCCGTTACGGCAGTTTGAAAGTGGGGGACGAGGTCACCTTGGCCGTCGATGAGAAGAAGCGCGCCTTGACCGCCCGCAACCACTCGGCCACCCACCTCCTCCACGCCGCGATCGGCGAAGTGCTCGGGCAGCACGTCGATCAGAAGGGCAGCTATGTGGACGAGGATTACCTCCGTTTCGACTTCTCTTCGATGGAGAAAGTCTCCGACGAGAACCTTGCCAAGATCGAAGAGCTCGTCAACGAGAAGATCTCCGAAGCGATTCCCGAAGAGACGAAGATCCTCCCTCTCGAAGAGGCGAAGAGCCTCGGTGCCGAGATGGAATTCGCCGAGAAATACGGCTCCGTCGTCCGCGTGGTGTGCTTTGGCGATTATTCCCGCGAATTCTGCGGCGGCACCCACGTCAAAAACTCCAGCGATATCGGCCTATTCGTCATCGAAAGCGAAGGCAGCGTCTCTAGCGGCACCCGCCGCATCCAAGCGAGGACGAGCCTTGGGGCGTATCGCTATCTATCCAACAAAAAAGCCGTGCTATCTTCTTTGGAAGAATCCTTGGGCAACGTCCCCGATTCGGTCGCCCTTAGCCGCCTAAAAGCGGAAAAGGAGAACGCCGCTTCCTTGCAAAAGGAATTGATGGGGCTCAAGGATAAACTCTCCGCCCAAAGCGCCAACGCGCTCAATAATGCTTTCGAAGAAGTCGGTTCCTTCGCCTTCCTCGGCAAATCGATCGATGGGGAACGCGGCGATCTATTGAAGCTCGGCGATAACCTCAAAGGCCAGCGCAAAGACGCGCTCATCCTCCTCGCCGGCAAAGGGCCCAAGGGCATCTCCCTGGTCATCTTCAGCCTCGGGGAAGCCGCGAAGAAAGCCCCGGCTGGGGCCGTCATGAAGGCCATCGCTCCCTTGCTTGAAGGCAATGGGGGAGGCAAACCCGAGATGGCTTCTGGCTCCGCCAAATCGCTAAGCCGCTTCGATGAGGCCTGCCAAATGGCCAAGGCGATGTTAAAATAAGAAACCGCTATGATTGAAATCAAAAACGACAACGACATGATCATCACCCGCGAAGACGGGAGCCAAGAGCTGATCAAGATCCTATTCTTCTTCCATAACGATGAGCGGGGGAAGGACTATTATTTCCTCTACACCGAGGATAACCCCGACGAGGTCATCTGCATGTCCTCCGCCGACGGGCAATCCTTAGAAGAGCTCGACGACGAGGAATTCGACGAAGCCAATCAGGTCTTCGAGGCCTATATGGAGGACCCGAAGATCCAAGAAGCCAAAGGGCAATAACGCCCTTGAATGGTTTCCGCGCCTACGCGTATAATCTAACCCGCGAAGAAAAGAGGTATACTCCCATGCCAGCAAGCAATCAGAAAATCAGCATCACCATCTCCGAGAAAGCCAAGCTTGAGGAAGAACTCGATCATCTCGTACACGTCGAGAAGCCCCAAGTCCTCGAAGAGCTCCAATTGGCCCGTAGCCAAGGCGACCTTTCCGAAAACGCCGACTACGATGCCGCCCGTGAGCACCAAGGGCGCCTAGAAGCCCGCATCACCGAGATCCAGGCCCTTCTCAATAACGCCACCATCATCGATGAGAAGGCCACCGGAAAAGGCATCGGCATCGGCAGCCTTGTCCGCTTCGAAGACCTCCGCGACGGCAGCGTCTGCGAGATTCAGCTCAAAGGCCATATGTCCGCCGACCCCTTGGCTGAGATCCCCGCGATCTCCGTCGAGTCCCCGTTAGGCAGGGCGCTTGAGACCCATTTGGAAGGCGACGTCGTGCTCGTCGAAGCCCCGGAGCCTTACGAGATTAAGGTGTTGAAAATCAAAAAATAAATAATTCGTGAAAAAGGCCGTGGTTACGGTCTTTTTTCATGCATTTTTTAAAGAAAAAAGCGAGGCGTTTTTCTAATTTTCCTTCTTCCCGGGTATAGAAGAGTAGGAGGAAAAAAAGATGAAAATGATTCTCATCGTCGTCGTGGTGACCATGGTGGCGCTCGTCGGATTCGGCGTGGCGTCGAAGGCCCATAGCGCCATAACGACATCCAACACGACATCCATGGCGACCGACAACCTCATCAGCGTCGCCATCTCCGGCTGCATCAACAAACCGGGCACCTACAAACTCACCTTGGGAAAATCCCTGATCGACCTCATCACGGCCGCGGGTGGGGTGACCACCAACGCGGATTCGCTCGCGTATAACCCCAACCATCTTTTGGTCGCAAAGGACGAATATTACATCGCCCCGATCTATGATAATTCCAACACGTGCAGCACCGACCCGATTTTGAAGGTCAACGTCAATACCGCGAGCGCGGATTCCCTTCAGACGATCGCCGGATTCTCTAAATCCGTCAGCGCCGCCGTGGTTTCTTATCGCGCTACCGCGACCTTCGATACGCTAGAGCAAATCAAAGAGGTGAAAGGCTGCGGCCAAGCGACCTACATCACCGTAAGAGACAAGATCACTCTCCGCGATTATGCGGATTAAATAATGCGAGCCTTCTTCCTCTTTCTCGGGCTCGTTCTTGGGCTATGGCTCGGCTATTGCCGAGAACCATGGTCGCTGGCCTGCATGGCCATCCTATCCCTCATCGCGCTCATTCTATCCGTTAAGAAGAAAGAGGCCCTGTGGTACGTAATCGCTCTTCTCCTAGGCGCGGGAATCGGCCTGACGCTAAGCCTTTTGCCTGTGCTCGAAGGGAAGAGAACCATCGTCGGAGTCGTGACGAAGACCTCAGAAAACTACTTCATCGTCCTATCTTTTCAAGGACGCTATTACGTCAGCGCCGAGGAACACCTCTATGAAGTAGGGGACTGGGTCAGCGTCAGCGGCACGTTCAAGCCGTTCGTCAGGACGACATACGAAAGCCGTTTCGATTTCGGCGAATATCTCAGCTTCTTGGGCGTACGAAGTGAAGTCGCTTACCCGAAAATCGCGGGAAGGTTGCTTCTTCCGTTACGCTTTCGAACCTATGAGAAGGCTTTTCTCCAGAACTTCTCTTCGGAAGCCCAAGGGGCGTTATCAGCCTTGCTTTTCAACAGGAAGGATTATTCCTCCCTGGCGGTTAGCTTGGCTTCATCCCTGAATGTGCTGTTTTTGCTAAGCGCTTCAGGGATATTTTTCTCTCTAGCCTTTCGGGGAATCCGAAAGATCCTAGGTAAGCATATCGATAACGAGAAAGCGGTGGGGGTGATCGTTTTGGTCTTGGAATGGTTATTTGTCCCAATCGCTCTAAGGAAGGTCGGCCTGGCTAGGGTTCTGCTTAGGGATACCCTCGCTTTTGTCAACAAATATCCGTTAAAAGAGCGGTGGAACCGCGTGGAGGTCCTCTCTTATTCCGGGCTCTTCCTATTGGTCTTATGGCCCTTCGCGGCTTTCCAAAGCGGTTTTTTGATCGGGTATGGGCTTAGTTTCATCCTCTATTTCGCTTCCTCTTTCATAAAAGGGCATAAAGGAGCATGGAAAAGGAAAATCCTGGGGCTATTCCTGATCCGCCTTCTCATCCTCCCGGTTTCCGCTTCTACGGAGGGCGAGCTTCATCTATTCGGTTTCCTGATCGCGGAATGCTGCCTTCCTTACGCCGTTTTGTTATTCATCTTGGGATGGCTAAGCTATGCTTTCGTTGCCATCCCTCCCTTGCTGAATCCGCTTTGCCAAGGTTTTTTGGGGATGATGGGAGCGCTTCAGAAAATCGATGTCATCATCTATGTCCCTCCTTCAGGAAAGCTGGGCACCCTTCTTTTCTATCTTCTTTTCGTTTTCTTGCTGTGGCTAAGCGAAATCAAAATGCGTTCGTTGCGAATAAAGACCGGTGCGATTGCGGTTTTGGCGTATTTGATTTCCTTGGTTCCGGTGCTCTCGCCCTTCACGGAGGAAGTCTCTTTCATCAATGTGGGGCAGGGGGATTGCATCCTTCTGCGTGACCGTTTCAAAACGGCGATGATCGATACCGGCGGAAACATTGGCTTCGACATGGCCAAGGAAGTGCTTATTCCTTATCTAAGGAAGAAAAGGATTTACCACATCGATTATTTGTTCATCACCCATCACGATTTTGACCATTATGGCGCGGCGGATAGCCTTCGTCGGCTTTATGATGTCCGTCATTATGTGGACGACATCGATCCGTTCCCGATTAAGGTCGGTTCGATGGTCTTCGCCAATTACAACGAATACGGAGGGACGGAGGAGAATGACACGAGCCTCGTCCTCTACACGGAATTGATGGGGAAGAAGTGGCTTTTCACCGGCGACGCCCCCAAGGAAATCGAGAGGAAGATCATCGGCGACCATCCTGAATTGGACTGCGACATCCTGAAGGTCGGACACCATGGCTCGGATACCTCGACCTGCGAGGAATTCATCGCGACGATCACCCCACAGGAGGCGGTCATATCGGTGGGAGCGAAGAATACCTACGGCCATCCGAAGCAAGTGGTGCTGGCCACCTTGAAAAAATACGGGGTGAAGATTCGAAGAACCGACCTAGAAGGAACGATTACTTATGCACGGTTATGCTCCCCTTGGGTATAATTAACAGGATGGTATACCTGGTCTGCTGCGTGGAGCCTTCGATCGCCCGTTATTCGGCGAAAAAGCTTTTTAATAAAGAGTTCCCTACCCGCGATGAGTGGAACTATGTTTCCTTCAATATGGCGGATTCCTCCTTATCCGATCTATGCGGTGAAGTGGAGTTCTTGCCTTTAGGCGTGGAGCGCAAGGCCATTTATGCGGAAGACTGCGCCTTTTTGAAGAAAGCCGAACGCGGCAGCGGAAAGAAAAAGAAGACCCCGGAGGCCAAGGTTCAGGCATTGGCCGATTACTGCGCTCACCCCAATGAGCAAATCGATCTTTTCTTGGTGCTGTATGAAGAGGCACCGGATGAAAAGAACCCCATCGTCGAAGGCATCAAAGCCGGCGGCGGCCAGATCATCACGCTCGATTTGCCCAAAGAGGCGGACTTTGTCTCCTTCGCCAAGCGGTATTGCGAAAAGCATAATTGCCCTTGCGAAAAAGGCGCGGCCGAAGAGCTGGCCAAACGCGTGGGGACCGATTATGGTTCCTTTAGGAAAAACCTAGAAAAACTCGTCGCTTATGCCAATGGGGAACCCGTCACGCTTCAAGCCGTCAAAAAGCTC
>Ga0247611_10009109_pt1 | contig 12030 bp, 10 predicted proteins | sample 177DNAGHGhighgp2_FD_192422 | JGI IMG/M metagenome (GOLD analysis project Ga0247611, IMG submission 192422) | Sheep rumen microbial communities from Palmerston North, Manawatu-Wanganui, New Zealand - 1770 DNA GHGhigh gp2 | ecosystem: Host-associated > Mammals > Digestive system > Stomach > Rumen... | reverse complement strand
CTCGACGTTGACGGAAATATCGTCGCCCAGACGCATGATGGTGCCCTTGCCATAGTCCTTTTCGATTTTCGCGATCGCCGTCTCCAGCGCCTTTTTCCGGTCGCCCGCGTCAACGGCGGTGACGCTCACGGTCTTCTTTTTCTCTGCCATTGTTTATCCTCCTCTCGGCGGCGGGAAGCCCGCGCCGAATAATATACGTTTTTTTTACGGGATCACATCCGTCCGATGATCACGCGCTCAACGCCGATCGTGTCGAACTTCGAGCTGACGGCGCGGAAGCCGCCCGTGAGCATCATTTCCTTCACGCTCTCCGCCTGGCCTTCGCCGACCTCAAAGAGCAGGTATCCGCCCGGACGCAGCAGCGCTTTCCAGTATTTGATGATGGACTTGTAGAATTTCAGCCCGTCCTTCCCGCCGTCGAGCGCCCAGGACGGCTCAAAGTCGCGCACGGAGGCGTCGAGCTTTTGCATGTCGGCGCTGCGGACATAAGGCGGGTTCGAAATGATCATGTCGAACTGACCCATGCTCAGCGGAGGAGAGGTCGTCGCGTCGGCCTGCATGCAGATCGCGCGCGAGGAAAGGCGGTTCGCCGCGATGTTCTTGCGGCAGATCTCCAGCGCCTTGGCGCTGATATCGACGGCGACGAGACGCGTCGCGGGCAGCTCGTGCCCGACGGCGCAGGTGATGCAGCCGCTTCCGCAGCAGAGATCGAGCACGCGGGCGTCCATCTTGCGGCCGTTTAAAAGCTCCTTGGCCGCGTCGACGAGCAGCTCGGTGTCCATGCGGGGGATCAGCACGTCGGTCGTGATGATCATCGGCAGACCGTAAAACTCCCACGCCCCGGTGATATAGGCCACCGGCTCGCCCGCGATGCGCCGCTCGGTCAGCTCGGCCACCTTCGCGGCCATCTCCGGCGTGGTGTACAGCGAGAGGTCGCGCAGCAGCTCCTGCGCGGTCTTGCCCGCGGCGGTCGCCACGAGCAGACGCGCCTCGAGACTGTAGCCCTCGATGCCGTGCTCGCGCAGCGCGTTGCGCGCCTGCAGATAAATGTCGTTATAAGTCTTCATATCCGTATCCTTTCCGGAGCTTACCAGGCGTCGCTGCCTTTTTCCTCGGGGATCACCAGCTCCATCGCGCGGATCGCGCATTCGATCATGCCGTCGTCCGGCTCGTTCGTCGTCATGTGCTGCAGCCATTTTCCCGGGGCGGAGAGCGCCGCGGAAAGCAGGTTGTCATGCCTTCCGCACCAGCGGTTGAGCTCATAGCTCAGCCCCACGACGACTGGCAGAAGCAACAGATGACAGCCCATGCGGGCAAAGGAGTTGTCCAGCCGTACGACCGAGTTGACGAGGATGCTGATCACGATCACGACCAGCAGAAAGCTCGTGCCGCAGCGGGGGTGAAAGCGGGATTCGACCCGCACGTTTTCCACGGTCAGTTCTTTTCCGTGCTCATAGCAGAAGATCGTTTTATGCTCGGCCCCATGGTAAGAGAAGAGCCGCTTGACGTCGCTCATCTCGCAGATGAGACGCATATAGAGAAGCAGGATCGCGATCCTCACCGCGCCCTCGGAGAGGTTGCGCGCGAAGAAATGCGTCTTGAGAGCGGGAATGAGCCCGACGAGAAACGCGGGCAGAAAGATGAACAGGAACAGCGACAGGCCGACACCCATCACAACGGCGGAGGAGATGATCAGCTTCTGCGCCTTTTCTCCTTCAAAGTGCGCCTCGATCCATTGGTCGAGCTTATCCGGCTCGCCCTGCTCCTCGAGCGGGACGAGCGAGGCGGAATAGGTCAGCGCCTGCATGCCCTTGTATAGCGAATCGAACAGCGTCACGATCCCGCGGATGAACGGCAGCCCCAGAACAGGGTGCCTGTCGCGCACGAGCTTCAAGTCCTCGACCTTTTCCACAAGGCCGTCCTTCGTCCGGCAGACGACCGCCTGCTTTTTCGGCCCGCGCATCAGGATCCCCTCGATCAGCGCCTGTCCGCCGATCGAGGTCCGAAACGAACAATCCTCAGTTTTTCTTTTCATGTGCCTCTCCGCCGCGCAGCGGGAGCGTTACCGTGACGAGACAGCCGCCTCCCTGCGCGTTTTCGATCAGCAGTCTGCCGCCGTGACGCGTCACGATCTCGTCGCATACGGCAAGACCGATCCCGGTGCCGCGGCCCTTTGAACTGCCCTTATAAAACTTTTCCTTGACGTGCGGCAGCTCGTTTTCCGGGATACCGTGGCCGTGGTCGCGGATGGTGATGATCACGATGCTGCCCTCGGCGGCGATCGCGACCTCGACCTTTCTGCCGTCGCCGCCGTGCTTGGCGGCGTTGTCAAGCAGATTCAAAAAGACCTGCTTGAGCCGCTCCGGATCGCCGGGGATCATCGGGATCGGCGTGACGGGCTGGTCGTATTTTACCTCAATGCCGGCCTGACGCATCAGCTCGCCATAGGTGAAGATGGCGTCCTCAAGCTCGGCGGCAATGTCGATCATCTCGATCCTCAGATTGAAGCGGCCGTCCTGGATGCGGGCGAACTCCAGCATCTCCGAGACCATGACGGTCAGACGTTCGGCCTCCTTGGAGATGATCTGGATACCGCGCAGCGAATCACCCTGGACGGCGTCGTCATAGGCGATCGTTTCCGCCCAGCCCTCGATGGCCGTGAGCGGGGTACGCAGCTCGTGCGAAACGCGGGAGATGAATTCGGTCCGGGTCTTTTCGGCCACGGCAACCTTTTCGGACATCTCGTTGAGCGCGTCGGTCAGATCGCCCACCTCGTCTTCGCCCAGCTTTTCCACCTGGATGCCGTAGCTGCCGTCGGCGATGCGGCGCGCCACCTCGGTCAGGTGGGTCACCGGGTCAGACACCCGTGACCAGAACCACAGCATCATCCCGATGATGTAGAAGCAGACCAGCGTGACGAGCGCGACGGCATACAGCCCATAGCCGCGTGTAATGCACCAGACCGCGCCGAGCAGCAGCAGCAGCGCGCCGATGCCGGAGACGATCAATTGGTTTCTCAGTCGTTTGTTCATATCTTATCGCAAATGCTTTCTCTTTTGTGGTCCTTCCGTTCCGGAAGGGAAGGGGCGGGGAATCAGTATCCCCACTTATAACCGTAGCCCCAGACGGTGGTCAGAAATTCAGGCTCGGTGGGATCGCTCTCGATCTTGATGCGCAGACGGCGGATGTTGACATCGACGGTCTTCAGCTCGCCGGAGAAGTCTCCGCCCCAGACGGCGGCGAGAATATCCTCGCGCGACATGGCGCGGCCCGGGTTTTCCATAAAGAGCTTCATCAGCAGATACTCGATCTGCGTCAGCTTCAGACGCGTGCCGTTCTTTTCGAGCGTACGGTTGCGCGTGTTGAGAACGAAGGGGCCGGAGACGATCTCCACGCTTGTCTTCTCGTCCTCGTCCACGCCGAGACGGCGGATCAGCGCGTCGACGCGCGCGGTCAGCTCGGCGGGGGAGAAGGGCTTGGTCACATAGTCGTCAGCGCCGGTCATCAGACCGGTGACCTTGTCGATCTCTTGGCTCTTGGCCGTGAGCATGATGATGCCCATCTTCGAGCCGGTGGCGCGGATGCGGCGGCAGACCTCAAAGCCGTCGATATCCGGCAGCATCACGTCGAGCAGCGCCAGACAGATGTCGGGATTGACCTTGATCTTTTCCAGCGCCTCCGCTCCGTTTTCGGCCTCGATCGGCTCATAGCCGCTGCGCCGGAGATTGATGACTACAAAGCTCCGGATATTTGCCTCATCCTCAAGAACGAGTATTTTCTTCATCGAAACAGCCCCCAATTTCAATCTGTATCACCATGCATGCGCGGACATGCCGCATCATGCCATAATTCGAGATACTAAATTATAACATAGCTTTTACAAAATTGGTAGTCATAGTTGCAAAAAAGATTTTTTCCTTTGCCGGCACGTGAAAAATGTCAATCTTTTCCTCACAAACGCCGGGAAATGCAATCCAAATGCAAGCAAAATGGCAAAAAAGGGGGACTGATTGTAAATAATACTGGCATTTAGGAGACGGTACTGGTATACTTATCTGCGTGATTTTTGCCGGGAGGGACAGAAACAATGACAGAAAAGGAAAACCTGCGGGAAATCTATGCCGAGATCAATCGGCGCAATCCGTTTGTTCGTCATAATCATATCGAGGTCGAGGAGGTCGAGCGTGACCGGGCCGTGCTCTCCCTTACGATCCGCCCGGAAAGTCTGAACCTTTACGGCCAGCTCCACGGCGGAGCGATCTATACGATGGCGGACAACGCCGCGGGCTGCGCGGCCAGGACAGACGGCCGCCGCTATGTGACCCAGGCGAGCGATATGCACTATCTGCACAGCCAGTCCCAGGGCATCGCGAGAGCCGAGGCGCGGGTGCGCCACCGCGGACGGACGACCGTCCTTGTCGAGATCTCCGTCACAGGAGAAGAGGGAAAACTGCTTGCCTCTGGAACCTTTACCTTTTTCTGCGTCGACAAGCCGCCCGTGACGCACGAGAGCGGCGACGGCGAGTTGAAAAACAACGCCTGAGGGTGTAAAATCAATTCATATCGTTTCATCCGGGAGGATGCGCAATGGCCACTGTAAAACGCAGAAGAAAGAAAAAAAGCGCGGCGCCGATCGTCGCCGTGCTGCTCCTCATCGCGGCTGCGATCGGGGCGTTCGTTTTCATTTACACGCATTATAACATCGCGATGGGGACGCTCTTCCCCAAGGGCGAGCCGATCGACCTGCGCGGCAAGTCTGTCAGCGTACGGCAGTACGGCGAGATCGCCCGCCGCCATCCCGACGTCACGGTCTACTGGGATATCCCGATCGGCGGGGCGCGCTATGACTGCACGTCCGATGCGATCGCCGTCGGCAACTTCAGCGAAAAAGAAGTGGAGAACTTCTCCCTGTTCTTTGCTCTGCACAGCGTCGACGCCCGTGCGGCCGACTGCTATGACGAGATCCGCTCGCTGATCGCGGCGCAGCCTGGTCTGGATGTGAGATGGAACATCCCCGTCGGCGCATCGCGCTACGACAGCATCTCCGAGGAGATCGCCATCGGCGATTTCACGACGGAGGAGATCGGCAATTTCGCGTATTTTACCGCCTTGAAACGCGTTGACGCGACCGCGGCCGACTGCTATGAGGAGATTATGGCGCTGCGCGCGGCGCTGCCGGAGGAGACCGAACTGAAATGGAACGTCGCACTCGGCGGCGAGAGCTTTGCGAGCACGACGAAGGAACTGACGCTCCCCGAGGGGACCTCGGCCGAGGAAGCGGGGAAGCGCCTTGCGTATCTGCCCGATATGCGCATGGTCGACACGACAAACGCGCACTATGACGCTTCCGAGCTTGCCGCGCTCCGGGAGCGGTATCCCAAAATCCGCTTTCTCTTCAAGGTGACGATCGCGGGCGAGACCTTCCGCAGCAACACCGAAAACATCAACATCCCGGAGGCGGCCCCGCTCGACACGGCGGAGCTCATCTCCCACGGCGGCGATTTCTCCGAGCTGACGATCATCAATCTCGGCTCGCGCATGATGAGTCTGGACGACGTCATCGCGATCCGTGAGGCGTACGGCGGCGTCGAGGTCATCTGCCGCACCATGGTCTGCGGCAAGGAGTGCTCGACCGACTGGACGGAGCTCGACCTGTCAAATCGCACGATCGAGGATCTTGCCGAGCCGGAAAAGGCGATCGAGGCGATGGCGCGCTTGAAAAAGCTGTATCTCTGCGACTGCAACATCCCCAATGAAACGCTCGACGAGATGCGCAGCCGGCATGACGGATGCGAGATCGTCTGGCGCGTGTACTTAAACGGCATCGGCTGCCGCACGGACGCGGACAACTTCTGCATGTCGAAATATTCCAACGAATGGGGCTATCTGCCCTATGCCAACGCCGAGCCGATCAAATACTGCCGCAGCATGGTCACGCTCGACCTCGGCCACGGCAACTACGACCGGATCGACTTCGTCGAGACGATGCCGGATCTGAAATATCTGATGATCGTCGGCGCGCCGGTCACGACGCTTGAGCCGCTGCGCAACGCAACGGAACTGTATTATCTCGAAATGTTCTTTACCCAGGTGCGCGATCTCGAGCCGATCGTCCACCTGCCCAACTTAAAGCATCTCAACATCAGCCACCAGCGCCTTGACGACTATACCCAGCTTTTCGAGATGACCCAGCTCGAGCGCCTGTGGTGGGTCGACAGCGGCCTGACCGAGGCGCAGCAGAACGAGCTGCGCGAGGCGCTGCCGAACACGAAGATCGTCTTCTGGGCATGGGAGGACAACGCCGTGGGCAACTACTGGCGCGACGATGCGAGCTATCGCGAGATGCGCGACAACCTCGGCATGAATTATAATGTGATTGCGTAAGGAGGCAAAACCATGACGGCACTCGAACGCTTTTTGATCTATGTGAAGATCCATACGGCCAGCAGCGAGAATCTGGAGCGCACGCCCACCGAGGAGCGCGAGTACGACCTTTCCCGCGTGCTGGAGAAGGAAATGAAGGAGATCGGCCTTGAGCGGGTTTTCGTCGACGAGCACGCCTATGTCTACGGCTTTCTGCCCGCCACGCCCGGCTGCGAGGAGCGGCCCTGCGTCGGTTTTATCGCGCACCTCGACACGATCCCGGATTTCTCCGGCGAAAACGTGAAGCCGCAGCTCATCGAAAACTATGACGGCGGCGACGTCAAGCTCGGCGAAAGCGGCCGCGTCCTGACAAAGGACGTCAACCCCAATCTCCCGAAGCTCAAGGGACACACCCTTGTCACGACCGACGGCACGACCGTCCTCGGCGCCGACGACAAGGCCGGCATCGCCGCGATCATGACCGCCTGCGAGCGCATCGTGGCCGAGGGACGCCCCCACGGCGCGATCGCCGTCTGCTTCACGCCCGACGAGGAGGTCGGCCACGGCGCGTCGCTGCTCGATCTGGGGCGCTTCGGCGCGGACTTTGCCTATACCGTCGACGGCGGCGAACTCGACGAGATCAACTTTGAAACCTTCAACGCCGCCTCCGCCAAGTGGGAGATCAGCGGCTTCAACATCCATCCCGGCAGCGCCAAGGGCAAGATGATCAACGCCTCACTCGTGGCCATGGAGATCAACGCCATGCTGCCCGCCGGCGCGGTGCCGGAGCGGACCGAGGGCTACGAGGGCTTCTTCCACCTGACCGACATGTCCGGCACGGTGGAAAAGGCCGAGCTGTGCTACATCCTGCGCGACCATGACGCGAACGGTCTTGCCGAAAAGGAAAAGCTGATGCGCCTCATCGAAAAGCAGATCAATGAGAAATACGGCGCAGGCACGGCCAGACTGACCATCCGCGAGCAGTACCGCAACATGGCCGAAAAGCTCGCGGAACATATGGAGATCGTCGAACTCGCGGAAAAGGCGATCCGCGCGATCGGCCTCGAGCCGGTGCGCGTCCCGATCCGCGGCGGCACCGACGGCTCCCAGCTGTCCTTCCGCGGCCTGCTCTGCCCGAACATCGGCACGGGCGGCTATGCCTGCCACGGCCCCTATGAGCACACCTCCGCCGAAAACCTCGACGGCGCCGCCCGTCTGGTCGAGGCGATCGTCGATCTGGCGCGCTGAGGCGCCTGAAAACCGGGAAGGAGCGGGACAGCATGAACGAAAAACTCGGCGCCCGGAAATGGGCGGCTCTGATCCTCATCGGTCTCGTCGGCCAGTTTGCCTGGACGATCGAGAACATGTACTTCAATGTGTTTCTCTACAACACGATCTCGACCGACCCGCGCTATATTTCCGCGATGGTCGGCGCTTCCGCCGTCGTCGCGACGCTCACAACGCTGCTCATGGGCGCGCTGTCAGACCGGCTCGGCAAGCGCCGCGTCTTCATCGCGCTGGGCTATCTCCTCTGGGGACTTTCCACGGCGGCCTTTGGGCTGATCACGCCGGAAAACGCCGCGCGGCTCTTCCCGGGGGCGAACGCCGCTGCCGCGGCGGCCGTGCTGGTCGTCGTGATGGACTGCGTGATGACCTTTTTCGGCTCCACGGCCAACGACGGCGCGTTCAACGCCTACGTCACCGATATCACGACGAGCGCGAACCGCGGCCGGGCCGAGAGCGTGCTCGCGATCCTGCCGCTTGTCTCTATGCTCGTCATCTTCGGCGCCTTCGACGGCCTGACCCAGCAGGGGAGATGGCGGGAATTTTTCGCGATCTTCGGCGCGGCGGTCAGCGTTGTCGGCGTGATCGCGCTCTTCCTCGTCAAGGATGAGCCCGGCCTTGCGCCGCGGCGTGACAACTATTTCGCCAACCTCCTCTACGGCCTGCGCCCGTCGGTGGTGCGGGAGAATCCCGAGCTGTATCTGTCCTTCGCCGCGTTCTGCCTTTTCTCGGTCGCAGTGCAGGTTTTCTTCCCGTTTTTGATCATCTACATCCAGAACTATCTCGGCATCAACGACTATGCCATCGTCCTCGGCGTCGTGCTCATCGTCGCCTCCGCCGTCAGCGTGATCTCCGGCCGCTTTATCGACCGCGTCGGCAAGATTCGCTTTACCTATCCCGCGGCAGCGATCATGCTCGCGGGGCTTGCGGGGATGTACTTTGTGCGCTCCTCGCTCGGCGTGATCCTCTCCGGCATCGTGATGATGAGCGGCTATATGATGATCTCGGCCGCGCTCGGCGCGAATATCCGCGACTGGACGCCGCCGGACAAGGTCGGCCACTTCCAGGGCATCCGCATGATCTTTGCCGTCATGCTGCCGATGGTCGTCGGCCCGGCGATCGGCGCGGCGGTCATCCGCGGCGGACAGAGCACCTATGTCGAGCTCGGCCAGGTCAAGACCGTCCCGACGCCCGGCATCTACCTCGCCGCTGCGGCGGTGCTGCTGCTCGTGGCGATCCCGCTCGCGGCGCTGAAGAAGAGAGCGCGGCAGGGACAGTAACGCTGCATGAGAGAAGAAATCTTCCGCTTTCCGCTCGACGGCACGCCCGTTCGATGCGAGCGGATCAAAACCGGACATATCAACGAGACCTACCTCGTCACGACCGACGCCTCCGTTCGCTATATCCTCCAGAACGTCAACACCTATGCGTTTCCCCGAACGGATATCATCATGGACAATGTCTCGGCCATCAGCCGCTATCTGCAGACGCGCCCCGGCGCCCCGGCCATGATCCGCTATCTCGACACAACGGACGGCAGGCGCTATTACGACGACGGCAGAGGCGGCGCGTGGCGGCTCTACCGCTTCGTCGAAAACAGCATCTGCCTCGACCGCGCCGAGACGCCGGCGGATTTTTACGAATGCGCGCGGGCCTTCGGCCATTTTCAGAATGCGCTGATCGATTTCCCGGCTGAAAAGCTCGGCGAAACGATTCCCGACTTTCACAACACGCCGGTGCGCTATGCCCGCTTCCGCGAGGCGATGGCGGCAGACACACTCGGGCGGCTTGAAGCGGTGCGAGAGGAGACAGCGTTCGTCCTTGCCAGAGAGGAGCGCGCCTCCCGCCTGCAGCGGATGCGCGAGGCGGGGCAGCTTCCCGTACGCGTGACGCACAACGACACCAAGATCAACAACGTCCTTTTTGATGCCGACACGCGCAGGGCCATCTGTGTGATCGACCTTGACACGGTCATGCCGGGGCTTGCGGCCTATGATTTCGGCGATGCGATTCGTTACGGCGCCTCGACGGCGGCGGATGACGAGCGTGATCTCGACAGGGTCAGGCTCGACCTCAATCTCTTCCGCGTCTTTACACGCGGCTATCTCGAGGCCTGCCCCGCGCTGACGGAAAAAGAGATCGCATCCCTCCCGCTCGGCGCCTATACGATGACGCTCGAGTGCGGCATGCGCTTTCTGACGGATCATCTCATGGGGGACAAGTATTTCGCGATCGACTATCCGGAGCAGAATCTCGACCGCGCGCACACCCAGTTCAAGCTGCTCTCCGACATGGAGGAGATGTGGGACGAGATGAAAAAGATCGTCGCCGAGGAAGCAAAAAAGAACGCCTGATCGAATACGATCAGGCGTTCTTTTCGCGTTCAGGGATGTGCGGTTTTCCGCAAAGATCAGAAGCGGATCTTGTCGCGCGTGATGTCTTTGAGCGTGGCGGCTCCGCACATGTCCATCGTGCCCTTGAGCTCGCTCGTGAGCTTGTTGTACAGGACCTTGAAGCCCTCCTCGCCCGCGCCGTAAAGCATCGTGGCGAAGGGACGGCCGACGAGCACCGCGTCGGCGCCGAGCGCGAGCGCGCGGAAGATATCCACGCCGGAACGGATGCCGCCGTCGACCAGGATCACGGTCTGCCCCTTGACGGCGTCGGCGATCTCGCCGAGGACCTCGGCCGTGGCGGGAACGCCGCCCTGTACGCGTCCGCCGTGGTTGGACACGATGATGCCCGCGGCGCCGGCCTCAACGGCCTTCTTCGCACCCGCGACGGTCATGATGCCCTTGACGATAAAGGGGCGGCCGGCATGCTCGATGATCTCGCGCATTTCCGCGACGGTCTTGCTGCCGGCGTTGCCTCCAAGCTTTTTGAGGAAGGGCAGACCCGCTGCGTCGACGTCCATCGCGGCAGCAAAGATGTTGTGCGCGATCACGTCGTCAAGCTTTCCAAACACCGTCTCGCGGTCCCAGGGCTTGATCGTCGGGATCGAAAGCCCGCCGAGCGCGGCGCTGTCGGCGACCGCGTCCTTCATGATCTGGGCGTTGACGCCGTCGCCGGTAAAGGCAAGGATGCCGCAGTCGACAGCGGCCTTCATCATCTCGGCGTTATAGCTCTGGTCATGGTACTTCGGGCCGTAGTGCATGTCCACGGCGCCGAGCGGGGCGACGAAGAGCGGCGCGGAGAAGCGGCGGCCGAACAGCTCAAAGGAAATGTCGGGATCGCCGACATTCTGGCAGAGCGTGTCCATGTTGACAAAGATCTCCTGCCATTTGTCATAGTTGCGCGCGGCGGCGTTGCCGGGCGCCTTGCTGCCGGGGCCGGGTACATTGTTGCCGCAGGCCTTGCCGTTGCAGACCGGGCAGGCCATGCAGTGCGGCGCGGTGTGTTTTCTGGCTTCTTCCAGTATTTCTTTGTATTCCATATCGCTCTCTCCATCCGTGAATGTATTTTCAAAACTGCATGGAAAACTGATTAGATTATCTGCTATCGCGCCTAAAAAGTCAAGGCAGGGGGAAAATTATTCCACGCCCGTCCCGTCAAAGGCGGGGATCTCGTCTTCTGTGGCGGAGGAAAGCTCCTGCCAATAGCCGTCGGTGATGCCGCAGGCGTGCATATAACGGATCAGGTGCGCGTTCTCCTCCGCGTCCACGCGGCGCTGCAGGGACGGAAACCGCCCGAGCCCCGGCATCGGCGTGTACTGGCTCATCAGGGAAAACAGCACGCTGCGGCGCGGAAAGCTGTCTGCGACAAAATCGATCGCACCCATGGAATTCTCCGTCTCTCCGGGGAGGATCAGATGGCGGATCAGCACGCCGGAGAGGAGAAGCCCGTCCTCGTCCAGCCGGTATGGCCCAGTCTGCCGGACCATCTCGCGGATCGCCTCCGCTGCGACGGCGGGATAATCCTCCGCGGTGCTGTATCGTTTTGCAAGCGAGGGATCGGAATATTTATAATCCGGCATATACACCTGTACCAGCCCCTCGAGCGTACGCAGCGTCTCGACGCTCTCATAGCCGGAGCTGTTCCACACCACCGGGATCCCCAGTTCAAGCCCGGTCAACGCCTCACGCACGGTACGGACATAGTGCGTGGGCGTCACGAGATCGATGCAGTGCACGCCTTCGTCCCGCAGGCGCAGCATCAGCTCGCGCAGCGCGGCGGCGTCGGTCGCCTTTCCTGTCGACGCACCGCGGCTGATCTCATGATTCTGGCAATACACGCAGCGCAGATTGCACCCGGAAAAGAAGATCGCGCCGGCGCCCTTCGTGCCGGAGAGACAGGGCTCTTCGCCGAAGTGCGGCGCGGCGCGCACGACACGCGGCAGAGCGGGCGAGGCGCACACGCCGCCGCTCCTTTCCGTGCCGCGAAGCGCCC
>Ga0247611_10009108_pt1 | contig 12030 bp, 9 predicted proteins | sample 177DNAGHGhighgp2_FD_192422 | JGI IMG/M metagenome (GOLD analysis project Ga0247611, IMG submission 192422) | Sheep rumen microbial communities from Palmerston North, Manawatu-Wanganui, New Zealand - 1770 DNA GHGhigh gp2 | ecosystem: Host-associated > Mammals > Digestive system > Stomach > Rumen ... | reverse complement strand
AAGTTCGCGCTCATCCCTTGTTTCGAGCCTTCCAACCAGCAGGAAGCCTACGACATCACCTACTACGCTTTCGAGATGTCGGAGAAGTTCCGCACCCCGGTGGTCATCCGTCTCACCACGCGTTTGTCGCACTCTCGTTCCGGCGTGGAGCGCAAGGCCGAGCGTCCGCAGAACCCGCTCAAACCCGAAACCGACCCCAAGCAGTTCATCCTGCTGCCCGCCAACGCTCGCAAGCACTACCGCAAGCTGCTTGACAAACAGGCCGATTTCGAGAACGACTCGCTGAACTCCCCGTTCAACAGCTACATCGATGGCGCTGACAAGAGCATGGGCATCATCGCTTCCGGTATCGCCTTCAACTACCTGATGGAGAACTTCGAGGGTGGCAAATGCCCGTACCCCGTGCTGAAGATCTCCCAATACCCGCTGCCCACGAAGCTCATCGCCAAGATGATTGACGAATGCGGCAAGGTGCTCATCGCCGAAGAGGGTTATCCCTTCATCGAGGAGCAGGTCCGCGGCGTGCTGAACCGCACCGGCAACATCATGGGCCGTTTGAGCGGCGAGCTGCCTCGCGACGGCGAGCTCAACCCGAACCTCGTGGCCAAGGCTCTCGGTCTGCCCGACACCTACGGCGCACCCGTCCCCGAACTGGTCGTCCCGCGTCCGCCGGCATTGTGCGTGGGTTGCCCGCACATCGACTCCTACACCGCCCTCAACAAGGCGATGGAGAAATACGGCAAGGGCAAAGTATTCTCCGACATCGGTTGCTACACCCTCGGTGCCCTTCCGCCGTACAACGCCATCTACACCACTGTCGATATGGGTGCTTCCATCACGATGGCCAAGGGCGCTGCCGACGCCGGCATGAGACCCTGCGTGGCCGTCATCGGTGACTCCACCTTCACCCACAGCGGCATGACCTCCCTGCTCGACTGCATCTACGAAAACACGCCTGTCACGGTGTTAATCCTCGACAACAGCACCACTGGCATGACCGGCGGTCAGGACTCCCACGCTCTCGGCGTGCTCGGCGAGATCTGCAAGGGCCTCGGCGTGAAAGAGGAGCACATCCACCGTATCAACCCGCTCAAGGGCCATCTCGAAGAGAATGTCGCCATCATTGAGAAGGAAATCGAATACGAAGGCGTTTCCGTGATCATCCCGACCCGTGAGTGCATCCAGACGTTGAGCCGTCGTATGAAAAAACAGCAGGCTGCGAAGAAGTAACGGTTAATGGTTAACGGTTAATGCCAAGAGGGCTGTAAGCCCGACACGTGTCAACCCAGGGCGAACGCAGTGAGCCCTGGGAAACAAAAACAAACAAAAAAACAAATAAAAAAATGAAAATAGACATCATATTAGCAGGTGTAGGCGGTCAGGGTATCCTGTCCATCGCCACGATTGTGGGCGCTGCCGCCATCAAAAGAGGAATGTACATGAAGCAGGCCGAGGTGCACGGCATGAGCCAGCGCGGCGGCGATGTGCAGTCCCATTTCCGTCTTTCCGACCAACCCATCGCTTCCGACCTTATCCCGCTGGGCAAGGCCGACATGATCATCTCCGTGGAGCCGATGGAGTCGTTGCGTTATCTGCCGTGGCTGAAGAAGGACGGCTGGTTGATCACCAACGACCAACCCTTCGTGAACATCCCGAACTATCCCGACTTCGACGCTTTGAAGGCCGAGTTGGCGAAGGTGAAGAACTGCGTGGCCATCAACGCCGACCAAATCGCCAAGGATCTGGGCTCCGCCCGTTCCTCCAACATGGTGATTCTTGGTGCCGCCTCCCCGTATCTGCAGCTGCCTTACGAGGAAATCGAGAATGCCGTCCGCGAGAACTTCGCCCGCAAAGGTGAGGATATCGTGAACGTCAACCTCGCCTGCATGAAGGCCGGTCGCGAACTCGCTGAAAAGAAATAGTATTCCCTTTGCCTGATGAATAATCTTGTAGAATTTTTCAAGAAGGCATTTCATATCATCGTACTCGCCGTTCTTCTGATTCTGAGTATCGTGATGTTAGGCAAGTCGTTGTCTTTCAATAATTATCGATTGGCAAGATTTGTCCAGAGCGTTGTCGGCCCGATTCAGAAGAGCGGTGCGGGTATGGTGCACCGTTTCCATCTCGGTTCGGAGAACGAGTCGCTTGTGCAGCAGAACATCCAGCTCCTGCGCGAACGCGACAATATGTTCCTCGAAAAGGTGGACACCACGCTGACGGAGATGAGCAAGCCCGACTCCGTCAACCGCAAGCAGGTGCGCTTGTACGACTACACGTTTGCGCACGTGATTTTCCGCACCACGGACCGCGCGTTCAACTACATGATCGTTGACAAAGGTTCGAACGATGGTGTCGAGCGTGACATGGCGGTGCTGTCGCCCGACGGTGTGGCGGGGGTGGTGACGGACGTTTCCACGAATTTCGCCACGGTGCGCCCGATCCTGCACCCCGAGTCCCGTATCAGCGCAGTGGTGACTCCTGCCAACCAGAACGGCACGATCATCTGGGAGGGCGATGACCCTCGCGTCGCATATTTGGAGGCCATCCCGCAGCATTCGGAAATCAACATCGGCGATTCCGTGTACACCAACGGATACTCCAACATATTCCCCAAAGGGTTGTTCATCGGCACGGTGAAAGAGGTGCAGGTGGGCAACAATGCCAGCTTCCTCACCATCAAGGTGAAACTGGCCACCCAATATACGGATATTTACACAGTATATCTGGTTGAAAATCTCTTCAAATCTGAAATCGATTCCCTAAAAGCCAATTTCAAGGATGAATAACATTGTTTCAAACATCTTGAGATTCCTGATTTTGCTGGTGGTGCAGATTGCCGTTTGCCAGCATATTTGTCTTTTCGGGTATATGAATCCGGCTTTGTTCCTTCTGGCTTTGTTCCTCCTGCCGTTGGAGCTGCCGCTTTCGGTGCAGTATGTTATCGGTTTCGTCACTGGCTTCGTGGTGGATGCCTTTGCGCACACCTTCGGCGCCGGTTCGTTCGCGTGCACGCTGATGATGTTCCTCCGTCCGTATATCGTCAAAAGGCTGGACGGAAGCAATAACGTCAAGTTCGAAAACATCAACCGCCCAGTGCCCGGTGTCAAGGATTTCCGGTGGATTTTCCTTTACACCCTTATCCTCACGGCGATTTACGAGGTGACCTACGTGCTGTTGGAAACCAGTACCTTCCGGAATTTCGGTCACACAGTCCTCGTCATTCTTGGAAACATCGTGTTTTCCGTGTTCGTCATCCTGTGCATCGAGTACATCTTCCATTCCCGCACGAAACATGAGGCATAGCATCCGTACTTTCTTGTTCTTGATTATCAGTGGAATATGCCTGTATTCGTGCAGTTCTGTCAGGCATCTCCCGGAAGGGCAGACCATGCTGGTGAAGAACGAGGTGAAAGTGAAAGATGCGAAAAGTCCTGATTTTGACAACCTGAAAACATACGTGCGCCCGGTCACCAACAAGAAATTCATGGACTTGTTCCGGGTGAAAACGGTGTTTTACGACCTCGGTCAGCCCACTTACAACAAAAAGGGGGAGACGAAAGACGGCAAATTCCGTAAGTTCCTGCGCGAAAGGGTGGGCGAGGCACCGGCTCTGCTCGACACCGCCGAAATCGTCAATTCCATCGACCAGTTGAAGATCGTGATGAAACAGCTTGGCTATTTCGACTCGGATGTGGATTATCAAGTGAAGTATATCGGCAAGAAAGCCAAAAAAGCCGCGGTGAACTATCTCGTCACGGCGTACCACCCGTACACCATCAGCCGCATCAGCTACGACATTCCTATCCAGGAGTACAAGCGGATTGTGGTGCTCAACCAGCGGAAATCGCTGCTTTACGAGGGAATGCAATACAATGAAAGACTTATCAACGAGGAACTTACACGTATCATAAACCTGATTCGCAATGAGGGTTACTATTACGTGGAGAAGTCGCTCATTCATTGCGAAGTGGAATACGACAGCCCCGACAGTTTGGGCAATGATCCTAAGTCGGTGGGAATCACCATCATGATCAATATACCGAAGGATGCGAACGCGTCAAGGTATTTGTACAAATACTACTTCAACGATATTTACGTGAACCCAGACGCGCAGTCGCTGACAATCGGCACACCTGTCTATGACACAAACTATTACCAGCTGAAAACGCGGAGTGACACCGCCAACTACTATTTCATCGAGGAGCGGATAGGCAATCGGATTTCGAAGCCTTATTTTTCCTACAAAGTGCTTTCGAACGCCATCTATACGCGCAGCGGAAACCCTTATACCCAACAGATGCGCGGCCTCAGCAGCCGGGCGTTGAGCAGCTTGGACAACTTCGACTACACCAGCATCACCTTTCGCGAGAACGAGTCCCTTTTGGATACAGTCAATAAAATCGGCTACCTTGACGTAATTTATTCGATGATTCGAAAGAAACAGCATGTAGTGGGCGGTCAGATTGAGCTTCGAAACGATAAATCGGCCGTCTCGCTAACGTACACCAATAGAAACCTGTTTAGGGGTGCGGAGCATCTAAATATCAATCTGTCAGGTGGTTACTTCTATTATTCGTTGAACAATCTGTTCCATCAAAACAAGACGTATTCCTATCCGGAATTCGGTCTTTCGGCGTCATTGGAGTTCCCTAACCGGCTGTTTCTGTTCAACCGGCACGTCAGTGAGAATTCCGTGTCGCGAAGTACCGCCGTCACGTTCGGAGTCAACTATTCGGGCCTGTATCACCGGCTGATGTACAACACCGCCCTGACATACCGTTGGGCGCCGTCGTATTACATGTCGCACAGCCTCAGCCCGATCGATGTCAGTACCATCAACAACAGCGACAAACGTTATTCACAGCTCCTGAATTACGATTCGTATCCGGATTCGTACCAGCGCAAGTTCGGCAAGTTCCTGTTGCTCTCTGCCAAATATAGCTTCAACTACCTGATTCCGAAATTTGTGGAATCGAGGCGGCACAACATGCACTTGAATGTGAATTTGGAGTCTTCCGGACTGATGTTCAAGGGTTTGAACGCACTGTTTTCACCGCACGAGCGGTGGACGCTCGGAAGAAACCATTTGGACACGTTGGGCTATGCATACACCACGTTTGAGAAAGTTGACGTGCTTTGGAACTACACGTTCACCATCAACAAAAACAATGCCATTGCGATGCGTGCCGACATGGGGCTCATGATTCCGTTGGACAAGGATTCCTATGTCCCGTACGAAAAGGGCTTTTACTTGGGCACCAGCAGCAGTATGCGCGGTTGGGGGTATCGCGGATTGGGTCCGGGCAGCTATGTGCACGGCAGCGACACGCTTTACACCGGCGACATCAAGTTGGAGTTCAACATCGAATACCGGGGGACGCTCTACCGTTCGTTCAAATACGGCATTTTCGTGGATGCCGGCAATATCTGGTTAGCGCGAAAAAACGAGGACATGCCGGGCGCGGAGTTCTCGTTCAAACGATTCTACAAGGAATTTGCTGTGGATGTCGGTGTCGGTTTGCGCTTGGACTTTGACTTTTTCGTCATCCGTGTCGATTGGGCGTTGCCGATTTACGACCCTACGCGCAACGACGAGCAGGGTCGGGTCATCAACGCGGAATGGCTGTATAATCCGCACCGTTTACGCTTCGCCAACGGGTTGAAGCTGGCGATCGGGTACGCGTTTTAGTTAGTAGTTAGCAGTTAGTGGTTAGCAGTTAGCAGCATTGCCATCGAGCTTTTTCAGTCCTAATAAGGACTGTTTTGCAAACGAAGCTGAAATTTTCCAATTATTTGTTAATAAATCAATTGTAAAAATAATTAGAAACAGATTGGTCTGAATTGGAAATAATTTCGTATTATTGCCGTTGTGAAAACGGAAGGTCTCGAAAATTTCAAAAAAATCACAAAATGTTGTAAATTAAAATATTACGACGGTGATCTTTGTGAATTTGCGAGAGATATCCTGACAAAAGGAAGAGGCCTTGGTTCCGTGTGTCTTGTTTGTGAGGTCGATCCCGCAATCTCCGATGACATGGGGATGCAAGGTGTTGATATGGTTTCCAAAAACATCATTGTCACACAGCGGCAGGTTTTCAAGTACAAGAGGCATCCCAAGTCGAAGAAAGGCGCGAACATTCCTCTTGAGGATTACGATTTGATAGCGAAGGCGTTGAAAAGACCCACGCACATATACGAGGATACTGTACAGAAACGTCTCGTATATGTGTGCACACACCCATACGAGGGGAAACGATTGGTGAAAGTTGTTGTTGAACCGAATTTCAGAAGCCATGGTATGGTAGCCAATTTGGTGAAATCGTGGGGGATAGTACAACTAGAAAACATGCGGGGAGGACAATACCGTATGATAAAGTAAAAAGAGGATGTTTTACATCCTCTTTTGCTTTGGCGGAGGGAGTCGAACCCTCAATATAGTGGCTCATTGGAATGAGTCACCCCCGCTACCATGTTGCGACCATCAACCAATATTTCGATTGCAAAAATACACTTTTTTCAATATCTAATCATTCTCCGATAATTTTTGTTTGCGTCGGACGAGCTGGATTTTGCGTTCTCGGGGACGATGTGCACGTCGTCACCACTTTTTCGTCACCTCTTCCAGCATCTCCCACAACAACCGCGTCGGCAAGCCCATGACGTTGTAGTAGGAGCCCCGCACTTCGCGGATGCCCACGTAGCCGATCCATTCCTGCACCCCGTAGGAACCCGCCTTGTCGTAGGGCCTGTAGGTGTCGATGTAGTACTGGATCATCTCGTCGGTCAGTTCGTCGAAGACCACCTCCGTGGCGCGGTAGTCGGTCAGCGATTCCTGCGGCGTGGCCACCGTCAGCCCGCTATAGACCGTGTGCGTGTTGCCGGAAAGGGCGTGCAGCATCTTCCGGGCCTCGGTTTCGTCTTTGGGCTTCCCGATGATCCGGCCGCCCACGACCACGATGGTGTCGCACGCGATGAAGAGAGTCTTCGGGTCGTACTGCGCCATGTCGATGGGCGACAGCTTGAGCCGCGACAGGTGCATTACGATTTGTTCGGGAGACCATGACGGGTCGTAGGTCTCCTCCACATCGGTCGTCATCACCTCGAAGTTCACGCCCATGCCCGCCAGCAGCTCTTTCCGGCGAGGGGATTTCGAAGCGAGGTAGATTTGGTATTGCTGTAAGTCGTTTAATAGCATTGTTTTGGTGTTAAAATCCCAGGGCTCGCTGAGGCTCACCCTGGGTTGACACGTATCGGGCTTGCAGCCCTTATTGAAAACAGTCTCAAGTCTCAAGTCTCAACTCTTAAGTCTTAAGTCTCAAGTCTTTAACCTTCCAATTGGATTTTCACGTCGTTCAGCACGTTCATGTAGTTGATGAACGCCTGGTACGGGGAGGAATAGACCTCGAAGTTACGTTTCACGAAGCGATGGCCGAACCATTTGGAACTCATGAAGTTGAAGTGGTCGGCGGCCTGCAGGCGCAGCCAGCTCAGCTTGGCTTCCAGATTGTCGGACTTCTGGTAGAGCGGTTCCAGTTTGAACAGCTGGTTGAAGGCTTCCTGCTGGAGTTCGTTGCCGAGCCATTCGTTGGTGTCTTTCTCTTCGCCGGAGCAGGAAATGGGCCACGGCGCGTGCATTGTGGCGGGACTCAACTCCAAGTTGACAGCCTCCGAAGGAGTCATGAACTCGTAGTTCTCGTGATTGCCCAGCGCGTTGACCAGCGATTTGAAGAAGTCGAAGATGCCGGTGTCGGCGGTGTAGTGCTCGCCGATGGTCTCATAGTCCCAGAACAGGTTGATGAGTGGCGTGTCACTCTCGGTGTTCACTTTGTCGAGGAAGCGCATGTATTTCTCGGCGGTCAGCGGGTACTGGTCCCAGCCCTGGTCGGCGAAACGCAGCGTGATGTCGTCGCACAGCTGATAGGAGCGCAGCAGCAGGCGCACGTCGGTCTGGTAAGGGTTGCAGTAGAGGTACGTGGGGCTCTTCCAGCCGAGGATGTGGCGTGCCCCTTCGGTGAGGATGACGCGGTAGCCGGCGTTGCCGAGCCATTCGCCGATATCGTCGGAGTAGATGATCTCGGTGTTGCAGAAGGAGATTGGTTTCACGCCGAAAGTCTCCATCAGCAGCTCTTCTTGAAGACGCACTTGCTCCATGAAGGCGCTTTCGTTGTGCAGCGAGGCAAGGCTGTGGGTGTAGGTGCTGCCGGTAATCTCCACGCAGCCGGTGGCGACCAGTTCCTTGAAACTCTCGATGACTTCGGGACAGTAGTTCTTGAACAGCATGATGGAGCTGCCCGCGATGCTGAAGCTGCAGCGGAACTTGTCGGGGTTCTGCTTGATGAGCTCCAACAGCATCCGGTTGGCCGGCAGGTAGCAACGCTCTGCCAGACGCTTCGTCAGATACTGATTCTGGTAGTCATCGAAATAGTGATGGTCCTGGTTGATGTCAAAAAAGCGGTACGTGCGCAGACGGTACGGCTGACTGATCTGAAAATGGAAACATATCTTATTCATAATGCAACGTTTTTTCGTAAATTTTGACTAATTTCTTGGCCACGTATTCCCATTTGAGGTTATCGACCTCGGCGGCGCCTTCCTCTGCGAAGAGTTTGGAGAGGGCGGGGTAGTGGAGCAGGCCGTAGATGGCGTCGGCGGTGGCGTCAATGTCCCAGAAATCGACCTTGATGGCGTGGGTGAGCACTTCGGAGACACCCGACTGTTTGGAGATGACCACGGGCACTTTGGCGCGCATGGCTTCCAGCGGGGAAATGCCGAAAGGTTCTGATATGGAAGGCATCACATAGACATCGCTCATGCCGAACATCTTGTTGATGTCGTCGCCGCGCAGGAATCCGGTGAAGTGGAAACGGTCGGAGATGCCCAACTCGGCCACGCGCTCGATGATGTGGGGCATCATGTCGCCGTCGCCGGCCAGCACGAAGCGCACGTTGGGGTCTTTCTCCATGACGCGCTTGGCAGTTTCCACGAAGTAGTCGGGTCCCTTTTGGAAGGTGACGCGGCCGAGGAAGGTGACGATTTTCTCTTTGACGAATTTCTGCCGCTCCACTTTTTTCTCGTTGGGTTCCACGGCGTTGTGCAGCGTGAAGACCTTCTCGGCGGGGATGCCGTACTTGTTGATGACGATGTTGCGGGTGAGGTCGCTGACGGCGCACACGGCGTCGGCGGCGCTCATGCCCTCTTTCTCCATGCCATAGACGATGTCGTTGTAGTTCTCGCCGGAGCGGTCGAACTCGGTGGCGTGGATGTGCACCACTAAGGGTTTGCCGGAGGCGCGTTTGGCGGCGATGCCGGCACGGTAGGTCAGCCAGTCGTGCGCGTGGATCAGGTCGAAGTCCTCGTGTTTGGCGATCTCCGCCGCGATGCTGGCATACTGGTTGACCTCCTGCATCAGGTTGGGACCGTATTTGCCGGAGAAGACGTACTTCCGCTTCTCGCCGGATTCACTCTCGAACACGCCGCTCTCCATCTGGCTGATGACGTTGTAGTAGTCGTCGAGCCCCACGTAGGGGATGAGCTTGCTGTTCACCTGGATGTATGAGGCCTGGCCGGAATGCAAGAAATATTCCGAGGTGCGCGTATCGACTTCCACGTCGCTTCCGTTCACGATTTTGACGTATGTGAGATCCTCGTCACCCGATGCTTTGGGCATGACGAAGGTCACTTCGACACCGTTGAGTGCGAGACCTTTGGTGAGGCCGTAGCAGGCGGTGCCCAACCCTCCCGAGATGTGAGGGGGAAATTCCCATCCGAACATTAAAACTTTTATGGCCATAGTAGTGCGTTTTGTCTTCTATTTTTTTACTTGTTCGATTTTCCATTTCATGTAGAGCAGTGCGGCGACGCTCCAAGCCTGCGAGATGCAGCCGTTGGGCTTGAATGGCGGGTCGCCGTCGGTGATCTCCGCAACGGTGGAGACACCGTAGTAGGTCATGCAGCCGTCGAAGTGGTACAGGATGCGGTTGAGCACTTCGGGGGCGCTTTCGGGATAGACGTGCATCAAGCAGTCGGTGTAGGGGAACAGCAGCCACGGCCAGACGGTTCCCTGGTGGTAGGCGGCGTCGCGTTCGGCCTGGTTGCCCTTGTAATGTCCCTTGTATTCGGGATCCTTGGGCGACAGCGTGCGGATGCCTTTATCGACCAAAAGTTCCTCCGTGACACGCTTCAGCACCAACTGTTTCAGTCGTTCGCTGATGGGCGAGAAGGGCAGGGAAGCCGCGATGAGCATGTTGGGACGCACCTGGAAGTTCTTGTAGTCGCCATCGACGTAGTCTGCCAGATAGCCCATCTCCTTCGACCAGAAGGTCTCCTTGAAGACGTTGGGGAAGTCGGCGACGACGGGTTCCCAATCGGCGATGAAGGTCTTGTCGTGGCTCACGCGGGCGAGGTCGAGACCGAACTTGATGGCGTTGAACCAGAGGGCGTTGATCTCCACCTGGCAGCCGGTGCGCGGGGTCACGGGGCGACCGTCAACCACAGCGTCCATCCAGGTGAGCGCGAGTCCGGGACCGCCGGCGTAGATCAGCCCGTTGTCCAGCATGCGGATGTTGTTCATCGTGCCGTTGCGGTATGCGTTGAGGATTTGTTTGATCACGTCGCCGTACTTTGTCCAGAGTTTCTTGGGTTTGCCGACGTGCTCGAAGTAGATCTGCAGGGCGCGGATGAACCAGAGCGGGGCATCGACGGAGTTGTAGGCGGCGTTGTCGCCGGCGCCGATGTTGGGGAAGAGCCCGTCTTTGAGGTCGGCGACCATCGAGTCGGCGATCTCCTCGAAGAGCGCTGTCTTGCCGATGGCCAAGGTGAGGCCGGGCAGGGCGATGAAGGTGTCGCGCCCCCAGCGTCCGAACCACGGGTAGCCGGCGATGATGTCGGTGCGCCCGTTGCGCTGCACGAGGAATTGCTCGGCGGCGTTCTTCAGACAGCTGGCGAAATTGTAGCGCGGTGTGCGCTTATTCGCCTCGGAGGTGTAAAGCTTGGCGATTTCGGCCGGGTTCATCGGTTCGGTGCCGATGGTGAGGTACAGCTCTTTGCCTTGCACTTTCGCCGTGAGGGTGCCGGGCCGCCAAAGGTCCTCGTGACCTTCGTAGCCGCGCTTCAGCTCCTCTTCGTATTCAATATTGTAATACCAGTCGGGGTGATGCTGGTACTGGACCGGTTCCGAGAATTGGAAATAGACCGGTGTGTAGCCGTTGTACATGCAGAATCCCACACCGTTTTCGACGGTTTCGAAGTCCGTGTGCACGTCATTGTTGGCATGGGTGAGCTGGTGGATGTCGCGGAAAGCCAGGAGCGGTTCCACCTGCAGGGCCAGGTTGTCCTCCTTGTCGAGGAACGTGTATTTGATGATGATGCGGTCGGCGTCGTGCTGGAAGAGCATCGACTTCTGGAAGTTGAACTTCCCGACGCGGTAGTCATAGACCGGCACGCTGTCGGCGGAGAAATTCTGCAGGTATTTGTTGCCTTTCGGGTCGATGACTTTGCCTTTGTACTGGTGGATGCCGAGATGGAAGTCCATGTCGTTGACCACGATGTTCTCGTTGAGTCCGGAGACCAGCAGGTGGCGGCCGCCGCCGAGGTTGTCCTGCGGCACGATGAAGAGCCCGTGGTACTTGCGGGTGTTGAGGCCGCAGAGGGTGGTGGTGGCGAAGGCGCCGCTGCGGCTGCACCGCAGAATCTCCCGTTCCTTCGCGAAGTTGATGTTCACCAGTTTTTCCTTGTCAAATGCGATATAACTCATCTTATATGTCTCTTTTTTTTTGTTGGTGATTATCTTATTTCAGTCGGTTTTCGCCGAGAATACCTTATTCTATCGGTTTAATTTAACCAATCCGCAAAGATATATTTTTTTGTTGTTTCGTTGTTGAAATTTTTTTCATTTTTTTTAACCGGAGTCCTGCCGCGTGTCCCGTGTCGTGCACGATGGCCGTACCGGTAGCCCAGGGCTTCGCTCCGCGTCCCGTGTCGTACATGATGGCCGTACCAGAGGCCCAGGGCTTCGCTCCGTGTCCCGTGTCG
>Ga0247611_10009107_pt1 | contig 12031 bp, 7 predicted proteins | sample 177DNAGHGhighgp2_FD_192422 | JGI IMG/M metagenome (GOLD analysis project Ga0247611, IMG submission 192422) | Sheep rumen microbial communities from Palmerston North, Manawatu-Wanganui, New Zealand - 1770 DNA GHGhigh gp2 | ecosystem: Host-associated > Mammals > Digestive system > Stomach > Rumen ... | reverse complement strand
GTATCGGCAAACATAACATCAGCAAATACTGCCATATTCGAGATACTGAAACCGGCAATGGTTTCGGTGATGGTTAACAGCTTAAGCTCGTTTATCATATCTTGATGAATTGCATCTATTTGCTCATAAGAAGATTGTTGCGGCAAATACAATGTATTATTATCTCTCATTTCCTGCAATTTTTTGCGAGCTTTGTCAATAATCGCTTTAATAAGATTATTATTGCGATTAATTATACCTTGGGAAACACTGCCAATAGCATGGGCAATCTCATTAGCGACTTGTTGTCCCTGTTGCTGAGCTATTGTTGACAAGGCTGACTGCAAATGTGACTTTACATCTTTATTATAGTCCGTTTGAATCTTTCCAAGTTTTTTTTCAAATGCCGCTATAACGGAAGCAGCATTTGCCGGAGCGGAAGCAGATAATTCTTCTTGTTTTTTCTGTATATTTGCCACAATCTCATCTTGTATCTTGAATAGCTCAGCTTCTGCTTGCTTTAGCTGGTCTTCAAGAGCCACTAATTTTGTATTCAAGTCGGCAAGACTATATTGCTCTTTTAAATTTTTAACATTTTTGTTCAGATTTTCAGATGTTGTATCTTGTTCCGGTGCAGTTAAATCCTGATTATCATCATCATTCAAATAATTAACACCGGCAATAACTTTTGCATCTTCGTCCGTATATCCAGAATCTTCGGCTTTTTTGGTTTTATCACTTATCGTTTTTTTGAGTTCATTTATTTGCGAAACCAACTTATCTATCTCTTTTTGTTTATTATCCCTTTTGGCAATTAAATTCTGATCGGCTTCAGTTTTATTATCAGGAGCAATATTACCATAAATATTATTCAATTTGGTATCTAATTCTTCATACAAATTATTCAGTTGCAATTGATAAGGAGTATTTTCCAGAGACATATTTTCGCCATTAAGCAATGAGACAAATATATCAACAATTTCAGCGGCTATGTGGCGATTTTGGAGATATTTTTCGATATTATTATATTTTCTTGACAAATATTGATTATAAAAAATTTTGACATCATTCCATATCATTTTGTTATCAGTTCTGATCTCGCCCCAACCGGATTGAGTGCTGAGCGATTCAGATGCCAGCGCACCGACTTGCCAAGCAATCAGAGTTGCCCGACGATTTTCATCTTGAGTTTTTTTAGATACATCTGAGCTAACACCGCCGCCGCTGTCGTAGCGGTCTTGTTTCGCTTCACTAAGTTTGATATCTTCCAATTTATCCAAGTCAACTTCACCTTTTCCTGTCGCAATATCATCGTCACTTAAAGTATCTTCAGCCATGTGTTCTTCGATATTATTATCGCCGGTTGCAATATTTTCTTGATGTCCTCGTGCGGCGGCATCAGCGCCCTCCAAAGATACTCCGGTAACAGCGTCAAGCTTTTCTATCGCCGAATCAGGATCGGAAATCGCCGGCGAATCAGGATTGTTTTGCTGTTGTTGATATACATCAAGGGCTTCGTTCATATCACTGGTGTTCAGAGCTTTGGCAACATCATATACATCAATGGCATAGCGCGAAACACCGCTACGTTGGTCGTATTGGTTGATTTCCTCGGGAGCAAGATGTTTGCCGGACCATGTAATTTCAGGATTATTAAAATATTTACCGATATAATTGATACCACATTGGTTAGAATCTCGAAGTATAGCCAATTTTTTCTTGTAAGTTTCTTGCGCTTCCTTATATCGTTTAGCAGTTTCGACATAACTATCAAATTCGTGCAAGGTGTTATGGATATCAATAATTTGCGATAATTTTTGTTCCAATTTCTCCAAATCATTATAAGAATCAAGTTCATCCATCTGTGCTTGCATAGGTGATTCATAGACTTTGGATTGCAGGGGTTTATATTTAAGGCTATAGCTGTTGTAATTACCGGTAGGCTTGTTACCGTTGGCTTCTTCTACAATATCACCAAAATCGCTATCAAGGTCATTATAGACAATTTGAGCAAACCCGAGCGGTTGGCTGTTGGCAACAGTGTAACTGTTGAACACCGGCAGATTGGGAATGTTAAGCATGGAGCTGCGGTCATGAGGGATATTTTGGTGTGGCTCCATATCAATAATTACATCAAGCGCCTTAAGTTGGGCTTTTAGTGCAGCAACGCGTTCCCATTCTTTGATTATGGTTTCTAAGGCACCAAGAGCCTGAGCATAAGCAGCTATCATCTCATTATTACCGCCTTCGGACGTAGCAGGCAAACCGCAAGCCTCCCCCTCTCCTTCACCACTGCACATTTTGGCATTATCAATCACCTGGGCAACTTCACCTTGAGCCGAAAGATTATACTTCAAGACTTGGGTGGCGGCATATATATTATAGACATTCCTTAGGTAAAAATTGCGACGATTGCGCTCAACTATGTGCCGTTGTCCGACATCGTAGCGTAAAAATACTTCACGTAATTTGAGCGACAAATCTGTTTGATTTTTCTGTTGTCTGGTTTTGGCGTCATAGGTTCCGACATTTACTCCGCATATTTGAACATTATTATTACCCATCAGGTTTGCAGTTACAAAATTGGAACCAAAAGGGGTCTTAATAAATTGATGAATAGCGCTGCGAATACTTATAATATCGCCTTTAATTTGATTGGCAAGTTTTTGCACTTTCAGCGCGGTTTTGTTCAACAACTTTCCGGTTTCGGCAATATCCTCACCAAAATTGATTACCGGTGAAATAGGTATGGTATTATATGCTTCCTCTATCATTTTGAGAATAAAAGCTGATGAAGTTTTGGGTGTCATCAACATAAGCAATGCAATCAGGAATAAATAAATTTTTTGCTTCATGGTTTCACTCCTCATCACTTTTTAGCTTTTTCTTGATTTATATCGACATCTTGTCCATCGCAAAAATCAATAAGCAAGCTTTCATCTTTTGTTTCGGTATTAAGACGATAATTAACATTATTACGAATGATATTTAAGGTTTCGAGTTCCAGAGCCTGAATTTCGCTACGGACAATTTTTTCAATCAGGTCAACTTGGCGCAATGTAATATCAATGCTGGCTTGCAAGCTTTCGGATTTGCCTTCGGTGGTGCTGCCGGTATCAGCATCAACCGTAGGATCGTTGGCAGGATTGGCTGCTGCGGCAATATTAACATTAGCCTCGTTAAAAGCCTCTAGGTTGGCATCGGCAATATCCTTTTGAGCACTGTCAAAACGTTGATTTAATTTACCCATATCATCCATGTATTCCTTATCATCAGAGGCGCTATATTTTTGTTTAGCTTCCAGAGCTATGTCAACTGCAGCTTTTTGCTCCCGCGCTTCGCGAACCTGATGAACATCATTAGCAATATTATCATTTAACTGAGTTAACCGAGCCAGCATATCGGCATGGCGTTTAGTTGCTTCGGCTATAAGTGTTCCATAATGTTGGTCAGCACGCAACAAGGCATCTTCTTTATGAGCCCAAATGGCCGCCATATCCACAGTTTGCATTTTGGTAATAGCGGCTGCTAAGCTTTCTTCTTCAGCCATCATTGCTGCTTTTTCCGTAACTGTTGTTTCCGCCCAACGAGCGGCATGGGCAACTTTCATAATTGCCAAGTCTTCTTGCGCCATTTTGATTTTGCCCTCAAGGGTAATCTTATCCAACTCGGCTTGCTCTTTTATATCTTCTCTTGTTGCGGCATACTCGAGCCTCAAGTCATCGATTTCGGCAGCGGTATTGATAATTTCACGCTTGAGCTGAAGTATCAACGAGATATCGCTTTTAGCTTCCAATATAAATTTTTTGGTATTAGCAACATAAGCTATAGAATCGGCAATAAACTTATATTTTTCAATATATTTTTGACAATATTTATCCAATGTATCTTTATCGCCATTATATTGGGCGCGGATACAAGTTCGTATTTCGCGCACGAACTGGAGACCTGAACCAATGCGTTGGGCGATTTTGCTTTGATTGATACTGGATACTTGCAGTTGTACCCAAGCTAATTTTTCTTGAACCCAAGTTCCAAACTTGCCGGCGGTTTCCATTAAGGATATTTCAAAAGGTATAAGGGCCTGAGCTTGGCGCAGAGGAATAACCGTGCTGAGCAACAAAGCAAATATGATAAACAAACAACGCAACTTTGTCATATCACCTAGTCTCCTTCTTTTTCCGCTTTTGCCGCTATACCTTCGAGTTGGCAGGTTCCTTCTTCTGCATCATAGACATAATCTTGATACACCGAACTACTTACTTTACTGAGTTTGTTGATATTATCCAAAGCCGAAGTGCGGGCTTCGAGTGAGGCAACAATATTAAGTCTTGTAGCAATTGCCGCTAAACGCGCCAAAATCTGATTGTTTAACAATGAATGTTCATCAACAACTAAATCATCAGCTAACCCGATCTTTACCGGTTGTATTTTATCTTTGTTGTTATCCAATTCTACTAAGGTTTCGACAGCATCAACATACATATCCGTGGCATAATTAACCAATAAAGTTTCGGTATTGCTTTTAGCCTCCATAACTCTATCCGCTCCGGGCTTCAGAACTTTTATTACCCGACAACGATTTTTGCTGTCATTTACCACATCACCAACCGGCGATGCCCATACGCTATATGGTTGAGCTGCGATATCGCTTGATACCGGAACATCATATTTGTTATTGTCGTTTTCTTTTATATTTGTAAGTGTATTCACATGGTCTGTTACTTCATCAAAGAGCCTGTCATAAGAGTTCATAAGTGTACTTACACGTTCTTTTGCTTTATTCAAGCGCCTTTCACGCGAATTTATAAATGTATCTATACTTCCTTTTATCTTATTTAATTGCTTTTCGCGAGAGTCTATACGTGATATTGCAGGATTTTCATCTGCTTGAGCGTTAAATGTTGCAAATGACAACAGGCAAGTTATCGCCATTATATATGCTATGATTTTGATATTATTCTGTGCCATTTGCTCTCTCCGTTAAAATGCCCAAATTCGGCTCGGCTGAATTTTGCGAGGAATTATTATTTGATGAGGAATTACCTGAATCATCATCGCCAAAACTGAAAGGGCGACGAGTGATGGTTCTACCTGCTGATGAATTATCATCATCGTTATCAGAGCCACGACCGTTTCCATTATTATCTCCACCGCGACCGGTGTTACCACGGATAGTTCCGTCTGACTGAATAGTAACACTGCGAAGAGCGCCGCCACTGCGTTCTGTAGTGGAATCGTTAGCATTACCATCGGTATTTTCACCATATTCTTCATTGTCCGTATCATCAGAATTACCTATCTTCCAACCTCGTTCTTTTAGCAATTCCGTGGCGCGTTCATCAACATAATCCAAACGCTTCGATATGCGATCATATAGTTCTTCCGACTGCTCAAAGGTTAATTCGGCATATTCGACAGTAGCCTCTACCTGCTCGACATAATTTCTGATTGATTCATAATCTTGTATAGCGTTACGAATAAGATTTTTGGTTGTTTCATCAAATGAAAACATTTTACCTTCGAGCACTTTGTGAATTTCGAGAGATATTTCCTGATATTTTAAGGATATTTTATCGATAACATTGCCGGCTTTGAGTAATATACCATTGATAATATCGGTTCCGGCAAAAGCATTTCCCGAATTTATTATCAGCATAAATGTCATTGACAATACGGCAAACAGGTGCTTAGTCATTAGCACCTCCTCGGTCATCTTTGTCAACCTCGGCGGCTATCTCGTCATTGGGCAATATAAGTTTTTTATTATTTAAGTTGACCTTGGTTTCAGGTATAATCTTATCAAACATATTTTTGACGTATTGACTACGATTGCGCATTGCTTGAGTCATCAATAAATTCTGCAATATAACATTGGTAATCTCAGCGCTAAGATGATTATGAGATTCTATATAACAACGCCCGCTGTCGTCACCTTGATTTTCAGTGCAGTTATCAAATTCGCTTACAACATTGGCGCTATCGGTTAACACGGGGTTATCAGTCATTTCGTTATCAGTGTCGCTAATCCGATTATCTTTGCCTTTGGCCATGATTTGAAATTTTTCTTCATTAACTCCGGTTTGATGGAGATTTTGCAAAGCGGCATCAATTTCAGCATTGGCGTAGTCAGTAACCACCGCCATTGTATCTTCAGAGAATTGGTCTTGCTGTATTTGCGAATCGTAAGCTAATCTGTCTATACAACTTTTATCAAGTTCTAAAAGGTTATTCTCACCATTGCAAATACCGCAACGTTTTATCAAAGCCTCAGGAATCAGCAATTTACCACTATTAGGGTCGGTACCGTCACAAATATCTTCGGCAACTTTAATACGGCCTTTGCCATCTTCGGCACGAGAGGTAATCGTCGAAAATGCTAAAATCAGCGCAACAATAAAAAATAAAAACCAAGTTTTATTTTTCATTTTACTTCTCCCCCTTGCTCATCAGCCGAATTGGTGATTTTGTAGTTGCGAGCTGTCTCAACACTGTTTGTGAGTTGATCTCGTGCCCAAATCTTACCGATTTCATTGATGCGATTAGCAACTTTGAGATTCATATTGAGGATAGCTATCCAGACAGAATTGATGTCGTTATATGCGCCGTGAGCTTCGGGATCGATTTGCTTAATTTTATAATCAACAGTATCGCGATAAGTTTGCAAGGAATCCAAATAAGCTCCGGCAAGATATTCGGCATAGCCGTCTTCAAGCAACTCGCCGGCAATTTTCGAATCACTGGGGCGAACTTGAGCCTCAAATTGATACTTATTATCCTTACTATTCTTAGTCGCAGTTTCGGCGCCGAGTTCCTTGCGCAGGCATTGATAAAACTCTTTATCATCATCACTTATGGGAGAGGCGCTTTCTGCATAAATTACAGAATTGTAGCGTGCTATACACTGCAACACCTGACTTTTTACTTTACCTTCGGTAGATTGTGACAGATTTGCAATTATATCCTTAGCATCCAAACCACAACAAACAGCCAAGCTTTCGGGCAACAGCAGATTGCCATAGGCATCAGAATTACTTTCGGTTTTCTTGACATCCTCTTCACTGAATGAAAAAGCATGGGCCGTTGGAGCAGATTGCATAAGTGAATATTCGAAACTCAGTTGATCACCGCAATTAGTTTGATAGGAATCGCAGTAAATCTGTTTTCCGGAATTGCACTTACTACGATAAATGTCGCAACAAACCTTATCATTGGAAGGCAAAGTGCCACATAACGGGCTACAGCTGATCTGGCAGGTATCTGAATTAGGATTGCCGGCTTTAATTTGTTGGTCGCAAGTATTTTTATAATCGGCACAAGTTTGACGACTTGGACCACCTATTGCTTCTCGTACTGTTTTTTGCAGCTTTTGCTCACAGCTTTCATTGCCGCCGGGAATAGGGGTAACAGTAATCATTCCTATTCCATCGGTGCTAGGTTTGCAATACTCACAAGTTGCGCAAGCTTCATTATCAACAAGCCCCTGATTATTCTGAGCAGCAGCTGCGGCTCTAGAGATATCACAAGTTTCGCATGTGGCTATAGTTTTGTTGATATTGCCGCAACCGCTAAAACCATGTGTCAAATCGCTGATACTCTCTTCTGTTTTCACAAAACTATTATCCAAATCATTAATCTTATCAACTAATTGATTTACCTGCCCCTTAAATTGACCGTATTCACCTCTGACAATATTACAAGTCAATCGAGTAATGCGAGCTTTGATTACCACGACGCGATCAACACATTCAAGAGCCAGATTACGCTGAGTAGCAATATAATTATAAAGCTGAGCACGATAGTTATTAATCATACTATCAATATTAGCAATTTTTGCTTCATGGGCGTCCAATTTAGCACGCAACATACGAATCGTTTCGGTTATAACATCTGACGGACTATTTCTGTTCATTTCCAGATATTTTTCAAGATCAGCCTTAAGACTGGCTTGAGCGGCTTTGTATTCATTGTAGTTGGCCTCGGCTTTTTTCAGCTCTTCACGAATTTGCTTACCAAATCTAGTCATTTCTTTAGCATTATCAACACATTTACTGACTGTATCTTTAGCATCTTTTAAAATACTGTCGCCTTCTGCCAAATAAGCTTGAACACGCGTGCCAATCTCAGAGATAAACTCGGCAGTATCAAGCGCACTTCGATACAATTCTAAGCTGGAATAATAATAGCTTTGAACAGCAGCTCGGAATTGGTCTATTTTTTTCTTCCAATCATTATAAATGTTTTTGTAATAATTATAGCGCTCCCTAATGATATTAAAAAATGTTTTGGTATCTTTAATAAATGTTCCAAGTTCTTTTACAACCCACCACTCAGCGATGGTGGCGCGCCCCGTATCTATTACAACTTTGATATTGGTTACAACATTTTGAATCGTTCCGCTGATGGCAGAAAAATCCCATGTTATAGCAGCATTTGCCTTCAGCGGCATCAGCAACATTATAACAACCAATAAAATGCGCAACCTCATCGTTTCTCTCCCTCTGTTTGCCATAACTTCATTATAGCATAAACACCTCGTATTCCCAAGCTTTTTCGCCTAAAAAGCTAAATATTTAAATATTTTGTAACAAAATTCTCTTCTCCGTATTCGCGAACCAAATCCTCAACCAACAAAACATTTTTGCGTCCAGAATTATAAATTTTGAGATAAGGTCCCAGGCCGCTTAAATCCACATCCAATATAACCGATTCACCGGTTGCGGGACGAGACAACAATATAGCATAAGGAAAATCGCGATACGAACGCCCGAAAATGAAATCTGTTTCCGAATCGGTAAGATTCCAGTTTTCATAATCTTCCGGAGTAGCTTGCGGATTGCGGAAGAAAATCACAGTTTGGCATTGACCGCGAATAACCTCACCGACACCCAACTTATCAATAATACTTGGTTGTTGAAATGCACAAAGATAAGCCTGACGTTTTTTACGACCTTCTTGCAAACCAATGATGAAATAGTCGCGGAACATCGGATGTTTGAGCATTGGGGCTGTTTCATCAATCATAATCAATGACGGAACACCGGTTTCGCCGGTTTCGGCCTGGATACGATGCATAATATAGCTGATGACCGCCGGTGCCAAAGTTTCATCTTCAAATATATGGGTAAAGTCAAAAGCCATAAAACGCTTGCTTTTCAAATCCAAACTATCCTGTGCACCGTTAAAAATATTGCCGTATTGCTCAGGGTTTACCCATTTAGCAATTTCGCGGCGCATATTACCGGTGGGAGAAAAGCAGCTTTTATACAGATTGGTCATAACTCGTTCTTCCGGTCGCAAATAATCAAACGCCGTGGTTACCGCACGGGCAATTTCTTTTTCGGAAACAGCATCGTCAACCATGGTTATAGCACGCAACCAACGGCGCAAAAAGGCGCGATTATTAGGAGTATTGGGACAATCAAACGGGTTGAGCGAAACATTTTTTTCATCGCCGTCAAAACCGATATATGCCCCCTGCACGGCATGGGTAAAAATACGCGCACCCAAGTGACGATCAAAGAAGAACACTTTAAGGTCGGCATGGCGCATTGCTTGTCCTGCCAAAAAAGTGAGCAAAGTAGTTTTACCTTGACCGGTAGGACCGATAATACAGCAGTGTGCAACCGCCGAATCCTCTGATGAAACATGGAATTGAAAACGATATGCCGAACCGGAAGTTGTGCGAAAAACCGTGATAGCACCATTGCCCCAGTCGGATTTGGAAAAACCCTCCGACGGCTTGTCAAAAGATACCGAACAGGCTACTGCGCGAGAAAGATAAAGATAGCTGCGCGGCAAGGTTTCATAAGTCGGGAATTGGTTGAAAAATGTGGCTTGAGTAACCCAGCCCTCGCGCACCGGTGTTACACCGAACAGACGACAAATTCGCTGAACTTCACCCTCGGCAAAATCCAGCTCTTCCAAAGTTTTGCCGCGCAATATAATCGCCATGGCATATTGAGTAAGTGATTGATGGTCAGCATCACTGTCTTCGATAGCGGCAAGCGCTTCACCATATTGTTCGGTAACATTTGCCGAAAAACTGGTGGTTAGCGACATACGTTGTTGATGGATAAGCATGGCACGTGCTTTGGGCTTAAACATTGCTTGGATATTATGCAACAGCACAACTTCACAATCGATTGACAATAAAGATGCTGTCATTGATTCATCGACATAATCGCCGGTGGAGCGAATCCCCATAACAATTTCATACATTTCCTTGTCGCCGGAGAAAAATTTGATAATTCCGTTTTCACCGGTGAAGTGGATATGGTCGGCAGTCAAAAGTTGGTTGAGCTGAGCCCCTTTGGCGCCACGCACCAATGGTTTGGGACGCGAAACCGGCGAACACAATTTAGCATAAAGCGAAAACGGACTGTTGTCCGCCGAGGAGGTATCATTTTCGGCTAAAGTTTCGATACCATATTCACTGAGGGTTGCAGTGAGCGCTTGCGAAGCATAATTAAGGTCTTTTAGAGCATCGCGACGATCCGGAACCGAAATTACGATATAGTGAGTATTGAAGAATACCCGATTAACGTTTTGACGCCAAACTTCATCAACTTGCTCTAAGAGCGGATTGTTAAAGTTTTGGACATTATCCTCCAAAGGGACACTTTCGCGCACGGTAATAACACGGCAAGTGATTTGTAAATCAGACATATTGTCAATCCACGCCTTGCGAGCCTCCATCATTGAGGCAAGTTTTTCGCTTTGGGCAAAGGTGAGATCGGCGCCATTAACCCTAAAAACCCGCGCCAACGAACCGTTATAGCAACGAATCGTCATACCATCGGAGAGCAGCTCCTCAAACGGCATAAAATCGGATACCCGAGATTCGGTAGGGTGAGGCAAAACCAAATAGCCAAATTTGGTAACCCACAAACTGGCAAATGCCGCCGCCATAATAAAACCGGAAATGGCAACGAAAATCTCGGCTCCGGATAAACCTTCAACAAAAAGAGATAAAAAATCAAAATCAGGGCGCAAATTTATTCCCCTTTACTTTATAAAGATTAGTTGTTTTTTTCGATGCCTGACCGAAAGCCATCAACATACTTGAAGCATGGGGCTCACGAGCACCAATGGCAATACAGGCAACGTGTCCGACCAATATTGATACCAGAAAAATCAGCGGATTGATATTAAATGTGCCGACGACCATAAACAGCATAGGAAACTGCAAACCAAGGTTAATCATAACCAGATTAACCGGTCCCCACAATATTTTGGGAGGATTTGCAACCGCCTTTAGTATCATCTCGCGCATATCAACCACCTGAAACAAATGTTGCTATTATGATAAGATATCGGAATTTTGTTTGCAACCGTGCCGGATAGTTTATCCTATTGTTTATTTGCCGAATAGCGCAAAATGCTCACAAAACGCAAATATCCTTATATTATATGGTAAGGCTTTTTTATGAATAATCGGTTAATAAAATGCGGATATTATACTTTAAGCCAGTAAAGTTTTTTGCAAAAAAACATAAATTTTTATTGCAAAAATGAATTTAATAATCTAGATTTAGCGCCGGATAGAGGATAGATGGCCGAGTGGTCGAAGGCGCACGATTGGAAATCGTGTGTGCCCCTAAAGGGTACCGTGGGTTCGAATCCCACTCTATCCGCCAATTAAAGAAAGCACCTTCGTGGTGCTTTTTTTGATTTAAAACTGTCATGCCCTTTAGTGAGTGCAACGAACGGAGTAAGGCAAAAAACTGTCATGCCTGAGCGACTGTAAGGAGCGAATTAGGCATCTTCGAATTTTTACTTTGCGGAGAGATTAAACATAAATATAGCTATATTTTAACCCCTCTTATCCCCTTGCTTGCAAGGGGAAGGTCAATACGGAAGATACCTTAGCAATCGGACTGACGCCGATTGCGGTATGACATTTTAATAAAAACTGTCATGCCTGAAACACCTCACAATGTCATTGCGAGCGATAGCGCGGCAATCCCGGCTGAATCCAATAAGCCGAGATCACCACGTCGGTCGTTATCCCTCCCTCCTCGTGATGACATTATTATTTTCAGGGGTGACA
>Ga0247611_10009106_pt1 | contig 12033 bp, 9 predicted proteins | sample 177DNAGHGhighgp2_FD_192422 | JGI IMG/M metagenome (GOLD analysis project Ga0247611, IMG submission 192422) | Sheep rumen microbial communities from Palmerston North, Manawatu-Wanganui, New Zealand - 1770 DNA GHGhigh gp2 | ecosystem: Host-associated > Mammals > Digestive system > Stomach > Rumen ... | reverse complement strand
CAAGAACCTGAAATCGGTCACTATCCCCGAGACTGTCACCGCTATCCCTTCCGCGGCTTTCTACAACTGCGAGAACCTGACGGAAGTTATTATCCCGAAGACCGTACGCGAGGTGGGAAACTTCGCTTTCTACGGCTGCTCGCTGCTTAGAGCCGCCACGCTGCCGAAGGACTTGGTGCGACTCGGTGCCGGTGTTTTTTACGGCTGCGTGAACCTCAAAGAGCAGGTACTGAGCGATAAGATCGAGGTCTTGGAGCGTGCGGTGTTCTTCATGTGCCGCGGCCTCAAACAGATCACCCTCCCGGCGCATCTCAAGCGCTTGGATGCCGGTGTTTTTGCGGGCTGCTCTAACATTGAAGCAATCGAACTGCCGCGTACCCTCACCTTCATCGGCGAACAGGCGTTTGCCGGCTGCACCGTGCTGCGTAAGATCGAGATCCCGAGCGGTGTGAACCAATTACCTAAACAGGTCTTTCAGGGTTGTACCCGCCTTTACCGCGTGGACCTGCCGGACGGATTGTATTCGATTGGTGATGAAGCGTTGGACGGATGTCTGGCGCTGGAGAAAATCAACATTCCCAAGAGCACGTTCCGAATCGGCGTACGGGCTTTTCATAACTGCCAACAGCTACGCGGCATCGCACTCGTGGACCATATTCAGATGATCGAAGAAGGGGCGTTCATGGAATGTAAGATGCTCGAAGAGATACAACTCCCCGCCGCCCTGCTACGCCTGCAGAAAGGCGCGTTCGCGCAATGCATCAACCTGCAGAAAGTGATTCTCAACGAGCAACTCAAACGCATCGACGACGGCGCTTTCTGCCAATGCCGCAGCCTGCGCGAAGTACAATGGAATGACTCGCTCCGCTTCATCGGCGCAGACGCTTTCCTGGATTGCAAATACCTCCGGACACCTATGCTGGCACCGGAGGTAGAGATCGGGAAGAATGCGTTTAAGGGATGTCGTTAATCCTCGCAGTCACAGGGATATTTCCAATAATGATAGATCATACTCTCCCCTGCATCTACGGTCATGTAAGCCTGACCTGTTTCTTCATCCTTGGTAGCATCCAAAACGAGATAGTTAACGCCCTTGAAAATCACCGACTGCCGGGCATGCTGATGTCCCGACCACACATATGCCACGTGGTACTCGGACAGTAATGCCGCTAACTCATAGGTCTCTTCCAACGAGAAATTGGACGTATGTCCCTGGGAGTCATCCAACTTCCAGAAATGCGTATGGGTGAAGACGATAATCCGACGATAACCCTCCTGCGATTTCTGCGCCAGGAGTTCACGGAGCCATTTCATCTGGTCGATCCCTAATGTTCCCTCTGCCGTATCCAGACAAATAAAGAGGTCGAGTTTCTTATCGCCGTTACGGGTGTCGAACCAATACACACCGGTCTTGAAATAATCCCGGAAGATAGGCCATTGTTTGAAGTAAATATCATGGTTTCCGGGCGTAACGAAGATAGTATCTTTAATCGTCCGTCCTGTATGGAGCACGCTGTCTGCGCAGGCAAAATTCTTCTGCGCATCTATTACATCGCCCAAATGAAGCGCCACTTTAGGACCTGCGGCGGCACTGTACTGCGCCATGAAATAATCGAGGTTCTTGTGCGTTTTCTTCGTGATATGACTGTCGGTGCAGACATAAATCGTATAGTTGTCGGCCTGCATGTCAAGATGCAGGTCTCCGTGTGCATTGTCATAAGCCATCGACTGTTCAAAACGTGTTTTGACCGTCTCTCCGTTCGGCGAGAACATACCTTTCATATCGAGCGTTGTGTCATCGTTTGCGCAAGAGATTAAGAACGCTGACGCTGTTATAAGCGAGACCGCTAACGCTGTTAGACCGCCCTTCGGACTGTTAGATATCTTTTTCATATTCTTCTCCTTTCTTTAAAAGCGATAACTGAAACCTGCGCGGAGGGTGGCTCCGTAGAAAGTGGCATCCAAATGGAACATACCGTTAGGCTTACATTGTACGCCGAAGTTAAGCCGCCAATGTTCGACCACATCGTAGTACGCTCCGATGCTGAAGAGTGGTTGCCACATTCGCTCCATCTGATAGTCATCCACATTACTGAACATAAAGAACAAGTTCCACGGATTGGTCTGCGGACGGCAGAAGACTTCGAGGCGGTACAGGAGGTTGAAGGGCTCCACGATATACGAGTCATTCGAATGCCAATCGCGGTCATAATCATCCATGACGCGGAAGAAAGAGCCGATGGTAACAGAGACATAGTCCATGCGATAACCCACTCCGACCGCGGCAGTGATGTCACCTATCCGGTTACGCGCGATGATACGATACATGAGGTCCGTCTCGATGAACATCTCGCCTACAGGCAATTCGAACTTAGGCCGAAAGAGCAGCGCGCCCGTATGCACATTCGCCGTGGAGAACTGCAACTTGGCCTCCATCTCGAAATGAGGATTGAACGGCATCAGACCCTGGATGTCGAAGTTGGCATGATGCCCCCACGTGGTGTTGTAACTGTACTCCGCCAAGCCGGAGATAGTGTAGCGGCGGTCACCAAAACCCGGATTGCCGGCGAAGACCGCAGCAGAACACAGAGTCAAAAAGAGTAAAAAGCGTTTTCTCATATTTGAAATCGAAAATTTGAAATCATCAATTATAAATAAACCACCGTTAGTCCCGCGCCGCCGTGATTCACATCTCCGTCCCCGAAGTCAAGGGGCACTTGTCCGCGCTTGCGGCGCTGGCGGTTGAGGTCGTTCAGATAATCGCGCGTGAGCTGTTTGAGTGCCCCGGTCCCGGTGCCGTGAAGAATCGTCACTTCGCCTGCTCCGACCATGAGCGCATCGTCCATGTAGGCAATCAGTTTCTCCAAGGCCTCATCGGCTCTGTACCCGCGCAAGTCAAGGGTGCGCGAGAAAGAAAGAGTACGTTGCCGGACGATAGAAGCCGTTGTAGAAGGCGTTGCAGGAACCGTATTCTTCAGAATCTTCAAGTCCTTGAAATCCTTCAGTCGTTTGGGCATACCCACTTCTTCTTTGAGTGCCTCCACTTTGGCCCGCGCATCTTTGGTCTTTTGTTTGTCGGCTTTGGCTTCTTTGATCTCCCGGATAGTACGTTCGATCGTGGCATTGGATCGTTGGAGGATATCGGCTGCCTCTTGCCGTGCTTGTTCCAGCATCTCTTTCTTCTTAGCCTTGATACCGCTCATCTGCTCTTCGTATTGGGCGATGCGCTCTTCGAGCGTTTTCTCTTTTTGACGGATGGCCTGCCGTTTATTCTCCCAATAACGCTTGTCGCGCGCGATGTCCTGCAGTTGTTTGTCGTAATCGATATGCTCCTCGCCGACCAGTTCGGTGGCATATTGGATGATAGACTCCGGCAGTCCTGTCTGACGCGCGATCTCGATGGCGAACGATGAACCGGCTTGCCCGATGGACAGTTGGAATAGCGGCCGCATCGCCCCGCGGTCGTAGAGCATGGCGCCATTGACTACACCCGGTGTTTGCTCCGCAAAATGCTTCAGATTGGTATAGTGAGTGGTGATGATACCGAATACTTTACGCTGCACCAACTCGCGCAAAATAGCCTCTGAGAGTGCCCCGCCGATGAGCGGTTCAGTTCCCGACCCCATCTCGTCAATGAGAATGAGCGTATGTTCATCCGCCTGCCGCACAAACGCTTTCATGTTGCGCAAGTGGGATGAATAGGTGGACAATTCGTCTTGAATGGATTGCTCATCGCCTATATCAATCATCAGCTGTTCAAACAGGCCGGCCCTGCTGTTCTCGGCTACAGGCACCAGGAGACCACATTGCAGCATGTATTGCAGAAGTGCAACCGTTTTGAGGCAGACAGACTTGCCGCCGGCATTCGGACCGGAGATAACGAGTACATGGTTCTTGTCAGCATACAGACGCAGAGACAAGGGCACAACCGTCTTGCCTTGCGGCGCATAATGAAGCAATAAGACAGGGTGATAAGCCTGCGACCAATCCAGCAGAGGTTCATTCATTAACTCCGGTCGGATGGCATGCAGCGTATTGGCGAGCGACACTTTGGCATTCAGGAAATCCACCTCTGCCAACATCGTTTGACTCGTCAGGATAAGATCTGTGTTAGGTCGTAACTGATCCGTGACGGCTTGCAGGATACGCACTCTTTCGCGCCGTTCGGCGCCTTCTAACTCGCGGATCCGGTTGTTGGCTTCCACTACTTGTTGCGGTTCTACGTACACTGTCTTTCCGGAAGCCGACTCGTCATGCACAATACCGCCTATCTTGCGTTTGTATCCGGGCGGAACAGGGATGACCAATCGTCCTTCGCGGAGTGTGGGGGCGGCATCGGCATCCACCAGACCGTCACTCTTCGCTTGACGTAAGATAGTTGCCAGCGTACGACTGACGGAACCTTGGGCATTCACCAGTTCGCGGCGTATACGCGCCAATTCCGGGGACGCATGGTCGGCTAACTTGCCGTAACGGTCGAGCACGCGGTCGATCTCTTGGACGATGGTTGTTAATTGTGAATTATGAATTGTTAATTGCCGAAGCACCCCATATTTCGCTTCGTCTAACCCCGCGAAGAAATGCTCTAACTCCGCCGCATAAGAGAGTGATTTACAGAGCGCGTCCAACTCGGCTTCATCGAGAAATAATCCCTCGATGCGAATGCGGGCGAGCGACTCCCGCATGTCGTGAATCTCTCCGCGAGGAAAAGTGAGCGCCGGATCGGCTTGCGCCAAACGCATCTGGTCGGTCAACAAAAGAAGATATTGCACCTTCTCATAATCCGTCTCCATACGCATGGCTTCCACTTGTTCGCGACCAAGCGGAGAGGCACAACGACGCAGCAGTTCATCACGAATCACCGCGAAGTCGATCTTCTGCTCTATGTTATCGGGATAATACAATTTAACCTAATATCCTGCAATCCTTGAGTACCTGCGCCCCGACGGCCTCATTCAACTTGCGCACCAACTCAAAGCGGTTCTCGAAGAGCTGCGTTTTGAGTGCAGCGGAATTGACCCGCACGATGAGCACGCCGTTCTTTACCTCCACGCTCCGCGTAAGACCGGTCACCACGTCCCCCATCACCTGCGGCCACGCTTCCTCCACTTGCACCTCGAGTACGGATTTCTCTAACCCGCTCTCCCGCAGATAGTTCACGAGTGCGTCATCTAATCTCATCTTCTTTCACTTTACGCAGATAAATCTTCTGCCGAATGGTAAACACCCGGATCTTGGGGTCTAATTCATTCAGTTTTTGAATCGCCTCAATCGTGACGCCTTCATCCTGACTGAGTTGCCAAAGAGACTGTCCCACCGATGTCCATACGAAAGGCTTGTCGGGATTTCCCATCGATCGTTTGGGTTGCAGATAGATCCGGTCCCCTTTCTTCAGTTCGCGTCCAAGGGCATCGTTGTCCTCACGCAGTTCGCGTTCGCGCACGTTAAGACGGAATGCCACGTTCGCGTAGGTATCGCCCTCACGCGCATTCACGTACGCAAGACCGTTGAATTTCTTTTTAGGGTGCGAGAGGAAGAAACTGTCCCGCTCTTCTTTGGCGGTAGGCGGCTCCACATAAGGCGGTTCGGGATCATTATGAACGACCATGATCGGGTCGCTGCGTTTTACAACGGTTGCCTTCAGCGGTCGTTTCCGGGGTTGCTGAGCCGGCTGTTGGGTTTGTTGCTCCGGCGCTGGTTGTTGAGCCTGTTGCGGAACAGGTTGCGGCTTGGGCTGCGGTTCGCGGTCACGCAACGCCTGCTCGGCATTCGGATCATAAACGCCTACCGGGTTGCCGGCGGTCAGCGTGTCCAGATGATAGTCCTCGATGATCTTGATGAGTTTGGGAGCATACATCTTATCCGTCGCGTACCCGCACTCTTTGAGGCGATAAGCCCATCCCTCATAATCCTCCACAGCGATCTCAAAGCACGTAGCGTACCGCGGACGCTGGAGAAAGAGCGAATGGTCTTTGAACGACTCTGCCGCATCGGCATACATGCGGAAACACTCGCCCTGACTGTCATCGTCATAGTAATAAACGCCGCCCATCCACGAGCCGGCACACTTGATGCCGAAATGGTTCTTGGCATTCACCGCCAACTCGCTTTGTCCGGCGCCGGACTCCAGCAGAGCCTGCGCCATGATGATCGATGCCGGCACGCCGTAATCGGCTTGGTTCTGAATCGCCACGCCTTTCCATTCCTCGATATAATTCAGATACGCTTTGTTCTGAATCTGCGCCGAGAGCGCCATCGCCCCAGCCAAAATAAGGCTTAAAAGAATTTGTCTTTTCATAAAACTCAATTTTGCGGCGCAAAATTACAACAAAAAATTGACATACGCAAGAAAAAAGTGAACTTTTTAGGGGTTTGAGGTTAGGGAATTAGTGGATAAGAGGAAAAATGACAGAAAAATTTGATTTTTACCGTCAAATCCTTGTATATTTCAAATATTTGTAGTACCTTTGCAGCCGCAAAGGTTTTTTGAATATGAGAAAGAGTTTTATTATAGCGCTGATTGGGATGATAGTACCGGTCGGGATGATGTTCACCAGTTGTGAGATTCATCAAAGTGAGGATTGTAAATTCCATGCGAAAAGCATCACTTTGACCGTGGACCAGAACGAATGGAAATTCTTCGACAAGTACCCATATCAGTTCTACGCGCATTTTGATGTGCCGGAGATCACGCAGTATGTGTATGAGAAGGGTAATTACTCGCTGCACCGTATTTATAACTTCGCGCGTCAGGACGAATATCAGGTGGCACTTCCGCAAAGTGTTTTCATGATAGAGGACGTGACCGACGGCGAGGGTAACACGTATGAGTACTACTACACGCAGGAGGTGGACTACCGCGTGGGGATCGGTTACGTGGAGGTACAAGTGACTAACTCCGATTATCTCTACGAGGAGGATCAACAGGGTTATCTGGTTAATCCGGAGACCATGGATTTTCATCTGCAACTCATCTGGTAAATGATACAAGTCTTCGGTCCTTGTGCGGCGGAGAGTCGCGAACAGGTATTAGAAACGGCGCAGGCAATTAAAGAATCTTGCGGCGTTTTGCCGTTTTTATATCGCGCGGGCGTGTGGAAGCCCCGGAGTCGCCCGGACACGTACCAAGGCGCAGGGGAAGAAGGCCTGGCGTGGTTGGCGGAAGTCAAACGCACGTTGGACATTCCGGTTGCCACCGAAGTGGCGACGCCGGAACATGTGGAGGCTGCGCTGAAGGCCGGAATCGATTATCTGTGGATAGGAGCGAGGACAAGCGCAAGCCCGATAGCCGTTTCTGCTATCGGTGTTGCGATTGAAGATTGGAGATTGAAGATTGGAGATTTAAAGGGCATTCTTATCAAGAACCCCGTTAATGCAGATGCGAAGTTATGGATCGGTAATATCGAGCGGATGGAGAAAACCGGCATTCCGGTTATCGCCGTTCATCGCGGATGCAATCATCAGCCGTGTTGGAAAATGGCGCATGAGGTGCGTCTGGCCCGCCCGGATATACCGATGCTGTTAGACCCGAGCCATATGAGCGGCGACGCGACGAAAGTACCGGAACTGCTCAAAAAAGTAGAGGAGTTGGGTCTGGACGGCGCGATGGTTGAAGTGCACGCTCATCCGGAATCTGCGCTGTCCGATAACGCCCAGCAGATTACCCCTACTTTGCTACGAGATGCTCTCGATCCGATTCTCTCTCGATTGTGTCTCGTTAGTCTGATTTGCCCACCTAACGGTCCGGAAGAACTTAACTGGCTGCGGGCGGAAATCGATGAGTTAGATGAGCAGTTATGGGATACGATTGCAGCGCGTATGGACGTCAGTCGGCGGATCGGCGAATGGAAAAAAGCGCACGATATGGCTCCTTTGCAGCCGGAACGGGTAAAGGTGATAGGTGAAAGATTAAAAGTAAAAGGTAAGAAACTGAACCTGCCGGCTGAGTTCATGAAGCAAATTTGGGACATTATACACGAAGAAAGTTTACGAAGACAAGAATAATCATAGTAGTCCTTGCCCTTTGTTCCTTGTTCATTCCGACAAGGGCGCAAGAGGCACCCCAACGCACGAGCATATCGGGCGTGGTGGTTGATGGCGACACGGGTGAGACCTTGCCGTTCGTACAGATCTTCTTCCTCAAATCGACGACGAACAAAGGAATGGTTCCCTCGGAAGTGGGTACGACGAGCGACCTGGACGGCCATTTCACCATCAGCAACACAGCGGGTTACACCACTTTGCATTTCCAGATGTTAGGGTACAAGACAGAGATGCTCACACTCCGCAAGGGGCAGAACCGCAAAGATGTGAAAGTCAAGCTGACTCCGGACGTCTATGGCTTGCAGGATATCGTAGTGACCCCCAAACACCGTAAACGCGACTATAAACGCAAAGGTAACCCGGCGGTGGAGCTTATCAAGAACGTGATTGCGCACAAAGATTCCTTCAACGTCCGAACCGTGGACCAGTACACGGCGCAGAGCTACTCGCGTATGTCGTTTGCGCTGGATAACATCAAGGTCAATTGGAACAAACCCTTCTGGCGCAATTTCCAGTTTGTACAGAAATATATCGACACGACGGGGGTTTATCCGAATGTGACGATCTCCATCCGCGAGCACTTGAACGACGAATACTACCAGCGTAAACCGCACCGCGAGAAGAAAGTGCTGCAGAAAAAGCGTATCTTCGGTGTAGAGGATCTGGTGTCGCAGGGTTCATTTCAGGAAAATATCAATGCCATTTTTAAGGACGTAGACATCAACGACAACAGTATGAACCTGCTGTTCAACCGCTTTGTCTCACCCTTGAGTTCAACGCTGGCCGTGACCTTCTACCAATACTACATCATGGATACGATCATGGTGGACGGTTATCCGTGTATCGACCTCGCTTTCGTGCCGGTTAACTCGGAGAGTTTCGGTTTTACTGGTCACCTTTATATCGTCAATGACTCGACGTACCGGCTTAAGAAATACGCCATTAACGTTCCGCCGGATATCAACCTCAATTTCGTGAGCAACTACTCCGTCGAGCATAGTTACAAACAATTGGAGAATGGTCTGTGGGCGCCGGACAGGACGACGACTTACGCCAAGTTCTACGTGCTGAACAACACGCGCGGCATGCTGGCGCGGCAGACGAAGATATACACCAATTGGGACTTGGAGACGCCTATCTCGAAAGAGACGTTCTCCGCGCTGGCGGAGGATGAGGTGGAGACAAATGACTCAACGGCTGTACGCTTGGGAGCGAAAGCCTGGGAGAGCCTGCGGCCAGAACCGCTGACATGGTACGAGAACTCGGTATATGATCTTGTCAACGAGTTCACCTCCAGCCCCAAACTGGCATCGATGATTGCGTTCGTGAATGCCGTAGGGTCTGAGTTTGTGGCTACCACTCCTGCACGCGATCTGGATGACAGTAAGTTTGATTTCGGCCCTATCTATCAGTTCGTCAGTTGGAATATGTTAGAGGGCGTGCGTCTGCGTATCGGCGGAACGAGTACGGCCAAGTTGCATCCGCAGTTCTTCTTCCGCAGTTACTTTGCTTTCGGTACGAAAGACCTGCGCCCCAAGTACAACCTCACGCTTACCTACACCTTCGACAAGCATAAACATCAGCCCTACGACGGCCTGCGGCATCATATCGAACTGATGGGACAATATGACGTGGAGGAGCCGGGACAGTTGACGGATGTGATCCGCCGCGACCATATTCTGATGTCCATACCGACGAGCACGCCGACGCTCGGATTCTATCAATACGTCTTCCATGCCAAGGTGGACTATATGAAGGAATGGCGGAATAAATTTTCCATCCGCGCGGGCTTTGATTTCACCAACAACACGGCGGCCGGCGTGCTCAAATACAACCGCATGGACTGGACCATGAATGCTGATTCTACATGGACAAACAGCATGACCGACATCGGTTCCTACCGTTCGTACGAGGGCAAATTGGAGTTCCAGTACTCGCCGGGAAGCCGTATTTATATCGACAAAATGGGCATCGAAAGTCCGTTTGCCATCGAGAAAGACGCGCCTACGTTCAAGTTGACCCACTATATCGGTTACCTCGACGACCGGCATAACGGCGGTGACGGATTCCTTTATAACAACACCGAGTTCCTTTTCGACAAACGTTTCTGGTTCTCCGCCTTCGGTCACCTCGACCTGCGAGTACAAACGGGTATGGTGTGGCAGAAAGTGCCGTTTACCAAACTCTATATTCCAAGGAGCAGTACCAGTATTTTCTTAGCTAACCGCGCCTTCAACCAGATGAAACCGATGGAGTTTATGATGGACGAATATGTAGCGCTGTATGCGACGTATTTCTTCAAAGGGTGGATTATGAACCGCATTCCGGGCATCAACAAACTCAAGCTGCGCGGCGTCGTTTCCTTCTCCGGCGTTTACGGCGGTCTGACGAAGAAGAACAACCCCTATCTGGAGACCGGAAGCGGTCTGTACGAGTTCCCGCACACCCCGTGGGAGAACGGCATCGTGGATAACGCCTTCGACCATGACGGATATATCAAGGACGGTTACCGCACCTCTTCGCCTATCGGCAAACTGCCGTACATGGAGATCACGGCGGGATTTGAAAATATCTTCAAGTTCATCCGCATCGATTATATCCGTCGTATCACGTATAACGACTATGAACTGCCGTATATGATACAAAAATTAGAACCCGATCCCGAGCACCCGACGATGTACCGCCCGGCCTATAATGAAGACGGGAGTCCGGTGATGATTCACGGTCGCCGGCGTATCGGTGCATGGGGACGAAACGGCGTTAAGATAACGGTGAGATTCTCTTTGTAAAACCGAAAATGACCTATATGAAGCACATATTTATTGTTATTCTTTGCTCTTTGTTCCTTGTTCCTTTAGGGGCGCAGACGAAAGACACGAATATCCAATTGAAACTGGACGAGGCGAAAGCGCGTCTGGAGGATTTCAACACGGAGCACAAAATGGACTCGCTTGACCAGGAGAAACTGCCTCGCGTGGTGTCCGGTGGTTTGTTCGCCGGCGTGAACACCAGTAATTTCATCATCACGCGTGACCATCACACCATGAGCTCCTACATGCGCGTGGGAGGAGAGTTGGGCGGCTTCCTTGATTTCTATGTCACCAAGCATTTTGCCGTACAACCGCAGGTCATTTTCACCGCCCATCAGAATTATTTTGAAGCGACCGACACAACGAATCATCTCTGGTCGTTCGGCGCGGAGATTCCGATTTATTTCTTAGGTCGTTACGGTTCGCTCGACAAGGGTTATATCCAGTTCGGCGGCGGTCTTTTCACGCATTTTACCTTCGCCTCCAACGTAGCCGGCAAGTACAAGAACCTGGACGAATCCGATGCGACGGTCTCCACCTCGCCGCAACAAGCAAGAATGGCCGATAACTACGATTACAGCCGGCTCTACAGCTTGCATAACAACCATTTCGGAGTATGCCTGCTCGTCGGCTATGAATGCTATTTTGGCATGTTTATCAACGCCACATACAAAGTCAGTTTCTCGGATATCGCGGGCTTCTATAAGGAGATGAAAGGTTCGGAAGTAGCCGACGCGCTTATTTACCCGCAGTCCGTCAGTTTGAATATAGGTTACCGCTGGAGATGAAAGATAAACGAAATTGGATAGTGTTCGGGCTCTTTGCGTTGATGGTCTTCGCAAAAACCCTGTTGTTTGACCATTTTGCCTTCCGCGAATGGTCGTTTGAGCCGACGGCGCTGAGTATGCTGTATAAACTTGCCGCCGCGATTTTCTTTGCGTCATTCACTTTCCTGCTGCGCGACAAGAGATGGCTTATTCCGCTGTCTATCGTGCTGGACACCTGGTTTATCGCCAATCTTGTATATATGCGCAATAATCATATATTGCTGGATGGCGAGGCATTTAACATGGCGGGTAATCTGCATGGCTATTTCTGGTCGGTGCTCATCTATATCGAATGGGGTATTGACCTTTTGTTCTATGGTTTGACAGCGCTTTTCTGCTTCATCTATCTTTAT
>Ga0247611_10009105_pt1 | contig 12036 bp, 12 predicted proteins | sample 177DNAGHGhighgp2_FD_192422 | JGI IMG/M metagenome (GOLD analysis project Ga0247611, IMG submission 192422) | Sheep rumen microbial communities from Palmerston North, Manawatu-Wanganui, New Zealand - 1770 DNA GHGhigh gp2 | ecosystem: Host-associated > Mammals > Digestive system > Stomach > Rumen... | reverse complement strand
GCTTCGCTTCCTCCGCTAGCAGCAAGAATAGAGAACACCCATTTGTCTTCACTATCCAAAAGCCGATTGAGGTCTGCCATACATTCTTCACGACCGGTTGTATTGTCATTTTTATAAAGATAGAAAGAGTTATAGGGGCGTGTCTCTCCCACCTCGCGACTTACATAATTGAAGCCGCCTATTTTAGCCAAATAGTATGCCCACCAACCGATAATCGGGTCCACAATATTACTGGGAGAGAAAATGGTAACTTTGGATTTGCGGTCAATACAGAGACCATAGACAGTATTAACCGGAAAATGTTCTACCGCCAACAAGTCTGTAACCCTTTCTTCCGGCGTTGCCGTGCTTGACAGATTGATCAATCGGAATTTATCGGAGATAGCAACTGCATCTAAGATTTCGTCTTCTTTGAGTCCCAAACGAGCTTGAATCTCCACGACAGACACGTAGCGCGGAACAATCTGAAAGCCAGTAGGACGGTCGAGTTTGCGTTCAAAAGCCAAATGCAGACGTTCCGCCCAACCTTCGGATTTCTCTTTGCGCTCGTCTTTCTCCATTACTTCCGAGAAAGCGGAGCCGATGAGTCCGGCAGGGACGGCAAAGATAGCGATTCCGAGTACACCGATGATACAGGCTATAATACGGCCGGTGACGGTAATCGGGGGTGTGTCTGCAAAGCCTCCCGGATCGCCGATATATTGCGCAAACGCCCAAAGAACAGATGTCCAGCCGTTGTTATAGACTTCCGGTTGCGCCTCATGCTCCACGAAGAAAAGGACAAACGAGAGGATGAGCGTGATTATCGTCAGGAACTGAACGGACACCCACATCTCATCTTTCTTGGCACGCATAGCCCGCGAGAGGACGTTGAAGGCCTTCAGGTAACGGAATACACGCATGAGACGTGCAATTCGCAGGGCCTTGAGTGCCACATACGGAACCGGCATGAAGAAATGCAAATAGAAGGGATACGTGGAGAGGATGTCTATCAGTCCGTAGAAAGAGAAGCAGTAGCGGACTCTTCCCCAAAATCCTTTGTATTTGACGTCAATGAGGTCAGCACACCAGATACGGAGCGAGACTTCGATGGTAAAGAAGGCTGTAGTAAAATAATCCACTACCTTCAGCCAAAGGCCGTATTTCTCAACGATGCCATCGTACGTAGAGAGAAAGACCTCAATCGTAGAAAGGATAATAAGGCCAATAATGGCATAATCAACGTAGTTGTGCCATTGTTTGGTGTGCAAGTTGTCGTCAAAGACGCGTGCCAGTTCTTGTTTGAATATTTGTATCTTATTCATTGTTTAGTTAAAACAGTTGTGAGCAGGGGAGTGGTCAGACTCCCCGGCCCTACTGATGGTTACATTTTGCACGCATAAAAGTACAAATAATTTGTAGTTACAACTTCTGGTAGGCTTCTATAAGCGCATACAGAACAATTATCCATGCCAGCAACAAGAAGCCATTAATTAGCACATAGAGTGCCATAGAAAATGTTGTGACTGCGCAAAATATGGCGTTGCTTACAAATAATAAGAAAGCAAAGACACCGGATGTTACTCTCAAATTCACCGTTGCACGTGGTTTTTCCGTAGAAAGAGCCAACATTGTACCACCTGTCGCCAATAGACTGATGCCTCCAAAGATACTAACTAACAGTTGCATATCTTGACAACGGCACCAACTATATAATCCGAACGCGACTAAAGCGCTGGCAATTATGGCTATGATGCTTGGAAATAAATTCAGTTTCATAATATTATCCATTTATACAGTTGGTGGTGTTGGTGGCATAGGAGGAGCCGCCGGCGCAAAAAGCGAAGCCAAATCCGGGCGATTAGCAGCCGGTTCCCATGCTGCCATACCTTGACACCAAACAAGTGTTTGGGCATTCATTTGTCCTGTTTGAGCCATTTGTTGTAATTGCTGCATGTTATATGGTCCATATTGCTGACCATTTACTGCCAACATATAACTTACCGTTCCAGGCATTGGAGGAGGCGCCATTTGCGGTGCTTGCTGTTGAGGTTGTTGAGCCTGCTGCATACCGCTCATCATTCCTGCCATTTGTTGCCCCATTCCGGCAGCGACACCCATTCCCATCATCATTCCAACGGGATTCATTCCACCACCATTTCCCATCTGTCCCATTTGACCGAGGTTGTTTGCGGCTGCAGTAAGAACTTCTGCTTGCTTGTTGATTGTGTGTGCCTGTAAGTGCTGTGTCTCTGCTGCCAGATGAGCACTTTTCTCATAAACATCTGTGTCGATCTCTGCACGACGCAGTTGTTGGCGTTTGGTAGCTGCAAAGAATTCTGCATATTCCGGACTCTCCTTATCTATTTCGATAGCTGAAATATCCAGTCTTTTGAGATTTACCCCAAAATCGTCCTGCATTTGAGGAGCCAAGCGTGCTTGCATTAAATCGCTAATCTCGACTATTTTGCGCTCTATTTGAAGGACCGGAATACCATTCTCAGCCGGACAGTTGGTAACAAACGATTTAGCGAATTTCTTCACCATGCCGCTTATCTGGTCACGGAATTTATCTAAGTCAAAATCAATTAAGCGATTTAGTTTTATGAACTGCTTTACGTCTGTTAAATTGAATGTCAATGAGCCGCGCACAGCTACCGGCACGGCAAAATCAAGAAAGCGAGGATCTGCTACATCGAAATACGGCACAGCGAACTTGATTTGGTTGTTTCCTTGCAGATTGAAGAAATAGATTTCTGCTTGGAAAGGCGATTCGCCTCCAAAGGCAGCGCCTACAATGCTTGTCAAAATGGGGAAATTGTCTGTTTTGATAGTTCCATCGTACGGACCTTGTATAAAGTCCATTACTTGTTCTCCGTCTTTTTTATAGACAAAAACAGCCGTTTCTCCGTCCTTGACACGCAATGAACTACCATAACGGATAGCATTTTCTTTACTTGTAGAGTTAGCAGCTTGTCCAGCCGGTCTCCACTTCCACACGAGGTAATTCTCCTCGTCACAGCGGATGACATCCATCAATCCGCCTTCTTTCTTGTTAAAAAATAGTCCCATAATTATGTAATGTATTTCTTGTATACACTCGGTAAAGAATAATCGCTTAAGACTTCTCCATTGTATTTGTCAGATACTATCTTCCTAATTTCTTTTTGAGTATTTGTTTTGTTGTATCCGCTTTGAGCAAGTTTATTCAATAGCTCATTCTCTATATCATGAAATAGTCGGATGTCATGAAATAGTTTCTCTTGTTGTGATTCAAGTCGTTCTATCCTGCTTTTTCTAATGTTCGGGATTAAACCAAAACAAATAGAACTAACGATACTTGCCCCACCCAATATGAGTGATATTATTATGCCCGACTCCATAATCATAATATATTTAGGAATAAAGTATCGAACTTATCACTATTATGATTATACTAACTATAAGAGTACCCAAAATAAATTTAATTGAGGGTTTTATGAAACTTATCTTAGGTTGTTTCTTATGAACGACTTGGTACTGAGCTTGCACCGCCTCATTCTCATCAAGCACGGCTCTTAATGTTTCGTCATTAGGAAACAATTGTCTTGCTTTAATCAGTGCTTCTTGATATTTCGTATGATATGCTTCTGCAGAGTAATAGGGAGTTATTCGTGATAAAAATGCAGCTTGCGTTACTGTCATAAATTCATATAAATCACTTTTCGTGATTGGAATAGGAATAGATAATATCGCTTGTGCTATAGCTTGTTCTTTTGCTTTTTGCATTTCCCATTTTTTATCCCAACCATCAATATTATCTTCTTTAATCTTATTAATTTTAGAATCCCATTCGTTTGTTACTTGTTCTATTTTATCTGCTAATTTTTTAGAAGTAAGATTTGCATCTACACCGGAAAACTCATAGCCACACTCAGGGCAAGTACCAGCCAGCGCAGGAACCATAGCTCCGCAAACAGGGCATTTACGGACATCTCCATATTTAGTGGATTTTGGAGCTGATTTCTCTGCTTTTTCTTTCTCCGCCTTTTCCAACTCTACAAGGCGAGCATCTAAGACCATTTCAAACTCGTCAAGGTCAATTCCTTCGGCCTGAGCTTTTTTGAAGAGTACTTGTTTTTCTTTTTCTGTTAACTTACCGTCAGCCAGTGCTGCACTGATGAGGGCTTCAATTTTTTCGTTGTACATCATGATGTTATTATGTTAGCTATGATTATTTTCTTTTGTTCTATTTTTATACCATACAAAATGGTCAAACATTCTTCTTCGATGAGGATACTTATCTTGTGTAATACCTTTCTCGTCGAGCAGATTGCCAATATAATTATTGTACTCTTGATATTCGATGTTCTGTCTCCATATTTCAGGAGTCATTTTCTTTAAAGGATTTAATTCTGTTGCAAACCGAAATAGATTTGTGCTTACCACGTTGTCAAAAATAGAGAAATCATCACGCCCATATGCATACATATTATGATATGCACAATATTTCGAAGCAAAAGAGAAAAGGTTTACTCCTTTATCCGTGTCAGGAAAGTGCTTACAACGCTTTGCTATTCTTTGAATAACTTCAGCATTGCCATTTTGAATATCCTCATCAATATTTAGTTCTAATATAATTTTAGAAATGTCATATAGTGATAATTTTGACTTATAATTATTCAATTGTGTGGAATTCGTAAGATCAACCACAGAGACTTTTATGGCAATCCACTCTAAATCATCATTCTGGGGATGCATTTGAATAATATGCGCAAGCATGCATTCCTCTCTCCCATACTGAGAGTCGCGCTTTACTTCTTCATGAGCACGTTCTATATCTTCGTATGAGAATTCAACGGATTGTTTTATCATTGTATTATAATATTTTTTGTTTTATTCTTTCTTGGATTCTTTTTCTCGCTCTAGTTGAATGACTATTTATGCATTTACCATTTTACTTCCGTTTGCAAAATTACTGCTTTTTCTTCATTCGTGCAAAGTCCTTTTTGGTCCTTCTTGTGTTTGCGTTTGTTCATGTCACGAATTTGTTGTACTTTTGCAGCGTTTTTGAGCAAGCGAACATACACAAAAAAAGTGTGAACTTCTGTTTTGTATATTGGGTAATTCAGGCTTCGACTCCTATAGACTCCAATATAAGCAGAAAGTCCACACTTACGTGCGAACACTCGCTATATCTCGGAAGTCTATTACAATTTGTCGAAGATTGAATTACTCCTCAATAAAGCTAATGTTTAAAATGATACACACTTGTATCAATATTTTTTATGTTCCCTCTTAGGCGGATGCCTCTTCTCCCATTCCGTTGGGAGAACGCTCCGGGTTTCGAGCGTATCGAACAAAAAGCAAACGAATTACTTTAACTATGTCTTGCAAATTTCTTTGCGCTGCAAAGGTACTTCTTTTTTTTGACATATGCAAGAAAATCTGCACTTTTGATGCAGATTTATTGTTTAGTGGAGTAAAACGGACTTATTGATGGTAGTTTGACTCCGAATGTCATTCGGAATAATGGACGATGCTACTCATTGATGATGGTAGTTTGACTCCGAATGTCATTCGGAACAATGGACGATGCGGCTCATTGATGATGGTAACTTGACTCAGAATGTCATTCGGGTTAATTGACGATGCGGCAAATCTCTTCTGCCATTTGATTCATGGCGACACACTCTGCGCGGGTGACTTGTTTCTTTTTCGGATCAAACGGCCATGGGGATAGAATAAGCAAACGGCCCTCTGCCACGGCATCAAACAAGCCGTCTGCCGGTTTGAAATATTGTCCAAAACCATTATCAGCGATGTAGATAATGGAATGTTTCTCTTTTAGGAGCACATCTAACACGGCTCTCTCATGCTCGCTAATGAATGGCGAGACCATAACTACCCCTTCTCTCGCAGCCAGCACACAGCCGTTCTTATAATCCCTCAAGGCTTTATCATCTCCGTATTCTTCCGCGTCTCTTACCCATAGACTCCGCACATGAACCGGTTTAATCCGCTCTACTTGTAATAGTTTGATATTTCCTATAGCCTCATAAGAACGCTCTCCTATCTCCACTCCATGCTGCACATAGAAATAGCCGGGCTTGAGCCGCTTTGTAGCGAGGCGCTGAGGGTTCATCTGAACGTAGCGTATCATGGATTGCAGTTGTCCCTTACGCGACATCGGGCGAATGAAGGACTTCTCGGAGAATACAGGATCGACACGTTGTTCGTTATCCCGAATACCATTCGGGTCAATTGACGATGTATAGGCACGACCGATAGTCTTGGCTGCTTGCCAGAAACCGCGCACAGCGGCCTTTATCCCGATCTGCATCTTGCGACGAACATGGAGGATAAAATGCACATGATCTGGCATCATCCTTAGCGCAAGAATCTGTATCTCGGGATGATAGTTTGGAATTGTCTTTATACAGTCTTTTATTTCCTCTCCAAAAGCGCTTAGAACAACCCTCGCCTGTTCCGGATCATTGTCAGGAATGACCAAGTCCCCCAATATTGGTTTTCTGCTGGACACAACTAAGGTGATGTGGTATATTCCCACGCCTTTCCAAGCAGTCTCCGGCTCTTGCCAATGCCATTGCTCACCTTCGTTGTTCATCTTGGTCTTTATGAGTTTTTCTGGTATATATATGAGTTTTATATTTTTTATGCCTTATTCCGACCGCAAAGGTACAACAAAAGTTTGACATATGCAAATTTTGGAGGTTTTTTAGTCATAAACACAAAAAAAGGTGAGGTTTCCCCCACCCTTACTTTAAGAATAATTATATATCTTATTTTAATTTCATGGACTTCCATGAAGAAGCTGCTTTCGGACTGGTTGCGACTACTGGAGTCTGCGGTTTTTCATTAATGAGGAATGCTTCTTTCTTTACGTTTTTATTAATGTATGCAGCAAGTTCATCATAAGTCACGTCACCACTTGTCTCTTGCAGTTTTTTGAGCAAGAAATAGGTGAATAATCCGTGTCCTTTCTCCGGGTAAGTCATAGCCGTCTCATCAGCACTGGAGGCGGAGAAAACGACGGCATTACCATCCAATTTCTCTTTCTTCGCTTCTCGCGCAACGCCACGTGCAGCAACCAGCATACTTCCCTCTTTGTTAGCACCGGTAAAGCAAGCGTCCATGAAATAAGTAACGTTAACTGCTTTGGTGGCAGCCAAAGTGGTGTACAGTTTGTTGAGGCTATAGCAGGTTGCGGTGTTCGTACCCTTGCCATCTACCGGTACGATGTACGCATCACCCGTTTTCTCGTCTGGAATACCATGACCGCAGTAATAAACAATGGCTTTGCTGCCCTCGAAGTTATTCAACGCATAGCTCAGCCAATCCACACCACCGGAGATTACGCCGTACGAAGCATTTGCACAATAACGCACTTGCTTTTCAGGAATACCCAAAGTTTTGATACAATACTCTTTGAATACCTCGCCATCGTGGGAAGCAAAGTTCACGGGGTCAACAAATTGGTAGTCTTCGTTAGCGATGATGAGAGCATAAGTATTATCTGCCTCTTTCTTGGATTGTGGGATATTGGTATCTACGTCGGATTGAACGGCTTTGGCTTTTTGATTAGACGTTCCACTTTGTGCTAATTGAGTATTACCATTTTTTGCATTTTCTCCAACTGGGTTTCCATTTGCATCGTAGAAGACATCGTCTTTCAATGTTAATTTTGCCACCCATTTAACAGGATTTGCTTTTTTGAGTTCTTTCTGCCACTTCTTTTCATCTATCAGTGACAAGGTCATCTTTTTCTCGTCGATGCTTGCGTAATAAGTCATATTTGCAACTGCGTTGATGACTAACGAATATTTCTGTCCATCAGCCTTTGCTCTATCAGGTCCTTGCTGTCCTACATAACCGACAAGTGTATGATTTCCCGGTTCAACTTCGATTTCATAATACGTCATACTTGGCACATTACCAAATAATTGACCATCGAAATCAATATAATGGTCAAAAGCATAATATTTCTTGCCTCCATAAGCGGCTCCCATTGCTGCCGCAAAATCAAAGGGGCGTAACAACATAATTGTAGCAGTTCCTTCTGCTGCGAATACTTGCCCCATTGCCAACAGAGCAATTAAAAGAATTGATAATTTTTTCATAATAGATTATTTTTTGATTGTTAATACTATTTCTTCTGCTTGCGCCGTGGTGTCATAGACTCGCAAGCCATGAAGCCATTTTTGGAATTTGGAGTTCTCCACTTCAGGAACAAACTCACCCATATTACTCAACGAAATATGGAATTTTTTTTGCGAGAATACTACGATAAGTGTATTATACTCTATACTTTTCGAGGTCGTAAGAATGGTTTCTTCTTCGTACGGATATTCCGGATCCTTCGTACAAAGGAAAAAATACTCCATATTGCTTTTGACCTCGCGTGCGTTCCCATCGCTGTCCTCGTATGGCATCATCACATTGACAATATCGTTGTTGTCATCGCGGATAAAAACGGCTACATAACCGCTTGCAGCAGATTTGAACGAAACAGAAAAACGGTCATTGTTTTTGAAATTCGTGCTTTCAAAACCATTATTAAGCGGTTTTACCTGCAGTTCTACCATTTCACGCTTCTGCTCGCGCACTTTGCCGCAAACTTCAGCATGGATAACCATCATGTCGTTGCGGTATTTTACTTCTACCTCTGGCTCTTTCGTATCGCTGATCCAAATACCGCGCACCTCATTCTCGCTAAAGGAATTAAATTCGCTGTTTGTTTTTCCATTTTTATTGTGCATAGCCATGGTGTTTGTTTGAGTAACAATCGTTCCAAATTCATCAGCTATTGCTTTTAAACGAGCTCTGGTAATGGCGGTTTGCTTTGCTTCTATAAGAGTTTGTGTTTCCGGGACTACATAATCCACTTCGCCACAAGCAATAACTGTTTTTTGAGCTTTCAGAAATGATGCCCATAACAAGATTCCGACAAATAAAAGGTATTTTTTCATTTTTAATATTTGAATTTCAATTCACTAACAGATAACAAAAAAGCGGGACTGCAATATTGCTGTTCCGCGAATAGAGGCTCTGGTATTGCCCTGATAACTGAACAAACAACACCGTAGCCCACGCCGTATGTATATATGTACGCCAAATACGCGCGTACATTATAGATATACACACTAATGAGCATCTTTGTGCTGCATTGTTTTGGTTATCATTATGAATTTACCAGATTCCTATTCGCCAAAACAAAGCGCGTAAGACGCTTTTTTCAATATGTCCTCCTGTTTTACGTCAGTAAGTGACGGCAAGTTTTGGTCTTTTCAAACCTTTGCGGCGCAAAGGTAATACATTTTTTTGATATATGCAAGAAAAATGTATGAATTTTATAAATTAATAAAAAAATCTGCACTTTTGATGCAGATTTATTGTTTAGTGGAGTAAAACGGACTTATTGATGGTAGTTTGACTCCGAATGTCATTCGGAACAATGGACGATGTATATGCACGACCGATGATCTTAGCGCCCTGCCAAAAACCGTGTATAATCACCCAATGGTGTTGCTTTATGATTGCATTTGATTCAGGCGTAACGCATCGATGCTTTCGAAGGTTTGCCAATGAACGATTTGCTCGGCGGCAATGCGATTTGCCTGTATGTCATCAATAAAAATGATGTGTGATTGTTGATTTTTGCTTGTTGATTTTTGATTGATGGCCGCTTGTACAGCTTCAAAGATCTGCGGTTCGGGTTTGGAGAGGTGCATTTCCTGGGACAAGAAAAGACCGTCAAAATGGCTGTCTAAGCCGTACGTGCGGTTGATGAAGTCAAAATGAAGTTCATTCCCATTGGATAACAGATAGACGCGATGTCCTTTGGCACGCAGGTCGTCCACTACTTGTAAGCGTTCTGCAGGCAGTTCGTCCAACATCGTCATCCAGGCATCTATGATCTCTTGTCTGGTAGTCCCCGGACGGCAATACGTTTGCACCTCGGAAAGGAATTTGTCCGTTGAGATGAGACCTTTTTCAAAATCCACCATGAGCTGTTTGGATGCAATACTGACGGCTTTGACGCCTTCTCCGTTGGCATCCATACCAAGAACGGCGCGCATGTTCTGCTCACCCATCAATGCCTCAAACGCCCGCATACATCGAGCCACATTGAGCTTGATCAGCACTCCTCCCAGATCAAAGACAAAGATCGTTTTCATGGACGATTATCCCACAGTTACGGTTGCATCGATCTTACGAATCAGTCCTTTAAGGACGTCTCCGGGGCCGAATTCATAGAACTCGTTTGCACCGTCAGCTATCATATTTTGCACGGACTGCGTCCAGCGAACGGGGCTTGTGAGTTGTTTTAACAGGTTTTCGCGGATTTCATCCGGATTCATCGAAGGTTTTGCAGTCACGTTCTGGTAGATCGGACAGAACGGTTTGCGGAACTCTGTCTTGCGTATAGCCTCTGCCAATGCTTCGGCGGCAGGAGCCATGAGCGGCGAGTGGAAAGCGCCTCCAACCGGTAAACGCAAGGCACGACGAGCGCCGGCTTCTTTGAGGGCGACACAGGCTGTCTCAACGGCGTCTATCTCACCGGAGATGACCACTTGTCCCGGACAATTGAAGTTGGCAGCGATAACAACCCCACCCCCTGCCCTCCCCTCAAGGGAGGGAGCCTCATTAGATGAGATTTCTTGACAGATCTCTACTACTTGTTCATCGGGCAGACCGAGGACGGCGGCCATCGTGCCGGGATTGGCTTCACAGGCTTCCTGCATGGCTTGTGCACGTGCGGAGACGAGTAATAAGGCGTCCTCGAAACGAAGTGCGCCACAGGCCACTAAAGCGCTGAATTCACCGAGACTATGTCCGGCGACCATGTCCGGTTTCTCGATCGTCATAAGACGTTGAGCTACTACGGAGTGCAGGAAGACGGCAGGTTGCGTGACTTTCGTTTGCTTGAGTTCGTCTGCCGAACCATCGAACATGACGTCCGTCAACGAGAAGCCAAGCAGCCTATTGGCTGCCTGGCACATCTCGCGGGCTTCAGTATGTGCATCGTACAGGTCTTTGCACATTCCCGGAAATTGACTTCCCTGTCCCGGGAATACAAAGGCTTTCATCATGATTAGAGAATAACAGGCTCACCCATCAAACCACCCATCAGGATTACAACGAGCAGTGCCAAGATAGCGTAGAACTCAGGGAAAGCAGCCATAATCATGGTACCTGCCGTTACATTGTGACCACTTCCTGTTGCAGCTACACCGTTTGCGCAAACCTCACCTTGACGGATAGCGGACAACAGGGCAACGAGACCCAGTGCGATACCACCACCAAGGATAGCTGCAGCTTGAAGAGTGGTAATACCTGCAGTAAGGTACTTTTGAACCATGAAGTAACCTACGAAGCCGTAGATACCCTGCGTAGAAGGCAGTGCGGACAAAAGGATGTAGATACCCATAGCGTCCGGGCGTTTCTTCAATGCACCAACAACGGCGTTACCGCACATCGTCAGACCATACACACTACCAACGCCGGACAGACCGACCATGAAAGCGATGCCAATAAAGGCAATAATCAAATTTAATGTCATAACTGTAATTTATTTTGTTGATTTATAATTTTTTAAAAGGTTTGTACTCCCTACCGCCACCTTCGAAGCCTGCATTCTTGTAGAATTCAACGAATGTCAGACGCATCGGGTGAACAACAGAAGAGATTAGACAAAGTGCAAAGTTCAGCGTGTGACCGAACACCAGAATGAGCAACGTCGGCAGCCATCCTATCCATCCGGGTAAAGCCCCTCCGGCTTGAAGTGCCAAGGCATTGAACACATTGCCTAAAATACCTCCGGCGAGACCCAACGCGAACAAACGGATATACGACAGCACATCGCCCAGCAAGCCGCTGACCATATTATACGTGCCCCATAAACCGCCACCGATATTCACCAGCAGAATCTTGCGATCCGGATTGCTGTAGAACAAGATGAACAGTGCGCAGATACCCAAAATCGCATAAATGCTATAGAGTCCGATGGTAGACAGCGAACTTGCGGTAACTGCCCAGACGATGAGCGTCACCAAA
>Ga0247611_10009103_pt1 | contig 12037 bp, 7 predicted proteins | sample 177DNAGHGhighgp2_FD_192422 | JGI IMG/M metagenome (GOLD analysis project Ga0247611, IMG submission 192422) | Sheep rumen microbial communities from Palmerston North, Manawatu-Wanganui, New Zealand - 1770 DNA GHGhigh gp2 | ecosystem: Host-associated > Mammals > Digestive system > Stomach > Rumen ... | reverse complement strand
AACCTTTTTACGGTGCTACTCAAGTAAGGGCTGCTAGTGATACGCCTGCAAGGCTTGACCGAAAAAATCCATCCTGGAAGGACGGGCCATTTTTATCGCAGAGAAAAACTGTGGATTATTTCGAGGCAACTGTGCCTGGCCTTGCAGTATCACGATGCCCGCTAACTTTGCGCCGGAAAAAGTTATACAGCCAGCGACGGCGGGGGCAATGTCACATCAGAAAATCATCATGGCGGCTTCCCATATCAATTCCTCTCCCGACATGTAGAGAGGCAAATACAAAGACTAAGCACGGAGGGATCGCCCACCACGGGCGTTTCCCTCCGTTACCTTAGTATAGAATAGAACCGCCACCAGCGGTTTCTATTCAATTATCTAAAAAACAGCGTTTCAAAACTGCTTGTATGTGTTTCTCTATAGCTTGGTTTGCAATTCCCTCTGCTCAAAATGGAATCTGTAATAGGATTGTATAACCTTGCTGAAACAGTCTCCTCAGACGTTTCATGTAAGGCTTGCATTTATGTTGAAATGTCATCAATAACAAACCTCCCAAACCCCTCAGCAGTTTTACTCTGCCATATTTGAGCGCCAAAAGACTTTAGAGCATTATAAGCTGAATGAAGTGTTCCATCTTTCAGGATAAGAATATATAACTTATTTCCATCATTAAGATAATCCCTAAAGAAAGCATCCATGTCGCCAATATTTTGGATGTCACCGTCAGTAATAAGCACAGTGACCATGCTATTTGATGAAGACTCTATGGTGTTTCTTATAGCACTAATCGGGAACCTGGTGCTTCCATGACCATTTATAAGAATACTATCTCTGATTAGATCATAATTGTCAGTCCATTCGTTATGGACTGATATATGGTCTGAAAAGCCAAGAGTAGCAATATGCCCTTTAATCATTTCAAAATATGAAATGATACCAAAACAAGTTAGAGCGCATTGGTGCATATTTGATTTCTCATTGGAGATGTTTCCCATGCTGCCTGATGTATCAAATACAAGAAACAAATCCATTGGTTTTAGCTCATTCCCTCCCCTTTCATTATAACTAAACTCCCATTTTTTAGTTGTTATTCCAGGCAACATTTTTGGTGAGCCAAGAAATGTAAGCATCAAGTCCATATCTTCAACCGGGTCTCCTAATCGCCAAGTTGAAGGATACAGATAACTGTCATTAGCGCCGTGTTCATCATATTCTTGTATGGGGATCATGACAGCACTGTTGACCTTAAACCACATTTTCTCTTTATCTTTTTGTGAAAGGTTTTTTATACCTGCTATGGATAAAACATTAGAGAAATCGTCTAATGAAGATTCTTGAGCGAACTGTTCTAAAGCATCTTGAACATTATCTGGAGACCCAAACATTATCGCTGCCCCATCATTTGAATTGCCATCTTTTGGTTTGCCATTTAATGGTGAAGAATTATCCTGTGTGCCATTTTTACCCTCTCCATCATTACATTTTCCACTGTGATTTGATGAATTCTCAACATCATTCTCGAAGATTTCAAAAAAAGTTTCAATATAAGCTTGAGTCTTTTTCAAGAAGAGTTTTTTGTTACTTATTCCACCCTCTAAAAACTTTTCTGCCAATTCATTGACTTTAGTAATAAGGTATTCGTCTGTTTCATTAATTTCCAATGATTTTCCCCATAAAGCTTCCTTTGTAAGAAACATCAATTTTTGATGCCTTTGGCATGATTGAATGTTGGCTCCTTTCTTAATCCATGCGATTTCGCTTTTTAAGGTCTCTTTAGGGTATCTAATATAATTGTTAGTGTCAACGATGATGTCAGCTATCTGATTTGAAAGTAGTCCACACAATCCTTTTATGTCAATATTAAGATGGCTATAGCTTTTTCTGTAAGTTTCGATAATTTTTGAGAGCATACGAAGATGAGTAATAACATCATACGGGCAACACATATAGTGCCCAATCTCATGCCTAGTAAGAACCTTGACTTCTTCTTGGAACTCAAGATAACTTATTGGTAATTTCCCAAAATTAAGATGAATCTGCCACGTGTCGTCAATGGTTATGTAATATTCACCGGTAGAAAACGAGACTTCGTCTGGCATAAGCATCTTTACTTTGGGCAAAGGAATGCCCAAAGAATTTCGAAACTCTCTTACAAAAACTTGTTGAATTGAAGATTCGGCAAGTTCTTTGTATTGGTTAATGTTAGGATGTTGCATCTTTCAGTATCTTATATACTGGATCATTTTTGTCGCCTTGATAGGTAATCTTGTATCCCCTGATTGTCCTATAGATATAGAGGCTACAATAAGCGTCGGTAATGTCAAGAAGTTGAATGGTTTTTAATTTTTGAGGTTCTATTTGAGGGAAGTCCGGAAGACGCCTTCTAACTAATTCTGTCAATTGTTCCGAAGCTTTTATTTTATCAAAGTCTAGCTCAAAATAAACTTTAATAGAACTCTGTTGCCTGATTTTTGAGTCAATTAATTCGGAAAGGTATTGCCTGTTAGGTATATTATACTCAAAGGATAATTTATCTTTGAGACTCTTAAGCATATCATTGTCATTGTCAGCATCGATAATTTTTCTATACTCGATGATTTGATCGTAAACAGGTTCATATTTACTTTTCAGAGTTGGAAGAATTTCGTTCTGAATTATCAAGAAGTTATTTGCCGGATTCTCAAGCCGTAAAACAAAATCATCAAATTCGTCCTTGGTGAGTTTGCCTTTCTTTATTTTTTCAAAAGACTTTAGATCTGATTTAACGCCCTCAAACTCGCTACGTATCAGTGTAATTATATCAGCTGTTGCATCAAGGTCTGGATTCGTAATAAAAATTGGATCTTCTGAATCATCTCCTTTTATTGATGATATTTTTTTTGTCATGAATCTCTTTGACAATCGACTACGATGCCAAATCATAAAAGGAGCCAAAATATTGATATGTTCTGTTGTGACTTCTGAATCTCCCAAAAACCATGCTAAAGCTTTTCCATAGCGATATAAATCTTCCTTTACTCGAACACTTAAGGGTTGCTTTATTTTGTTACAGACCTTTTGCGGAGCATTCATGTGACACCCGTCACATAGATTTTTATCAACAGTTATAGACTCATTAGACTCTTTTGAGATTCGTTCGCAAATCCGATATGAAGCAATAATGAAATTAATGAACAACTCTGCATCTTCCGTATATGAGATTGTTCTTACTTGTTCTTGCACCTCATTCAGATTAAATGTGGGAAGATAAGAACCTAGATCTTCACTTCTCATCGATTTATCTTTTTTGCCTATAGTGCTAAAACTATCGTAATCAGGCATTGTCATTGGCAACGCGATTGCAAAACGATCAAGGAATGGTAAAGACAGGGCCGTATTACCCTCGTCTTTAGGATTCATTGTGGCATATAGAGAAAACTTTGGTATAGAAAGAGATTGGTTCTGATATTTGACAGTACTTTCTGCTAATAGTGAAAGAAGAATGTTTTGAGCATATGGAGAAATGCGGTTTACTTCATCTATGATTTTCCATTCCGATTTCACAAACTCATTCCAAACGACGTCAATCTTACCATCTGTCAATTTCTTGTTTCCAGTCAATTCAGCAAAATCAAGGTTGCCTAGAATCTTCTCTTCTGTCAGTTGCGGGTGGCCGCGTAGTATACAATCCTCGATCTCATCCTTTGAGAGATGGCAAAAAATCTGGCCTAAATATTTTGATAGAGTTGTTTTGCCTCCTCCATGACCTCCATAAAGAAGCATCGTCCCTCTATCAACTATTGCATTAAGGACAGCAAGAGTCTCCACAAGATATACTCTGCGGTTTTCAAGTTTTGGAGTTACAAACTTTGCACCTGCTAATTCCGTATTATGAACATACAAGTTATTAATACGAATTCGGTCTAGTGCCTTGACTATATCAACATTATTTATTGCCATAATTAGAACTCTTTCTGTATGTTTATTGTTATTAGGCCCCTTTCAAGAAGTGGCTCAATAAAATCGTTTAGTTTTGATAAGTTTAAGTCAGTAATACTTTCAAGCCAATTTATTGCATTCTCTAGGCCAGAGGCTTTAATTGTATCAAGGAATTTATCCTTTATATTATTGCCTTCTTCAATCATTGTTGTTACAGTACCATCACTTAACGCTGTTAAAAAATCGTAGCCCTCTGCGGAGAGAGTTTTTATGCCGTTAGTGATCGTTGATAGTGCACCATTTTCTTCTCCATAAATCTCATCAAAACCATGTTGAAGAGATGGATTCGATTCAATGATTCTAGTGAGCATCTCCTTTTTGTCGTTATTACTGTACGCTTCAACAATTTTCTTGAATACTTCAAGGATTTCTGTGCGACAACCTGAAACTTTATCTTTCAAATCGGAGATCTTCTTGGCTCTCCCTTTAAGCAGTGATTCTACTTTATCTTTGCTCGAACGTTCAACTTCAGCTAATCCCTTATCATTTTTCAAGTTGTTGTAATCTTCAATGACAGCGTTAATTGTGGACGCTTTCTCGAAAGATTTCCAACCATCAGGATCAAATTCTAGTCGATCACTCTCTTCAAATCTTTTAATGATGAAAAAGTTGTCTTTTATTGTTACCCATTTTTTGTCAAGAAACGATTCTATATGTGCTCGAACATCGCCTTTTGTGTCAATCATATCATCTTCAAGTTTTCTAAAAATGCCTTTAAGTCTCTCATCAGTTTCCTCGGCGATACCGCTAGAAAGTAGCAGTTCAAAACTAGCTTTCACATTATTAATTCGGGCTGATATTATTTCGTATTGATTATCAAAGACCTTCTCACTTTGATTTCCTGAGATGGAGCCTGTGGCCTTCCCTGAGAGTTTTTCTGGGTGGCTTAAATCTTGGTTCTGTTTGAGTATTGTATCAAACAATGAATCAAAATACGCCAACGATACGCTATTCTGCTGTTGATCGGCGGGTATTAATTTGATTTTATCGGTATATTTTAATTCATCTATTCCGTTGATGCCTTCAAATTCCTTCGATAGGGTGTTGAATAATGATGAAATATTATTCACAAATTCATCGGGTTTAGAAAGGAATTTATTGACAATCTCTTTTATTTTTTTCCTAAAACCCTTTAATAGCCCTGCAAATATAGAGTTATCATTAACTTCAAGACAACCTTTGTTTGCATTCACTTTTTCTATATCATTATCGTATGTTGTGAAGTTTTCCACCAAGAATTTTCTTAATTTATTGGTGTTTTTTTCGTTTTTGTTGTCTGTGAGATCATTTGCCCAGTTTATAAATTCATCTACACCGGGAGCCGTTATTAGTTCAAATATTGAATCGAAATTATCTTGAAGTTTCTTGATGGCAGCTTCAAGTTCTTTGGTCGATGATGCCGCATGGATCTCTTTAACTATAGATTTATAGCGCTCTTGCCATTCCGGCTTTGCAAGTTCTTCTTGCACTTTGACATTCGTCCCAAGTTTTGACTCGGCACTTTCAAATCGCTCTTTATTTCGTTCGTTATTCATCTTCATCTAATCCAATTAATTTTTTAGTCCATTCAATGAGATTGTTTATTTCATCTGCTATCTTATTCTTTTCTCTGCATGATGTTAAAATCTCAGTGAATGCAGACTGTATAGAATTATTCTTGTTGTTAATCACACTATATACATCTTGTAATTCTTTCTGCTCAATGAGCATAAGATGTGTAGGATGATATGCTTTGGTTATACATTCTTTAAAGCCATCATCGTTTCTAACTCTGGTAATGAATATTTTCCATAAAGCATCATCATCGTAATTTAGGTGCTGCTTGTTGTTTTCTTTATTATCAATTTCTATAAGTTTCTTTGATAAAACATCATCATTTATTCTGTCAATTTCATCTTGAAAAGCTTTGGAAATATTTGTTTTTGCACCCTTCAGGCGCGACAAAATCATAATAACTTGCGAAGAGAATGTTTGTGCTGTTGCAACAATCTTTCTTAAATGAAGAATAAGTGATTCTGTGAACATTAATATAGAGAACTTATCTTTTTCTACATCTAACAGTTGCTTAACTCCCGCAATTAATGAGCTTACTTTGGCAAGTTCATTTAAATAATTTACAAAGAAGTCTTTTTTATCATTTTTGGGCTTTTGAGGATATATGAGTTCCCTTAACTCAGTTGCATTATCGCGAATGGTTTCTCTCAGCTTAGCTATATCGTTCTCAATTATTGTAAGGTTTGCCACTTGGGCTTTTCTAATACTATCAAAATTGATTAATTCAATATCACATAGACAGTATATGAATTTTATAAATGTGTCATATCTTGGATTTCCCCATGAACTTAATTTCCTTCCATAAGATTTTATCCAATGATCTTCAAACTCAGAGTTGAAGAATTCTAGCATTTCAGTGGTTGATGAGAGTTCTTCTTCTTTATGCATAAGTTCGCAAAGTGATTTAAGCCTTTGGATTAAGTCTGATTTCAAGTCGATTCCGTCAATAATGCTAGAGCAATTATCGTCCGACAGAATGGTCAACATGTCATTGTACTTTATGGAAGTGAGAACTGATGCCGCATCTGCTTCGATAAAAATGGGTGAAGTTTTACGCCCAATAGATTCAAGAATGCTCAGGAATTTCTCGGAGATTTGCCTTTTCTCGAGAGGTTCCTTTGTTATCTCCAAAAAGTAAAGCTGAACTAATCGCTTACTTAAGTTGTGCAAACTGTCGTCAAGGTTTCTGTCAAGATTCCATTCAGTGCAATCATCATATTCATCACTCGAGCAAACCATGTCCTCAAGAATATCCTGGTATTCTTTATTGGATTGAGCGCAAACAGAATTAACAATCGCATTATCACCTTCATTTAGAAGCTTGGAATAATGCTCTATCGTGCGAACGATTTCCTTCTTAGGCGTCCAATTCCGATCACTAATTTTATCGATTACTTTCGAGATAAGAATGCAGTCATCTTCTTCCTTCACAAATTCTCCATCCGACACTCCGACTAGAGCGATTTTGCAAAGGGAATCAATAAAGTCGGAGATTTGTGCACCGAATTTAAATTGATATGAGTTAAAGTTTCGGATATCAATTTTCTTCAGTTTCGCTATAGGAGTTTTCTCATCGTTCTCATTATAAAGGATTTCTTTTTTGAATGATTCAATGTGTTCACTTTCTGAAAGATAAACGACCCTTACAACTTTATTGGCGTTCTCATGAACGCCATCTAAAATCGGTTCAAGAAGTGCTTCACATCTTGACAAGTATTCTTCTAAATCGTCTTCTTCTAAATTGGGAATAAAGAAGATCACACTATTTGAGTTTTCTGACTTGATTAAAGGGGCTTCTTCGAAATCAACATCTTCTAATTCATTGCTTAAAGCTCTGTTCTTATATGTCAAGACAGGAGAGCCAATAGGCTGTTCTATGATTTCTCTAACTGTATTCAGCGAAAATTGAAGATACACATTAGAGCCTTCTTTAATCTTACTTGTTTCAAAAAGTTCGTATGTGTTCTCAAATATCTCGTCGAGATTATCATCATTTAGACCGTTTTCAATCCATTTAATGCATTCAAGTAAAAAGTCTTTTGTGTTTTTTATTTTATCGTTAGAATCGTCTTCATATTGACTAATGAAATCATAGGACAATTCAAATAACGGAATGAGAAAGGTTACAGCAAGAGTTTCATCTTTTTGTTTGTCGCCAACCATGCCGAAAGTAATATCGCCCTTTTCATCGGTAAGTGCAGATAAAATATAATGGAAATACTTATTTATATGCTCGATATAATTCACCCCATCAAATTTACCTTTATTTTGCTCATGTGAAAGTATTCTTTTAACATCATCAGACAATGCAGGCAACAAGCTGCTTTCCACGCTAATAAGTTCGTCTTCACTGGTGCATAAGAAATCTTTAGTACTGGCACGGAGAGCATCCTTATATGACTTTGAGAGGTTAATAGATCGAGGTTCAAAGTTAAGCAAAAGCTCCGTAAAAAGCGGAAGTAAATGGCTATCTATATTATTGAAATGTTCAACTTTAAGATATGTTACTTCCTCTCCACTTTCATCAATTGGATCCTTAAATATTTTCTGCGTGAGGAATGCAGAAGATGAGTAATCTTTCAATGTGTTGTATTTAACGGTGTCATTAAGCCTTTGTATATGGCCTGGACGACAACGAGACATCCACCAGATAAAGTTAACAAATCCTTTAGGCTGGCCAAAGAGAAATTTCTTCACAAGAAGATCTACCGTTGGGAATGGAACTGCAAGAGGTTTGAGACGACGGCTAGCTGCTGTCTCACTATCATTCCCAGCAATATCGCTTTGCTCTTTAGCAATTTCATAACCAGAGGCCGGACCGTTGCCAATAACCAAATAGAATGGACAGTTCTGAACAATTTGGTCAAATAGGTCTCTTAATATACCACCCCCAGATGCTTCTACGTATTTCTTTAATTCGTAGAATTTGGATTCAAACTCATCTACAAGAAGAAGTGGTTTATTGCCTGACTCTATTCCTGCCTTTATTACGTCCAGATTAAAGGAATGACTTAGATCAGAATATTTACTACTGTCCCCTTCAATACTTAATTCAACTGGAGTGAAATCCTTTAGATATTCGTTTAGCAAAGTGCCCTCTGCATAATCTGGGAAGAAGAAATCATTTTGTTCTTCGGGGTTGATTTCATTAAGAAGGCTCATTTGTTCTTCAATCATCTTAGAGATGATTTTACTTATTTCACTATTCTCAACTTTACCTGAATTGGATTCAGAAGCTTTATCTTTAACTCTATCAACGATTGCTGAGAGTGTCATGTAAAAAGTAGGGACCTTGAGCACCTCCCAGGCATAATGGAACAGATAAAAGAGCGTTGTTGTTTTGCCGATACCAAATGCTCCCTGCAACATGATAGGTTGCTGGTGTCCATTCTCGCAGCAAGCGGCATTTGTATCTGCCTCTAACGTCTCTCTTAATAACTTGTGCTCATCGCTCAAGTCAATCCATTTGGTCTGTTTAATTAACGGAATATATGCCATATAATAGTTATTTAAGTCTTATTGTTATGGTGTCATCTATATTATTGCCTTCGATTCTATATAATCCGCAAGGCAATTCGGAAAACAGGACACGGTTTTCGACACGATATGCTTTATAGCTTTGGCCGGTGGTTTCTTCACTCAACCTTATATCGTCACTTGTATACAGAGTTAGTACATAGCCATCACTATTGTAACGAATCTGAATCTTGAAAGGAAGGTTTGCTTCATCAAAATCGATAAAGCGTTCTTCTTCAGAAGAGTTGCCTGATTTCGCTGCCATAGAGTACGACTCGTGTTGCATTAGAATTGAAAGATCTGGCTCACCTTTAGCTACATGAACAGATTTCTTCGAGCCTTTAAATAGCAAATCTGCAGAAAATTCAAAATGTACGGATCTCTCTAAATCATTTAGATAAACTAAAATAGAATGATTTAGAAACTTTGCATTATCGATTTCAATTCTTCTGAAATCTGCAATGTCTTCCTTTGTAGCGTCTGCAATACCAAACTCCTTTAGATTATTTGAACTACAATCTCCAATATAATGATCTAGAAGCTCAGCCAAAACGGGTTGTTCATTCCAAGTTTCTACTAGGAAAGGAAAACCAACAATGTCTTGGCGCTCACAGATCAAGTCATCTTTTCCAGCCATTTCAAGGAATGGTGAGATAGGATGCACTCTTAGAATCTGCTCGCCTTCTAAGTCTTCAGGCTTAGAGCATATGAGTACCATAGGAGGATGTTGCGTCACCTGCATATTCCCCAGATAATCTAAATACTTATCTTTGACTGTCCAGATTTGGCCTTTCCTTTTAGGAGGCAATAATCGAATAGTGTTCGGCTTATATATTTTTTCAGAGTATAGTCTCATTAAATTATTGATTTCAGACTTATCAATCCTATAATTCTTTCCCGAGGACACTGAAGTGCAATCCTGTGGTTGAGACTTGAGAAATTCAACTATAGCGTTCATATGTCCCATTATTTATTGTTCACTATCTTCATACTTTGAATTCGCGATTTCATCCAAAACCGTTGCTAATTTTTTCAAGAATATTATTCCGTCTTCTTCGGAATCAGGCTTAAAATGCCTTCCGACAGATTGACGGAACATTTCCATTTTATAGTGTATTGTGCTTCGAGGAATCTTATATTTCTCTTCCATTTCAGACAAAGACATTTTGCCGTTGTCCTGGAAGAGGTAGTCTAATATCATCAAAGCGTCGTCAGTATTTATTTCACAAACAATTTGTTGAAGAATATCCTCATAGTTCGAGTCATTATCCTCATCATTATTGATTATTACAGAATCAACATCAGAAGATTTGGGCTCGGTGCGGCACAGCATATAGACAATCTCATACAATTTTGAAATAGGTATCGATCCATTTATTGTATTTACCACATCTTCGACGGCCAACCTAATCATGCTTTTAGCATTATTCTTTATTGGGTCGATGGGATGTTTGGTAAGATATTTAGACAGATCATCTATGTCTTTTGCCAAATTAAAAGAAGACGATTCGTCAATGCAAACATATTGCTCGTTATTGATTTCATTGATAATAAAGTCTTCCTGACAAATATTATAAACGATTTCTTTACATTGACGGAAACTTAAGCCCGATTTACTTTGTTCAACCTTGATTCTATCAGAAACGAAAGAAACAAGCATTTGGGCAAAGTAGTAACCTATATAGTTCCGAGGTATCTTGGATATATATTTCAACTTATCGTTATTGATTAACCATTCAAAATAGCTATGGGCAAGTTCCTTAATATCATCGTCTTCCCATCTATCAGATTGTTTGTTAGAAACGATAATATTCCTTGGCCATTTGTATCTGTTGACCATACTGCCAATTGTTGTCAAGATATTATTATAACTCTTCTCAGATAGGCTTCCTGATAACAATTCTATTATATCTTTATCATTAAACATCGATCCCCAAACAAAATTTAATTTGCAACTTAAGTTCTTTTACTTGATCATCATTGAGCGTGTCAATGCCGTTCCATCCTCTATCAAGATTAGCGACACTCTCCGAGGTCATAGTCATCCTATACTTAATAAGAAAGTAAGTTATAGGACATGACGGGTCGTCAGGAACAATCTTAGTATGAAACACATTAGTTCCTTTGTTATAGTTTTTGGATGTTCCTGGTATAAGCCAGCAACGTTTACCATCATCTAAAACATTGCCAACAACAGAAGGGTGAACATCATTTGCGTCCTTATTTGAGGCAAACGAGTTGTTCCAGAGTCCATTTGGCGCTATCCATAACGAACCAAGTGGAGGTGAAAATATCGTTCTTAGAATATCATGCCAATTAGTCATATTAGATAGAAATCGATAAAGTTTTCAAAGGTTATGTCTTTCCCGTCCACAAATTTACAACAAATAGCTTAAACAGCGCGTTAATTGCGACAATTATATTTAACTTGATGATATCTTTTGTGAAGCTTGGTTACGATTTTAGCTATGTAAAAATAACACTTTCATCTCTTGTGAAAAACAGACGGTATGGTAACAGCAATGATAGCAGAAAGGAATTATCACTTTTGGAACATCTATAAAGTGTAACAGCATGCTCCGTTTTACCAGCTATACTTCAATTATTTTTCCTCTATCGAAGGAGTGGTATTCGTTGTGGGAGACGTAGCCGAATTGGTTGCAGAGGCAGTGGGTGGTGCCGATGGTCTTGTCGATGTTGCGGTGGGAGTGGCCGTAGATCCAGTAGTCGATTCCGCTGGTGGCGATGTAGTCGGCCAGCTCGGCGGTGAATGCGCCGTTGATGCGGCTGCCCTGGAACTCTGGGGCGACCAGTTGATAGGACGGGACATGGTGGGTGACGACGACCTTGTGCTTGGCCTGGCTGGCGTTGACAGACTTCTTGATGAAGTCGAGGCAGCGCAGGTGTTCGCTGTTGAAATCGGAGTACCTCAACAGGTTTTCGCCATAGACGATGCGGTAAAAGTCGGCCACTCCTCGCTCGGTGACGAAGG
>Ga0247611_10009102_pt1 | contig 12038 bp, 15 predicted proteins | sample 177DNAGHGhighgp2_FD_192422 | JGI IMG/M metagenome (GOLD analysis project Ga0247611, IMG submission 192422) | Sheep rumen microbial communities from Palmerston North, Manawatu-Wanganui, New Zealand - 1770 DNA GHGhigh gp2 | ecosystem: Host-associated > Mammals > Digestive system > Stomach > Rumen... | reverse complement strand
ATAAACCTTCCGGCAGCATGCTCACGGGCTGGCAGAAGATCGACGGCAACTGGTATTACTTAGACCCGGTAAACGGCGACATGAAGACAGGCTGGACTCAGATATCAGGCAAGTGGTATTACCTGAAGTCTGACGGCATCATGCTCACCGGCTGGCAGCAGATCGGCGGTAAGTGGTATTACTTCAACGGCAATGGCGACATGGCCACGGGCTGGAAGTCAGTTGGCGGCAAGTGGTATTATCTCGATCCTTCAAACGGCGACATGAAGACAGGGTGGCTGCAGCTCGGAAGCAAATGGTATTACCTCAAGTCATCCGGCGAGATGGCTACGGGCAAACTCGAGATCGGCGGAAAGATGAGCGAATTCGACGGCAACGGTGTCTGGAAGGGATACGTTTCTTAATATTTGTTTTTCGCGATTAACAACGGCGCACCTGATGCTTGAATGGGCAGAGGGTGCGCTTCTTTATTCGACTAAAGAAAATGCTTGACATATCTCTTATGCACAATTATAATCCTTTAGTCGACTAAAGAGCCGGTGGAAATGACACATTAAAGTCATTTGCCCTGTGTACCTGTGGCAAGTACAATAAGGAAGATAATAAAGATGGAGAAAATATATGGGTAATAAGTATTACACGCCGGACGGTTTCAACGATCAGTTTCCGGGGATATGCGGATTTAAGAGGGAGCTCGAATCGAGGCTCCGCACTCTGTTCCTGCTGAACGGCTATGAAGAGATCGAGACTCCCGGAGTCGAGTATTTTGACGTATACAAGGAATTCGTTGAGGAAGAGGAACTCTATAAGTTCACGGACAGCAACGGCAGGCTTCTGTGCAACCGTTACGACGGCACCATTCCCACAGTAAGGTTCTGCGCGGGAAGGAACGATACGCTTCCGGCGCGCTATTCATATATCGAGAACATGTACAGAGCAGGCAAGCAGGGCGGCGGAAAGCTTTCCGGCTTTACCCAGGGCGGCATCGAGCTCTTGGGTGCAGGCGGCGCAAAGTCCGACGCTGAAGTCCTTGCCATTGCCATCAAGTCCGCTCTTGAGATCGGCATCACCGATCTTCAGGTATCGATCGGTCAGGTCAAGTTCTATAAGGGACTCATGAGACAGCTCGGCATCGGCGCGGAAGAGCAGGTAAAGATCAAGAACGCGATCGCAAACAGAGACACCGTTACTCTTGAGAAGCTCGACATCAGCAAAGAGGACAAAGAGACTCTGCAGATGCTGACCGAGGCAGGCGGTACTTACGATACGATTGACCAGATCCTGCCTAGGATCACTGATGAGGGCGCAAAGGAAGCTTTGGGCAACCTCAAGGAGATCCTGGACATAATGGAAAGATACGGTTTCCTCAAGTATGTATCAGTAGACCTGGGACTCATCGAGAGCATCGACTATTACACGGGAATGGTCTTCAAGGGCTACACATATGAGGTCGGTTTCCCGATAATGTCGGGCGGACGTTATGACGACGTCGCCAAATCATTCGGCAAGAGCATTGAAGCCGTCGGTTTCTCGATCTCTCTGACGCTGTCGATCACGGCGCTCATGAGGCAGGAGAAGTACAGTCCCGCTAAGGGCGCGACGGTAATAGTCGGAGGAGATTTCGAAGCTGCGACCGTTACGGCCGAAACTCTGAGAGCGGAAGGAACACCCGCGATCGTTGACACGACGGGAATGGATGAAGAAGCTCTCAATAACTATGCAAGCGAAAAGGGGATAGAGACAGTTATGTTTATGGACGGAGGTAATGCCTGATGCTTACGATAGCTTTACCCAAAGGCAGACTTGCCGACCAGACACTGGATTTGATGGAAAAGGCAGGATACGACGTATCCGCAGCAAGGGATAAATCGAGGAAGCTCATACTTGAGGACAAGGATGCGGGCTTAAGGTTCATCCTCTCCAAGCCTTCCGATGTTCCCACTTATGTTGAGTACGGCGCAGCCGATATCGGCGTTGTCGGAAAGGACACGCTCCTCGAAGAGGGAAGGCAGCTCTATGAAGTACTCGATCTCGGACTGGGAAAGTGCAGGATGTGCGTTGCAGGTCCCGCCGAACTCAAGGATAAGCTCGATGAGATCCCCAATAAGAGAGTCGGAACCAAGTATCCGAACATCACGAGGAATTATTTCGAGGGCGTAAGAAATGAGAGCGTCGAGATAATAAAACTCAACGGCTCCGTTGAACTCGCTCCTCTTACGGGACTTGCGGAAGTGATCGTCGACATCGTCGAGTCGGGAAGAACTCTTTATGAGAACGGCCTCGACGTGCTCGAGACGGTTGCGGATATCTCCGCAAGACTGGTCGTAAACCGTGTTTCGATGAAGATGAAGGAAGAAGAGATCAAGCCGATGATCGCAAGGCTCAAGGTGGCACTTGCAGAAGAGCATTCGGGCGAGATCCATTGATGCCGGCGAAGATTCAGGACTGCAGGCGCAGTCAAAAAAGACGGCAGAAACATTCACTCGAAATTACAGAAAAGAAGATTACATAGGGGGTAATTTATGCGCTGTAAATTGATCGAAGGCACACAAGAGAATCTTAAGGCAACGGTTACGAGTCTCGGCGTAAGAGGCAAGATGGACTTAAAGCCCGTTATCACGGTGGTCCAGGACGTAATCGACGACATCAGAGAGAATGGCGATGAGGCCCTGCTCAAATACACAGAGAAATTCGACAAGGTAAAGCTCACGGCAGACCAGCTGAGAGTTACCGAGAAGGAGATCGAAGACGCCATCGCATCTGTCGATCCCGAGCTCCTGACGGTCATGAAAAAGGCCGCTTCCAACATCAGGAGATTCCACGAGGAGCAGAAGGAACACGGCTTCATGATGGACTGCGGCAAGGGATCCAAGATCGGCGTCCGCGTAAGGCCCATCTCGATCGCCGGCATCTATGTTCCGGGCGGTACGGCTCCTCTGCCGTCAACAGTACTGATGGACGTTATCCCGGCTTCCGTTGCGGGAGTCGAGAGGATCGTTTTCGCGACACCTCCGAGAAAGGACGGAACCATCGCTCCCGTTATCCTCGCTGCAGCTTCCATTGCTGGCGCTACCGAGATCTACAGAATGGGCGGTTCGCAGGCGATCGCCGCGATGGCTTACGGTACGGAGACGGTGCCCAGAGTAGACAAGATCTGCGGCCCCGGCAACATCTACGTCAATACGGCTAAGAGACTGGTCTTCGGACAGGTAGACATCGATATGTTCGCGGGTCCTTCGGAGATCCTCATAATCGCGGACAAGACCGCAAATCCGGATTTCGTTGCTGCAGACATGCTCTCGCAGGCTGAACACGACAAGATGGCGTCAGCCATTGTCCTCACCGATTCGAGAGAACTCGCCGAGAAGATCCTGGAGTGCGCTGACAGGAGATCCGAGATGGCTGACCGCAAGGAGATACTTGCAAAGTCCATGGAGGATTACTGCGCCATCATCGTTTGCGACAGTCTGGATACCGCGATCGATTTCTCGGAAGAGATCGCTCCCGAGCACCTGGAACTCTGTGTTGAGAATCCCGAGCTGCTCTCCAACAAGATCAACAACTGCGGTGCGATGTTCCTGGGCAATTATTCACCCGAACCTTTGGGAGATTATTTCGCTGGACCGAACCACACTCTTCCGACTTCCGGAACGGCAAGATTCTTCTCGCCTCTCAACACCGGTGATTTCTACAAGAAGATGAGCGTCATCAACTACAACGAGGAGATGCTCAAAGACGTATATAAGGACGTGGCGGCATTTGCCGACAGCGAAGGACTTTCCTGTCACGCCGCTGCCGTAAGAGCAAGATTCGAGGACTGAACACATTGAGTAAATATTGGAACAAACTGATAAACGACATAGAGCCTTACGTTGCCGGCGAGCAGCCGAAGCCGGGTCAGAAGGTGATAAAGCTCAACACAAATGAGAATCCTTATCCGCCGACACCCAAGGTCAGGGAGGCGATCGAAAAGTTTAACCTCGCCGACTTAAGGCTTTATCCCGATACGAACTCGACCGACGTCATAAAAGCTGCTGCCGCATTTGACGGAGTATCGGAAGAAAACATATTCTGCGGAAACGGCTCTGACGAAGTGCTCGCCATCTGCTTTCAGACATTCTTCGAGAAAAAGGCGCTGACGGGACTTCCCGTGCTGATGCCGGATTACAGTTACAGCTTCTATCCGGTCTTTTCGGAGTTTTACGACTTAAGAAGGAAGACCATTCCTTTGAAGGAGGACTTCAGGTTCGATCCGGACGATTACATCGGCGTGCCGAACTGCGGCATCGTTTTCGCGAATCCGAACGCGCCGACTTCAAGGGCGATTGCCGTTGAGGACTGCGCGAGGATAGCTGAGGCGAATCCCGATTCCGTGGTAATAGTCGATGAGGCATATGTGGCTTTCGAAGAGAGCTACGAGTCGGCCGTATCGCTGATAGGAAAGTATAAGAACATCTGCGTGGTAAGGACGCTCTCGAAAGCGTTCTCGCTCGCCGGGATAAGGCTCGGGTACGCCGTTGCGGACAAAGAACTGATCGAGGGCCTCAGAAGGGCAAGGGATTCGTTCAATTCATATCCCGTCGACCGTCTGGCACAGAAGGTCGCTGAGGCGGCACTCCTGGACACCGGTTACTACAACGAGACGCGTGCGAAGATAATCGCCACGAGAACATGGGTCGAAAAGGAGCTTAAGGAGCTCGGCTTTACCATGCCGCCGTCTTCATCGAACTTCGTTTTCGCAAAACCGCCCGTCGATTGCGGAGCACTGTACCAAAATCTCCGCAGTAAGGGTATACTTGTAAGATATTTTAATAAACCCGTGCTGAAGGACTATCTCAGGATAACGATAGGTACGGATGAAGAGATGACTGAACTCTTGAAAGCGATAAGAGAGGAGATCAAAGATGCCGAGAACAGCTGAGATCGCAAGGAAGACAAAAGAGACCGACATCAAGGTCAGGATCGATCTTGACGGCAATGGCGCGAATAACATCGATACGGGTATCGGTTTCTTCGACCACATGCTCACGGCTCTCAGCAAGCACTCCGGCATAGACATGGACATCTCCTGCAAGGGCGACCTCAACGTCGATGCACATCATTCCGTTGAGGATGTCGGCATCGTCCTGGGTCAGGCTCTTAAGGAAGCTTTGGGAGACAAGGTCGGCATCAGACGCTACGGTTCAGCTTCCATCCCGATGGACGAGGCTCTGGGCACATGTTCTTTGGACATCTCAGGCAGGGCTTTCCTGGTCTTCGAATGTGATTTCGCTGGTGATTTCTGCGGAACGATGGATACACAGCTCTTCGAGGAATTCTTCAGGAGCTTCGCGTTCAACGCAGGCATCACGCTGCACATCGCATGCCCTTACGGCGCGAACGACCACCACAAGGCAGAGGCGATGTTCAAGGCTCTTGCGAGAGCTTTGAGGGAAGCAACCGAGACTGACCCCAGATTTGCAGGTCAGGTCATCTCGACAAAAGGCGCATTATAATTTTTGGAGGACATATAAATGCTTATCAAGGATACTGATTTTATCGATCAGCCGATGCTCTCAAAGGGCAAGGTAAGAAACATCTACGATCTGGGAGATTCACTCCTTCTGGTCGTTACTGACAGGATCTCGGCTTTCGACGTTATCTTCGACGAACTGATCCCCGACAAGGGCAGAGTTCTTTCATCAATCTCCGAGTTCTGGTTTGATTTCACTAAGGACATCATCCCGAACCACGTCATCACCACAGATGTTTCCAAGTATCCTATGGGCTTCGACAAGTATAAGGAAGAACTCCAGGGCAGATCAATGCTCGTTAAGAAGGCGGAGATGCTTCCCGCAGAGTGCATCGTAAGAGGCTATCTCGAAGGCTCCGCACTTAAGGAATACAAGGCAGCCGGTACAGTCGGCGGCATCAAGATGCCTGAGGGCATGGTCCAGGGCGACAAGCTCCCCGAGCCTCTGTTCACACCTTCCACGAAGGCTGACGAAGGCCACGACATCAACATCACATACGAGCAGCTGGTCGACCTCATCGGCGAGGCAGACGCTTCCGCATTAAGAGACGCATCCCTTGCTCTCTACACCAAGGTTTCCGAGTATGCGCTCACGAAGGGCCTCATCCTTGCAGACACCAAGTTCGAGTTCGGTAAGATCGACGGCGTTCTTACCGTATGCGACGAGATGTTCACACCTGACTCTTCGAGATTCTGGGATGCAGCAGAGTATGAGCCCGGCCACGCGCAGAAGAGCTTCGACAAGCAGTTCCTCAGAGAGTGGCTCGAGACACTGGATTGGGACAAGACATATCCCGCTCCGCATCTGCCTCAGGAGATCATCGACAAGACTGCCGAAAAGTATCGTGAGTGCTACTCACGCATAACGGGAAAGGAAATCTGATCCTTTGATAGCTGTAATAGACTACGGAATGGGCAATCTGGGCTCTGTCGAGAAAGCGTTAAAGTATATCGGCAGTGACTGTGTCATCACATCTGACGCGGATGTGATCGCCGATGCTTCGGGAGTTATCCTTCCCGGTGTCGGAAGCTACGGTCCCGCGATGGATCAGCTGGCTGACAGGGATCTCATAAATTCCATTTTCGATGCCGTATATTCAGGCAAACCTTTCCTCGGCATCTGTCTAGGAATGCAGCTCCTGCTCGAAGGTTCCGAAGAGAACGTCATCGAGCGCAGGGAGACCAAAGGCGTCGTATCGGGTCTGGGGATCATCCCGGGCTTTGTAAGAAGGTTTCCCGAGAGCGGCCTCAAGGTTCCGCAGATGGGCTGGAACAACCTGACCGACGTAACGGGCAGGCTTCTTACCGAAGGCGACTATGTGTATTTCGTACACTCATACTACTGCCAGTTGGGCGACGCGCATGACAACGCGGCCAATACCGAATACGGTATCAAATACTGTGCCTCTTTCGAGCACGAAAACATCTTCGGCATGCAGTTCCATCCCGAAAAGAGCGGCGATGCAGGACTCAGGATCCTCCAGAAATTTACGGCGGAGACAAGATTATGATCATATTACCCGCAATAGATCTGATCGGCGGCAAGTGCGTAAGGCTCAGACAGGGCAGATATGACGACGTCACGGTCTATAACGATTCACCCATTGACCAGGCTTTCATGTTCAAGGAAGCAGGCGCCACATGGATCCATGTGGTAGACCTCGACGCGGCAAAGTCAGGCGTGCCCGAGAACCATGAGATCATCAAAGAGATCTCCGTAAAGACCGGCCTCAAGGTCGATACGGGCGGCGGCATCCGCAACATGGATACTCTCGCCAAATGGATAGAAGAATACGGCGTTTCAAGAGCAGTGCTCGGAACGGCCGCGGTAAAGGACCCCGAGTTCACCAGACGCGCGATAGAGCGTTTCGGCGACAAGGTGGCTATCGGCATCGATGCCCACTCAGGATTCGTATCGGTGGACGGATGGACGTCCGATTCCGAGCTCAAGGCGGTTGATTTCGCCCTGAAGTGCAAGGAGATAGGCGCAAAGACCGTCGTGTTTACCGACATCGCTAGAGACGGCATGCTCACGGGTCCCGCCGTTGAAGCGACAAAGGAAATGGTTGAGGCAACGGGCCTCGACGTAATAGCCTCAGGCGGCATCGGCTCAAATGAGGACGTTGAACTGATAAGAACATCTGGCTGTGCGGGTGTCATCATCGGCAAAGCCATATATGAAGGAAAGGTGGATCTGGCGAAATGCTTACAAAACGTATAATCCCGTGCCTTGACGTCAAGGACGGAAGAGTCGTTAAGGGCGTTAACTTCGTATCCTTAAGGGATGCGGGCGATCCTGTCGAGTGCGCCAAGACATATAACCTTTCCGGTGCGGACGAACTTGTATTCCTCGACATTACCGCAACCCTTGAAGCAAGGAACACGACTGTCGAGATGGCAAGAAGAGTCGCAAACGAGATATTCATCCCCTTTACCATCGGAGGCGGCATCAGGACCGTTGAAGACATAAGGGAACTCCTCAACGCGGGAGCAGACAAGGTATCGCTCAATTCCGCTGCGGTAAAGAATCCGGGATTCGTAAAGGAAGCATCGGAGATCTTCGGTTCGCAGTGCATCGTCTGCGCCATCGACGTAAAGAGCAGGGAGACGGGATTCCCGTCAGGATATGAGGTCGTAATTGCCGGCGGCACAAAGCCCACGGGCCTTGATGCGCTCGAATGGGCCCAGAAGGCAGTATCACTCGGTGCCGGAGAGATCCTCCTGACATCGATGGACAAGGACGGAACGAAGTCCGGCTACGACAACATGATCACATCGCTTATCTCCGAGAGTGTCGGAGTTCCGGTCATCGCTTCGGGCGGTGCGGGAACGATGCAGGATTTTGCCGACGCCATTAACATAGGCAAGGCTGACGCCGTGCTCGCGGCTAGCCTTTTCCATTTCGGTGAGATCGAGATAAAGGACCTCAAGGATTTCCTCGAAAAAGAGGGCATCCCGGTAAGGAGAGTCACATGACGGAAAAGCTCGATCCCAAATACATGTGGGAGCACATGAAGAAGAATTCGGACGGTCTGGTCCCCGCGATCACTCAGGATCATGAGACCGGCGAAGTCCTCATGATGGCCTATATGAACGAAGAGGCATTCCGCCTCACGTGCGAGACGGGTATAATGCATTATTACTCGAGATCGCGCAAGTCCCAGTGGATGAAGGGCGAGACCTCGGGACACATACAGAAGGTGATCTCATGCAGCATCGACTGCGACAGGGACACTCTTCTTTATAAGATCGACCAGACCGGTGCAGCCTGCCATACAGGCAACAGGTCATGTTTTTACACGCCGCTGGGTGATTGGGATCCCTCAGGCGACAAGGAGGAATAACAGATGGATATCATGAAGGAACTTTACAGCGTTATCACCGACCGTAAGCAGCATCCCGTAGAGGGTTCTTATACAAACTACCTTTTCGACAAGGGAACAGATAAGATCTCCAAGAAGCTCGGAGAAGAGGCCGTTGAGGTCGTCATCGCAGCTTCGCAGAGGGACAAGAAAGAGATCGTCGGCGAGATCGCTGATCTTCAGTACCACCTTCTCGTACTCATGGTCGACCAGGGCATTACGCTCGATGATGTCGAGACCGAATTAAGGTCGCGCAGAGGCTGATACGGACCAAAAGGGAAGCGCTTAATAAATTATGGGCGCTCCCGTATATTTTCGTTGACTTTTCACCCCGGGGTGTGATACAATCTTCGCGCTAGACCGTTCAGGTCTTGTTTTTAGTTGCGCGGAAATTGGCGCGAAGGACGCTAAAGTCCTTGCAACACAACGTTTTGGAGGTATTTGTACCATGGCAAAGGCCGGAGCTCGTGATAAGCTGACTCTCGCATGCACAGAGTGTAAGCAGAGAAACTATCAGACATACAAGAACAAGAAGAACAATACAGAGAGATTAGAGCTCAAAAAGTATTGCCCCTTCTGCCGTAAGCACACAATTCACAGAGAATCCAAGTAATTCTCAGTTAAGGACTTTAAGATGGCTGATAACAAAGGTAACATTTTCAAGCGCCTGGGCAAGAAGGTCTCCGATGTTTTTGCAGAGTTGAAGCGCGTAACCTGGCCTACGGGAGAGAAGCTCGCCAAGACTGCAGCTGTCGTTCTCCTGGTCATCGTATTCTTCGCTGTCTACCTTACATTGATCGGTAACGGCGGACGCTGGATCCTCGATAAGGTAGGATTCTACGATATAGTCGAGACGACTGCTACGACAGAGGCAACAGAGGCTGAACCTGTTGAGACAGAGGCAGCAGCTGAGACTGTTGAGGAGACTGAGCCTGCTGAGGGCTAAGCTTGATTTAGGAGTATATAAATGCCGGAAAACAATGAAGCCCAGTGGTATATAATCCATACCTTCGGCGGATATGAGAAGAAGGTTAAGACTTCCATAGAGAATTATGCCAAGGCTCAGGGGATGGAAGACATCATCCAGGAGGTCTATCTTCCGACAGATATCGTTGTTGAGACCAAGAACGGTAAGCGCAAGGAAGTTGAGAAGCTGAGATTCCCCAGCTATATCTTCCTGAAGCTCGTCTTCGGCAATAACGATAAGGTCGACAAGGATCTGTGGTTCAGGATCCGTAATACAAACGGTGTTACGGGATTCGTATCACCCGATCCCAACAAGCCCACTCCGATGACGGATGAGGACTTGATAAAGATGGGTCTCATCGTACCTACGACTGTTGAGGTCGATTACCGCATCGGCGATCTGATCATCATCACAGACGGACCCTTCAAGGACAGCAAGGCTGTCGTTAAGGATATCAATGAAGAGAAGCAGCAGGTTACTGTCACGGTATCCATGTTCGGCCGTGAGACTCCTGTAACGCTCGACTTCATCAAGGTAAGAAAAGTTTAAGTTTATTAAAGGCCCTGTCAAAGGGACCTCTGATAATAGAAAAAATTTAATTGGGAGGTGGCCAATATGGCTAAAAAAGTCACAGGTTATGTAAAGCTTCAGATACCTGCAGGCAAAGCAACACCCGCGCCGCCGGTCGGACCAGCTCTTGGACAGCACGGTATCAACATCGCGCAGTTTGTCAAAGAGTTCAATGAGAGAACAGCTAAGGACGCAGGTCTCATCATTCCTGTAATCATTACAGTTTATGCTGACCGTACGTTCACGTTCATCACGAAGACTCCGCCGGTACCGGTACTTCTTAAGAAGACCGCTAAGATCGAGAAGGCTTCGGGTAGACCTAATACAGATAAGGTTGCAACAGTTACATGGGAAGATTGCCTCAAGATCGCTGAGATCAAGATGCCTGACGTTAACGCAGCAGATGTTGAAGCTTGCGCAAGAATGGTTGCAGGTACAGCACGTTCCATGGGAATCGTTGTAAAGCAGTAAGAAAGGAGAGTAGAGCATGAAAAAAGGTAAGAGATATGCTGAGCTCGCAAAGCTCGTAGACAGATCCACACTCTATGATCCTTCTGAAGCAGCTAAGCTTGTTTGTGAGACAGGTAAGGCTAAGTTCGATGAGACTGTAGAGCTTCACGTTAGACTCGGTGTTGACTCCAGACACGCTGACCAGCAGGTTAGAGGTGCTGTAGTTCTTCCTCACGGTACAGGCCGTACAAAGAAAGTTTTGGTTCTCGCTAAGGGACCTAAGGCTGACGAAGCTAAGGAAGCTGGCGCTGAGTTCGTTGGTGATGACGATATGATCGCTAAGATCGAGAAGGAGAACTGGTTCGACTTCGACGTTATCATCGCTACACCTGACATGATGGGTAAGCTCGGTAAGTTAGGTAAGGTTTTGGGCCCTAAGGGATTAATGCCTAACCCTAAGGCCGGAACAGTTACAATGGACGTTACAAAGGCTGTTAACGAAGTTAAGGCCGGTAAGATCGAGTACAGACTCGACAAGTCCAACATCATTCACTGCCCCGTCGGCAAGGTTTCTTTCGGACCTGAGAAGCTCGAAGAGAACATCAAGGCTCTCATGGAAGCTATCATCAAGGCTAAGCCGGCAGCAGCTAAGGGTCAGTACATCAAGAATTGCTCAATCGCAACAACGATGGGCCCTGGTATCAAGGTAAACTCCACAAAGTTCTCCTGATACGAACTACTTAACAATTAAATACCTTTCCTGCCAAAGACAGCGGGTGAAGTCATTGCAATATGATTTCTGAAATGTCCGTTAAACGGGCGGCCGGCCGAGGAAGGAGCTATTAGTTCTATTAAAGGATTAATTCGTCCCCCTTGGTTTGACCTGTCAGGTTACCCAGGGGGGTCTTTAATAGAAATAAAACAAGGAGGAAAAAACCAATATGCCCAGTGAAAAGATTCTGGCAGCTAAGCAGCAGCGTGTTGATGAGCTTTCTTCAGAGCTCAAGGGTGCTACAACTTATGTTTTCGTAGCAACACGTGGTCTTACTGTAGCTCAGGACACAGAGATGCGTGCAGAGCTTCGTAAGAACGGCGTTAAGTACGAAGTAATCAAGAACACAGTTCTCAGACGCGTTTTCGACGAGCTTGGCTTTGAAGGACTTGATGACGTATTCAA
>Ga0247611_10009101_pt1 | contig 12039 bp, 4 predicted proteins | sample 177DNAGHGhighgp2_FD_192422 | JGI IMG/M metagenome (GOLD analysis project Ga0247611, IMG submission 192422) | Sheep rumen microbial communities from Palmerston North, Manawatu-Wanganui, New Zealand - 1770 DNA GHGhigh gp2 | ecosystem: Host-associated > Mammals > Digestive system > Stomach > Rumen ... | reverse complement strand
ACCTTGACAATGGCAGAAAAATTGCTAATGCCATGTTCATTGCTGTGGTACTTACCAGAGATGATGGCATTTGCTGCCAAGTTGTCGGCAAGCACGCGGGTAAAGGTTCCGTCATCGTTCATCTTCAGTCCTGCGGTAGCACCATCTTTGTCACTTTCCGTGAAAAAGCTCTGGTTGGTGAAGTCGGCTTTGATGTCGGCCCATGCCCACTCGTCAGGTTTCACTGTCCGCATCGCAGAAAAGTTGTCCTGCGCATACATTACCCCAATGAACATCGCGAAGATGCTCAACAGGGAGAATCGTAGCAATTTGTACTTCATACAGTTTTTAGTTTTAGTAAATAATAAGGTTGATTGTTATAATAAGATTGTTTGAAAATTATTTCTTGAAGAATTTGTACGTTCTCACTTTTCCGTCGGCTCCCACCTTCGTGCGAATATTCAATCCGCTCTGAGGTGCGCTGATGCGTTGGCCCTGCAGGTTGTAACAGGTATCAGCAATGGGCGAATGGTTGGCATGAAAGTCGCTGATAACAGTTGGATCGTCCTCGGCATTTATAGCCTTCACGTAGACGCCATTACTAGTGTAATAGGCAGGGAAGTAGTCGCGTACGGATGTTTCGGCATCAGCATTGCCCTTTAGAACGATGTTTTGTACGATAGAGTTCAGGTAGACCTCAAGGTTAGTGTACATTTTCTTCGGATCGAGAGTATAGGCATTTGCATCGTTCTTATTTGTATTGAGGTCGTTTTCGGTTTCCCAGTCATCTGGCATACCATCCTTGTCGGTATCGAAGCCATTGGCACGTGTTCCAGTGCCGAAGTCAGCTTCAGTGTAACCCTCTACGTCGCTCACCTTGTCGATTCGGCCCGGTTTCTCTGTCACACTGCCATTATAGAATGCTACACCTGTGCGTGCTTCCTCATCGTAGCGGTCGTCCACATCATCGCGATAGAGAGAGGCTCCGGCATAGCTCAGCACCTTGTCAAAAGCGGTCGCTGCTGAGTGAGTGGTAACATCGCCTGTAGCCGTTGGCTCTTCGAGGAAGATTCGCACGCAGTCTGTACCTACTGCATTCTGCACGTAGGCCACGGTGTCGCCATAGTAGTGGTTGGGGTCAGGAGAACAGCGCTGACCATTGATGATATAGGTACCATCATCATAGTTGAATGCCTCCTGTCCTTTGTCTACACCGTCAATCTGGTTGCCGTCAACAAAATAGCGACTGGTCATGGTCCAATATATTGGGTATCCCTCGGCATTGCCCGATGCACCTACGGTGACTGTTGTAAGTAAGCTGGTCTTTGCGGCAGGCCCTGTCTTGTAGTAGTTTTTCACCATGTTGATATAGCCTCCGCCAGGGCCTCCGTAGCAGCCGTTGCCGCAGTTGTAGACCACGCAGTTGCGGAAGTCAACGTTCTCGGCCTGCACAGCATTCTTCCACTTATATTGACTGTAGAGCTTGTTGCTCGTATAGCCGTTCCAGTCATAGCGTGCTCCATTGAAACGGGGCGAACGATTGTTGACGTGACATATTAGGTTGTGATGGAATGAGGCCAGCTTGCCACCCCAGATACCGCCATAGCCGTGAGCTCCCTTGTTGTGGCCAGCATTGTTGAGGCTCTCGCCGATGGTGCACCACTGCATGGTGAAGTTGTTATTGTCGTAGAATGAAGCCACCTCGTCAATCGACCATGATAGGGAGGTGTGGTCCATCATGAAGCCTGTGTAGTGGCGTGCTGTGGAGGCATCAGCTCCGTCGTTCACGTCCTTCTCCTGACCGCGACGGAAGCGTATGAAGCGTATGATTATGTTGTCGCCCGCAGGTTTTATGGTATAATAGCGCAGGGTGATGCCTGGCTTTGGAGCAGTCTGTCCGGCTATGGTAGTGTTGGCACCAATACTCACGTTGCTTTTCAGGGCGATGACACCACCCACGTCGAAGACAACGGTTTTCTTGCTGCTACCTTTAACGGCTTGACGGAATGAACCTGTACCAGAGTCGTTGAGGTTGGTCACGTGGATAACGGTTCCACCGCGTCCACCTGTAACATAGCGTCCGTGGCCTTCTGCTCCAGGAAAGGCAGGTGTTTGCGCAGCTATGCTGCTAAAAGATAAAAGTGCGATTGATAATGCTAAAAGGCAACGTTTCATATCTGATTCTTTATTAATTATTGCATCTGTTGTAGTCCTTCCCAGCGTACGTTCCATGTGCCGTCCTGAGGAAAGCCTGGATTATTGCCGAGGGTACAGCCATCCCATCCTGCCAGCATCATGGCTACTGCCGATAGCAACGCTCCATTACCTGGCAGGTAGATGCGCAGGCGGTCGGTTGTCTGGAAGTTATGTCCGTTTTTTAAGTAGGTGTTTTTTTGCGTGTCTATGAGCAGTGCCTTCAGGGCTGTCTCAGGTTGACCTAAGCGGGCAGCAGTCATGGCCACCATACCATAGTCCCATCCCCAGGTGGTCTGCCAGTTCCAATTCTGCATCACCCAGTCGAGGGTCTTCGTCATTGTATATATATTATATAAAGGTACGCGCGGAAGGAGACCACAGGCTCCAAGAACGGCAGGGTGGTCGTTGTGGCTCTTCTGAGCAAAGGTCTCTGATACTTTGGCTTGCTCAGGCTTTCCAGGCTCTTTTGATGTTCCTGAATTGGCACCAACGGTATCGAAGGGGTCGAAGGTCTTCAGATTGTCGGTATTGCCCTTGGGCAGTCCGGCTGTGTAGATGCCGTCGCGTTCAGGTAACTGTGAGAGATTGTTTAGGATTCTGTCCCACTCGGCATTGCGCTCCTTACCCTGACGCTCGCGCCATTGCTGTGCTACGGAGAGACCGTAGTACCAATAGGCCAGTTCGAAGGGGTGGTTGTAGCTGAAATCCTTCGACATTGACTCCTGCATAGCGGTGGCACCAAGGAGGGAATAGGACTTATTGGCTCCCTTAGCTTTATAGCTTACGAAGTCGGCCATGAAAGTCGCAGTCTGTTCTACCTGTTCGCCATAGCGTTTCAGGATGTTGGCAGGGCTGCCATTCTCCTCAGCGAGGCTGGCACGATAGAGTTCTTCAGCCATATAGATATAGTGGGGTTGTTGCCAGATGAGGAATGAACCCGTGTTCGATGGAGCTTCGCCAGCCCAAGGGTCAGTCATCTTCATCCAACGCACACCTTTGAATCCCTGACGCTTTGCTATCTCGCGAGCCACAGGGTAGGCCACATCGTTAAACCAGTCGAGTACGGTGGCCATTACCTTCGGACGATTCCAAAGGGCAAAGTCTACCATGTGCCACCACGTCATCTCCAGATGCGGACGACCAAACCACGAGTTGTAGGTCAGACCGGTTTCCTGTGGAGGTGTGCTGTTGGCACAGTTTACTTGTGTGAGATATTGTGATAGTACAACTCGACGCTCTAATTCCTTGGCGCGTGGGTCTGTACAGTTGGCGAAGTCTGCTATGGCACCTTCTTGCCACCAGCGGTTCCAGTGTTTTAGGACAGAACGAAGTTGCTGGTCGAAGACGAGGGCCTCTGTAGTTGTTTTCGATGGGGCTTTTTTAGTATAGACGGCCTCAAACGAGAGAACATCACCAGTGGTGGTGAGGGTGAAGTCGTGAGGTGCGCACTCTGTGAGGGTGGCATCGCCCTGCCAGCGGAGGCTTAGATAGTAGGTGGTGTCGTCGAGGCTATGTTCGATTACGGCAGTCCCTTCATTGTTTGTGATGATACGAGAGGTATGGCGCTCAGGCTTTGTCCAGTCAGCTGCAGCATCAGCATGGCATCCAGTCGGGTAGGGGAAGCGGATGACTACCTTGGCGCGACCGTCCTTTAGGAGTGGTGAGGTGATGCGATAGAGTACTCCGTCCTGCTTCTGCAGGGCAGCGGTGGTAACGCTCACGGGTGTGCCGTCGGCTTTGAAATTACTCTCGATAACGCCATCATAGAGCTTCAGTTCCTGACGGATGTCGCTGAGGTCTTTGAGAGAGAGGAGGTCCTTATTGGCCTCATTGGTATTATTAGTCCTATGGGTCTTATTGGCTCCATAGGTCTTATGAGTTATCTCAAGGCCTATGACGCCTAGATTCAGTCGATGTGGATTAACGCGAAAGTATTCGGTGGCAGCAACGTTGCGAGGAGCATCGCCCTTGCTGGCCTTATACTCCACTGCATATACTTCCTGATGGCCGTGGCCCAGGTCTACAGACTTCTGGGTCTCGGCAGGTGTCAGGTCACCAGTGTTTTCGAACTTATGCCATCCCCAGTCGGACATGGCCGTCAGAGGCACACCTGCCTCATAATCAAAAGGGAACGACTGCAGTCCCGTCACGTCTACGGTGGTGGCGAAATGGCCGTTGCCAACAGTGAGCGAGGCTAGCGGATCGGCCTCTGTAATAACAGGATTGTTGCGCGATACGACAGCCTGACGGTCTATCTTCTGCATCACGTTCTCAGTGGTAAATCCCATCTGTTCCATTTCGAGCGAAGCCCATATGAAGGGACCTACGCCTTTGGCATCGTTGTCGCGCACCTGCTCAGAGAGGTAATACTGGTAGGAGCCATCACGACGACGGTTTTCCTTGGCCTTTGCATTTGGATTAATCTTCTTCAGCGCTGCCTCTACCTCAGGACTGATGCCAGGACCGAGTCCTGCAACGGCGCAACCCTTGGTGAGCGAGATTGTTTTGTCAGCATTCACGCGGATGAAATTGTTGATGATGCCTCGATAGGCCTTGATGCCTGCCTCACGATATTTCGTGCCAAGCCACCCCTTGCGATAGGCCTTCAGCAGAGCATAGGCAAACATCGACGAACAGGTAGACTCAAGGTAGTTACCCTCACGTCCTGGCTGATCCATTACCTGATACCACACCCCCGTCTTCTTGTCCTGCCACTTGATGACGGCATCTAGGTCTTTGCGCAGCAGTTCGATGATCTCAGCGCGACGGCTGTAGTCTTCAGGAAGGGCATCGAGCACTTCGACAAGTGCCATTGTAAACCAGCCCTGGGCGCGTCCCCAGCAATGCTGGCTGAGACCTGTCTCACTGTCGGCCCAGAACATGTTGCGGTTTTCGTCGTATGCATGACGGTTCAGCCCCGTCTTGGGGTCCAACGTGCGCTGGTATGTGATGGTGAGCTGGTTGACAGCATCGTCGTAGATGGCTGTGGGTGAGGTAAGGGATTTGTAAGGCTTATTGGCCTTATTGGTCCTATTGGTCTTATGGGCCTTATTGGCCTCATAGGTAATTGGAGCCGTGAGACAGCGGAAGGGAAGACCCATGAATATTCCGTCGAGCCACACCTGGTAGGCATAGATGGCCTTGTGCCAGTAGACTTGGTCCTTCACTGTACGTGGCTGTTCTTCGAGCTGCTTCATCAGTGTCTGCATGGCCTTGAGGTTCTTTTCTTCAGGCAATTGTTGATACATGCGGGTGACGAAGTGACCCGTTCGGATGTTGTCGAGGTTATAGTCCTTGATGTTATATCCGCGAATCTCGCCCTCGGCATTTATCATCGTGTCGGTATAGAGCTTGCAGTAGTCCAGAATCTTCTGGTCGCCGTAGCGCAGGTATGTATCGAGCATGCCTTCGAGCTCTATGCCCATGACATAGCTCCACTTCGGACGTTTCGAGAAGTCGAGCATGTAGCTCTGTGGTGTGCGCTGCATCTCAGAATAGGTCATCCACTGGGCATAGCTCTTGTAAGGTTTCTCGATGAGCGAGAGTCCACCGTTGATAAAGAGGTTGTCGAAACGGATGTCGCGTGTCTTGCCGCTCATGAAGTTGCCTTCGGCCACACCGTTGAAGCGGCAGTTCTTGACGTTGATGTCGTAGACGTAGGTGTCCTCCTCGAGTCCGATAATCTGCACACCGTACTTCGACCGTTCGCTGGTGATGTTCTCTATGTTCACGTTGCGAACCGTTGGGTAGTAGCCGCGACAGCAAATCTCGTTGTGCTCGTAGTCGAGGTTGATTTTCAGCACACTCTCTTTGCACACACCCACCTTGATGTTACGAGCGTTGATATTCTCGATGATGCCACCACGACACGAGTTTGTCTTGATGCGGATGACTCGTTCCAGTTCTGGCGAATCCATCACGCAGTCGTGAGCGAAGATGTTCTGGGCACCACCTGAGATTTCAGAGCCGATGACCACGCCTCCGTGGCCATTCTTCATCTCGCAGTTGCGTATGATGATGTTCTTCGAAGGCATGTTGCGCTCGCGTCCGTCGCGATTGCGTCCGCTTTTGATGGCGATACAGTCGTCGCCTGTGTTGAAGAAGCAGTCCTCGATGAGCACGCGATCGCAGCATTCAGGGTCGCATCCGTCGCCGTTCGGTCCGTCGTTAATCATCTTTACACGACGAACGGTGATGTCGGTAGAATGGAGGGGGTGGATAACCCAGAAGGGCGAGCGCAGTAACGTGACATCCTCGAGCAGGATGCGTTCGCACTTGTTGAAGTTTACCAGCTGCGGACGCAGACCGTCCTTCGCTCCGAATACACGTGCAGGGGCGCGCTGGCCTTTCTCGTCGAACATCGGAATGCCGTCCTCACCGTTCTTCAGCAGTCGCGGACGGGCTTCGAGTTTCTGACTGATCATACCTTCCTTCCATCCGAAAGCAGGTGCTCCACACCAGGGCCACCAGGTGTCGTTTGAGCCTCCGCCGTCTACCGTTCCCTTACCCGTCAGGGCGATGTCGGTCTGCTTAAAGGCATAGATGCAGGGCGAGAGGTTGAAACACTCCAATCCTTCCCACGATGTCTCGACGATGGGATAGAGTTCTGGTTCGAAGACGAACAGCAGCACGGCTCCCTCTTCGATATGTAGGTTGACGTGGCTCTTCAGGGCTATTGCACCCGTCTTGAACGTCTGTCCGGCAGGCACGATGACGCGTCCACCACCTTTCTTTGAGCATTTGTCAATGGCTTTCTGTATGGCTTTTTGGTTCTGGGCAGCAGTAGCCGTGGACTTGGCACCAAACTTGGTGATGTCGTAGTCCTTGCCGCTGATTTGCGGAGCTTTGATGCTTTGCTCAATCTGCCTGTAGAGCGCTTCGTCCCATTCACGGGCATTGGCTGGTGCTGTCTGCATGAAAAATAGCAGTAGCAGGAGCTTGAAAAGTTTCTGGGTCATAATAAGTTTTAGTTGTTGTTATGTTCTTTTGTAGTTTGTCTTAGAGACGCATGGGCTGAACTTCAGCCTTGTCGTTTAGGTTTGCTTGCGCGTATGCGTGGTTTATAGTTGTAATCAGTGTGCAAAAATATGGAGTTTTTCGAAAACGTCCAAATAATCTCAGCAGAAATTCCTGCGAGTTGCTCCAAAACATACTTTTTGTTCCGTTGAATCGCTAAAAGCGTTCCACTGGATTTCTGGGAGCGTTCCATTGGATTACTATTAACGTTCCACTGGAACGCTCTGAACGTTTCAACGGAACGCTTTTAGTGCTTGCCGTAAAATGTTGTGAAACGAAGTGGAAGTGGAGGAAATCGTAATCGACAAAGTCGCTTCGCTTGCGAAGAACCCTCACGAGGGTGAGGACCCGTAGCGAAACGAAGTGGAAGTGGAGGGAATCGAACCCTCGTCCGCACAAGGAAACCATACGCTTTCTACATGCTTATCTCAGCCTTGATTTTCGTGATGCAACAAGACCTGAGCCACCAATTGCACCCTTATCCCCAAAAATTTCATCCTGCCATCGGGGCCTGACAAGACTATTCCCGATTTTGTCTGCGCCGCTTAATCTTCGGATTCGGAACAACATCCTCGGAGCGACGTCCCGTTCCATCACCTTGTGACGGAATTAAGCCAGTAATCTACTATACTTCGATTAGGCAGCGAGAGCATACTCGTTGTTGCCAATTAATTTTTCGACCGACTTTATTATGGAGAACACAGTCATCTCTCCGCATGCTTACGTACCATTTCGGCTTGCCGTCAAATCCAGTCACCCCCATGTGTGAGATTTTGGAAACTGGCACTGCGCAAAAAAGTCCAAAACCATTAAAAGCTCTGCAAAAGTACATCCTTTAAATCGAAATGGCAAAGAAAAACAGCTTTTTTTGTTTGAAAGTCTCTTTATTCATACAAAAAGCAGTACTTTTGCAATAATTTTGCAGAAATAGAGTTAATTAAGTATAAATTGAATTACTGTCTCCCAATATAATATAAGGAGTAAAATACAAAATGAAAAGATTATTACTTTCCCTTGTCATGATGCTGTTTTGCGTCAGCTATGTCAGCGCGCAGACTATGTCGGACGATCAGATTATCAGGTTTGCCGTGAAAGAACGCAATGCAGGCGTTGAACCCAAGGAGATTGCATCGAAGCTGATGCAGCGAGGGGTCACTGTGGAGCAGATGAAGCGAGTGCAGAAGAAAATACAGCGCATACAGAAGCAGCAGGCTCTTGGCACGAAGGACGACATTCTGAAAGGGGATGGCGAGGGAGATAAGAAGCGCCTGCGCAAGAACAATGTTGACAAACAGCGCAAAGACCTGTCGTTATCTTCCGACTCCTTGAAACGAAAGAACCGCAAGGAGGTGGAGGCTTTGGTTTCAGGCGAGGACGGCGAAGAAGACCTGCTCTTTGGCGAATCGGACGAGTTCTATGAGGACTTCATGAAGAGTAAAAAGCGCATCTTCGGTCATAGAATCTTCAATAACGAGAACATGAGCTTCGAGCCGGCTATGAACATCGCTACGCCTGCCGACTATCGCATCGGCCCAGGAGATGAAATCTTTGTCGATATCTATGGTGCTTCACAAAAATCGGTCGAGACGACTGTGGCTCCCGATGGCTTCATTGTTATTGAGGGCTATGGTCCAGTGCAGGTGAGCGGAATGACCATCGAAGAGGCCAACAGGAGCCTGCGCTCCCAGTTGGGGCAGCGCTATGAGAGTTCTAACATACGCCTTTCTGTGGGACAGACGCGTACTATCACAGTCAACGTGATGGGTGAAGCTGCAAAACCAGGCACCTACACCCTGCCCGCCTTTGCCACCGTCTTTCATGCACTCTACATGGCTGGAGGCCCCAACGAGATAGGTACGTTGCGAAACATCAAGGTCTATCGTAACAACCGCATGGTAACGACGGTCGACATCTATGACTATATCCTCAACGGCAACCTGAAAGGCAACATCCGCCTGCAGGACGACGATGTGGTCGCTATAGGCACTTACGACTGCCTGGTCAACGTTACGGGTAAGGTGAAACGCCCGATGTATTACGAGATGAAGAAGAACGAGAGCGTGGGTACGCTCCTTAGCTATGCCGGCGGCTTCACAGGCGATGCCTACAAGAAATCTGTCCGACTCGTTCGTAAGAACAGCACACAATACTCCGTCTTCACAGTGAAGGAATTCGACATGAACACCTTCAAGGTGGCTGATGAAGACTCGGTGAGCGTCGACTCCATCCTGCCACGCTTCACGAATATGGTGAAAGTCGTAGGTGCAGTGTTCCGTCCTGGTATGTACGAACTGGGCAACGGCAACGAGACCGTGAAGTCGCTGCTCGAGCATGCTGAAGGCCTCACGGAGGAGGCATTTGGCAACCATGCCGTGATGCACCGTATGAAAGCCGACCGTACCCTGGAAGCTCTTTCTGTGAATGCAAGCGATATCCTGGCAGGAACAGCTCCTGACATCCCCCTTCGTAATGAAGACGTATTGTTCATCCCCTCAAAGGAAGAACTCAATGCCGACCGCATAATAACTATCCACGGCGAGGTGCTGTATCCAGGCGAATACCAGTATGCCGACAATCAGACTATCGAGGATTTTGTGTTGCAGGCTGGCGGACTGAAAGAGTCGGCATCGATGGTCAATGTCATGGTGTCGCGTCGTGTTTACAACCCCAGAGCCACAGAATCGGACACGATTATCGGCGAGACGTTCAACTTCTCGCTGAAAGACGGCTTCATGATTGATGGCGACCAGTCGTTCACCCTTAAGCCCTACGACCACGTGTTTGTGCGTCGCAGCCCAGGATTCAACGAGCAGAAGAATGTCTTTGTCGAAGGTCAGGTACTCTTCACTGGAGCCTATACACTTACCAAGAAGAACGAACGCCTGAGCGACCTTGTGCGCAAGGCAGGAGGCTGTACTGACATCGCTTACATTAAGGGCGCACGCCTGGAACGTAAGATGAACGATTCGGAAATCAAACGTTTCCAGCAGACACTGAAAATCATGGACGAGCAGAAAGAGAACGTCATGATAGAGCAGGCATTGAAGGTAGGCCGTTCTATCAATGACCTCCAGACTGAAGAGAGTAAAAGACGAAAACAGGAGGACGATCGCATCCCAGAATACTATAGTGTAGGCATTCATCTTGATAAGGCCTTGCAACATCCTGGCAGCGACTATGATGTCATCCTGCGTGAGGGCGACCGCCTTATTGTCCCTGTTTACAATGGTACAGTGAAGATAAACGGCGAGGTGCTCTATCCCAACTCAGTTGCCTTCCAGAAAGGAAAGAGTGCAAAATACTATATCAACCAGGCTGGCGGCTACAGTCAGAAAGCCAGGAAACGTCAAGCCTACATCATCTATCCCAACGGCGATGTAGCTAAGGCCCGTAAGGGCGAGGTTGCACCTGGCTGTGAGATAGTAGTGCCTGAGAAGGCCATCAACAAGATGTCTACCGTCGAAACCATCGCCCTCGGCACAGGTATAGCCTCTATTGCTACAGCCCTGGCAACAATGGCCAACCTTATGAAGTAAAGTAGAACCTTATGGAAGAACAGAAGAAACATCACGAAATAGACGTATGGGATCTTATCAGGCGAGTGCTCGCCGAATGGCGCCTATTGCTGAAATTTATCGTTGTCTCGGCAATTATCGGTGTGGTGCTGGCCTTATGTCAGCCCAGAATGTATACGTCCGAAGTGGTATTGGCACCTGAGATGTCGTCAGGCGGTTTAGGCATGACAGGCAACCTGTCTGACTTGGCTTCAAGTTTCGGCATAGACATTGGCAAGAAGTCAAGCATGGATGCCATCTATCCAGAGTTATATCCTGATGTGTTCGCGTCAACAGACTTCATACTGGACCTCTTCAACGTGCCTGTAAGACTGAAAGAGGACTCGACAGTTCGCACCTATCTGAATCATTTGCTGGAAGATGTAAAAATACCATTCTGGAAGTATCCCATTTCGTGGATATCGGACTTGTTTAAAAAACCAGAGGTACCAGGAATGGGTAAAAGTGTTGCAGACCCTTATCGCCTGTCGAAAGTCGACACTGAGATTATAAAGGGCATTTCAGAGTCGATTGTGTGTTTGATTGACAAGAAGACAAGCGAAATCTCCATCTCCGTGACCGACCAGGACCCCATGGTTGCAGCAATCATGGCTGACACCCTGCAACACCGTCTACAGAAATACATAACTGAATACAGAACTAAAAAGGCTCGTACGGATTTTGAGTACTACAGCCAGATGGTAGAAGAGAGTCGACGCTCCTATGAGGAGGCTCAGCACAAATTTGCCGCTTATGCCGACTCGAACAACGACCTGTTCCTGCAGGCAAATAAGCAGAAACTGGAGCAACTCGATAACGACATGCAGCTTCAGTTCACAGCCTATAACCAGATGGTAGCTCAGATGAAGGTGGCTGAGGCGAAGATACAGGAGCGCACTCCTGCTTTCACCGTCATCCAGAATGCTTATATGCCAATAAAACCCAGTAGCCGCAGGTCGAGAACACTTTACGCCTGCATGCTCCTCGGAATCCTTCTGGATTCAGGATGGGTGTTGTGGGGTCGCAATATTTATGAGTCGAGGAGGAGGAAGAGGTCGGCAGATTGATGGAATACTCCCTTCCATATATAGCAATCATAACTCTCTTTGGATTATGCGCATTCTTCTATGAGTGCACTAGCAATGAGGAGAGAAAGCAGCAACTGACAATGGTTGCTGTTGTTTCCTTTTATCTGTTTTTTGCTTTCCGAGGTTATGTGTATTCAGACTGGACGAGCTATTCATACCTGCTCAATGAAATTGAATGGAAGGACATCTGGGGTTCAAAGAATTTC
>Ga0247611_10009100_pt1 | contig 12039 bp, 10 predicted proteins | sample 177DNAGHGhighgp2_FD_192422 | JGI IMG/M metagenome (GOLD analysis project Ga0247611, IMG submission 192422) | Sheep rumen microbial communities from Palmerston North, Manawatu-Wanganui, New Zealand - 1770 DNA GHGhigh gp2 | ecosystem: Host-associated > Mammals > Digestive system > Stomach > Rumen... | reverse complement strand
AGTCACACATACTGTGTGCTACGCTCATTATACAAGTGGCCTTCGCCTCCGTGTAGGTGGCCTTAAAAGTCCGTGACGGTGGCCCTAAAACTCCGTGCAAATGGCCCTATCTCGGCGGAATTTATATTGCTATAACATCTCTTCTTGTCAGCCCGGTCCTTTCGACGATTTCACCGACAAGGTCGTAGGGAACATTTGAATTTGCCGTAGCCGAGACACTGTAGCTCGTGGCCTTTTCCTTAACAAAGGATTCTCCGGCACGAAGGTCGTCAGCATCTATTGAAGACATTGAACCGCTTTCAACATTGAAGAAAATCTTGTTGACCCGCAGTTTGTCATTCAATGCTGCTATGGATTTACTGATCAACTCGGCAGGATCGAAACTCACCGTATAGGCTGACTTTGCATTGATTTTTGCCCAAAGTGCCTGAAATTGTGGTTTGGAGAAGTTGTCCTCGTTGATATGAAGCTCAATATTGTTCTTTCGGGCATCTTCTGGTTTCAGCGCATTTGGATCGAAGACAGAATCCAGGATTTGAAGGATGGACGCAGCATAGTCCTTTACCTCATCCAGCACCTGAACTTTTCCTTCTTTTTTGTCGGCGTGATACTTTTCAGTGAGGGCATTTGACCTGTCGATATAGCCATTGACACGCAAATCCATCCAGATTTCCCGTGCTATATCTTCGGAGATCACTTCGGTGTTTCCGTTAGTATCAGTTATCTTCTTGCCTGCAAACAGCTCCGGCAGAACAGCACGCGGACGATCCGCAACTGCTTCGGAAAGTTCTGTCTGCAAGCCGCGGGTGAAGCTGTCGTAGCTCTCACTGGCAATAACGGTAAGGACATTGATCTCATGTACCTCGTTGCCCAACACATTTTCGTCCATGCGTTCGCCGTCACGGTTGACACACAGGCGCAGGCCGCGCCCGACCTCCTGACGTTTACGCACTTCGCTGTTGCTTTGCTTCAAGGTGCAAATCTGAAAGACGTTTGGATTATCCCAGCCTTCACGCAGGGCAGAGTGGGAGAAGATGAAGCGTACCGGGGAGCGTTTCGGGTCTCGATCCAGAAGCAGCTCCTTGTTTTTCATGATCAGCTCATAGGCACTTACATCGTCAGATGTAGTTTCTTTTCTGCCGACTTTGCTGTTGATCATTTTCCCCTTGCCGTCCACGGAGAAATACCCGGCATGTGTTTTGGCAGCCGGTATGCTGTCCAGGTATTGGATATAGTCCTCTTCGTCAATGGCAAGCTGGAGATTGCCGACTATATCCGCATACTCTTCCTCAAACATTGTGGCATACTTTCCGTTTATCGGCTGGCCTGCTGTGTCGTATTCCCGGTAATTTGCCACCTCGTCAATGAAGAACAGGCTCAGTACCTTGATCCCTTTGCGGTAAAGCTCTCTTTCCCGCTGAATATGGGAAAGGATGGTCTCGCGGATTTGTATACGGCGGAGCTGGTCTTCATCCACTTTGCCAATAACTTCTCCGACATAGAGCTTGATACCGTTTAGAAACTCCACCGAATTATCGCGCCCGTCGATAAACTTAACGACAAAGCTATTCCGATACTCTTCAAGACCCTTTTCACCTTTGGGCGCTGAATTGTCATAAAGGTTATAGCCGATCCCGACAGTTGCCGTTTTCTGTCGCGGTCCGGAAGCACCTCTATAATCAAACTGAATCGTGGCAGTTGGATCACGCCCCGAACAGTTGACGCTTTCCAGATAAACGTAGCTGTTGGTCGCTGTGGTGCCGGTCTCGGTTATGCCTTTAACCGAAATTTTCTTGACAAGGTGCTTGTTGTAGGCTTCTATGGCATCCAGACGATAGATCATATTGTAGACGCTATCAGACCTGTGTGTGGCTGAATAGCGGAGCGTCAGCATGGGGCAGAATTGTTTTAGATTCTTTTTCGTCTGCGGGCCCTCGACAGATTGCGGCTCGTCGATAATCAGAATTGGATTGGTCTTAGCCAAAATGTCAATCGGGCGGCGGGAGCGAAATTCATCCAGCTTCATGGTGATCCGGCGTGCGTCCTTGCCCTTTGCGTTAAACGCCTGGGAATTGATGATCATGACATTGATCGCGCTGTCGGAGGCAAAGCGGTCAATCTCCGTCAACTGTTTGGAGTTGTAGATGAAGAAGCGGATTTTCTTCCCATATTCCTCAGCAAAGTGATCCTGCGTCATTTCAAAGGACTTGTACACGCCCTCACGAATAGCGACGCTGGGGACGACGACAATAAACTTGCTCCAGCCGTAGGCGCGGTTCAGCTCATACATGGTCTTGATATAGGTATAGGTTTTGCCGACGCCGGTCTCCATCTCTATCGTCAGATTATACCCGTCATCGCGTCCCTCCAGCTCTGTGGAGGGCTTGATCTGATTCGCCCGCTGGATTTTCTGAATACGCTCCAGAATAAGCGCGTCGCTCAAAGCGGGAATAACCGGCTCATTGCGCCAGCCGGTAAAAGTTATCCCCTCGAAATCGACCTGATCCATTTTTTCAAGGCCGCGGTCTATCAGGTATTTTGAAACAGACGAAGCGGGCTGTCCCGCGAAAACATCCACCACCGCTTTTGCCGCGTCAGCCTGAAATTTCTGATGTTTGAATTGGAGTTTCATCGTACACCTCTGATGATGTGGAATGAGGAGGAAGTAGTTAGTAGTTAGAAGTGAGTAGTGAGGAATTTGTGCAATGGCCGTTGCACAATATACAGTTTGGTTCATTTGCGTTGACATTTTGCACCTGATTGCATATAATATAAGTAAAGGAGGTGCTTTTATGGGACAGGCAACTTTCAGCGTCCGTATGGACGAGAACTTGAAGAACGATTTTGATTCCTTGTGTGCGGATTTTGGCATGAGCATGACCACCGCCATCAACGTATTTGCGCGGGCAGTCGTGCGGGAGCGCCGTATTCCGTTTGAAATCGCGGCAAGCAGTGTCGGAAGGCCCAGATTGTCCGGAATGGAGGCGTTTTCGGCTCTCCGTGAGCAGGCGAAGGAGAACAGCATACAGGACATGTCTCTTGATGAGATAAACGAGGAAATTCGTAAAGCGCGGTATGGGGAGGGCTCCTGATGCGCTGTTATGCGGTGCTGGATACAAATGTGATTGTATCGGCCTTGCTGTCGTCCAAAGCAGACGCAGCCACAGTACAGGTACTTCAAAAGCTCTTTTCCGATTCCTTTTGTCCTGTGATCAGCAAAGAGATCATGGCCGAATACACGGAAGTTTTGCATCGGGCCAAATTTCATTTTTCACCGGCAATTGTTGAAGACCTGCTGTTTGCGATTGAGGAAAAGGCAGAATATGTGATACCTGCTTCAACAGGCGCGATTCTCCCCGACATGAAAGACTTGCCGTTTTATGAGGTGGTCATGGAGAAGCGAGCGGATGACGCTTATCTGGTGACGGGGAATCAAAAGCATTTTCCCGCAGAGCCGTTTATCGTCACGGCGAGGGAGTTCTTAGCGATACTGGAGCAAAACGAAGATTGAGGAATTGGGGGTGAAGAGGTTTACCCCCAATTCTTTATTGCTTGAAATGATTGGTCAAACTGTAAAAGATTATAGAAATAAGGTGATACTATAAAATCAACATTCTATATTATCTCAATGTTCTATAACGATCCATATCTTCTTCATGATCCCGTCTGGCTCCTCTGTCGTATGCCTCTATTCCAATAATGATTGCAGTTAAAAATGCAATGATTCCAATAATAAACACAAAAGAATTGATACTGTTTTGGTAGAATCGCAGCAGGTTAGTTTCACTAATTTTAGCAATACGGTCACCAAAATCTTTATTTAGAATAACACTTGCAATTATGCAACTAATAAAAACTGTAACAGATAAGAATAAAACATAGACCTTTAGTAAGACGCTATTCTGCTTCGATACAGCTTTATTGCCCAAAAATCCTAATATAGCACTGGCAATTAGTGATGCTACAATACCTATAATTAAATCTTTTATCATTTCATATCACCTTAACCGCCGTGCCTTGGGCAAGACGCTTGAAGGTCTCATAGACATTGATCTTGTCCGGGCTGGAGGTGAAGCACTCTTCTCTGAACACGGCGCGGAGCGGATTGCGGCGAGCAATGGCCTCGATTACGTTTGTGGGGACTTTTTCATCAAAGCAGGCAATCAGAGCATCCCGGATTTCAAGGTCTGGATCGCCCGGCGCATAGGTATGGACGGTACAGCCGTCAATCGTTTCGCTTTTATAGGGCAGCGACAGCGGCAGGCCCCATTCAAGCAGACAGCCGAACAGCAGGTCAAGGTCTGTGCGGTCGGGCTTGATTTTAGATTCCATATCATCCAGCTTTTGCTGACCATATTCCCCGGCGCTGTAATATACGTCGTTCATGTTAGAATCAGCAAGCTTGAGAACACGGAAGCCAATGTCAAGATTCTGCGTCGTAAGCGGAGAATCGTCCTTGATTTTCTTGCCTGCACGGCGGATTCGCTCTTTGCCAATTTCACAAATGTTTTTATAACCTGCTTTATAAGCGATTGAAGTCTCATCACATTTTTCCGGTAACTGCACAAGTATAAATTTTCTATTACCATTATCTTGTGAATTGATCTCCATGACCGCATGAGCTAAAGAACCAGATCCAGAGAAAAAATCTAATATTATATCTTCGCCTGATGCTGATTGTTCGATACAGTATTTTAATAGTTCCGTAGACTTGGGAGTTTCAAAAACGCCTTTACCCAATAGGGATTTTACTTGAAGGGTGCCGGCTTCCGCCGAAAACTCACTCTTATGCCAGAAAGACTTTGGCTTGCTTCGTTTCGACCCATCATCTGGTAAATAATCTTTCTGAAATACGTCATATTCGTTTCTCCCTTGAACAAGTTGAGCAGTGAGTTCATCAATCTTGCTCTCCGAAGTTTCCTTTCCCCATCTCCACCTTCCCTCTGATTCATCTGACAGTTTAGGATATATAGCTATAGAACCATCGCATTCCCTTAACGAAAGCTTTTCAGTTTTTGGATTATAGTAAAAAGGGTAGTACATATTAGGTCGATCTTCTCTTCTTGAACCAGTCCCTCTTTTTCTCAAGCCTTGTAATCTATACTTTCCTTTATTATCAGTCAGCTTATACTCCTGTACATATTCTTCGGGAACCTCCACACCCAGAGAAACAAAGTTGCCTCTCTGATAGATCAACATCTGTTCATGTGCAGTTGCAATGTATTTATCATCGCTTCTTCCTTTGAAATTATTGACAACCGTCACGTTTGCAATGAAATTTTTCCTACCAAAGATTTCGTCGCAAATCTTTTCTAGTGAGGCTGCTTCATTCCCGTCAATGCTGATAAATATCACTCCGTTGTCTCTAAGAAGATTTCTAGCAAGTAAAAGACGTGAATATATCATTGAACACCAGTCGGAATGAAATCTTCCATTACTTTCGGTATTCAAGAAAAGCTTTTCTCCGTCATCGTTATATAAACCCAGTGCATCTTCGTATTCGTCTTCTGGAATACTGTAATCGTCTCTGTACACGAAATCGTGCCCAGTATTATACGGTGGATCAATGTAAATCATCTTGACCTTACCCAGATAACTTTCCTGCAAGAGCTTCAACACTTCCAGATTGTCGCCCTCGATATAGAGGTTTTCGGTTGTGTCCCAATTCACACTTTCCTCTGGGCAAGGGCGCAAGGTTTTGCGAATGGGCTTGTTGGCCTCCACAATGGCAGCCTTCTTACCCACCCAGGTAAATTCGTATGCTTCGTCGCCCTCGGCCACTTCGCCAGACAGCATCTGCCGCAGCAAGTCAAAGTTGACCGCCTTTTTCAGCTTCCCGTCCTCGCCCCGCGTCTCCGTCACGCAGTTAGGAAAAAGCGCTTCGATCTTCTCTATATTTCCCTGCACCAAATCTGGGGATTCAAACTTCATGTGTTGCATTGTTCTTCTCCGTTCTTTTCTTGTTCGTGCTGGAGCATTCCATTCTTTAACAGTTCCCTTATAGATGCAATTGAAAGGTTTTCATATACAATTCTATTTAATAATTCTTCTCTTCTCTGTAAAAAAGAATCTCTAGATTTTTCATACTGAATCTTCAGTTCATTTATCTCAGAAGCTTCATCAGTTAGCAAACCATAAAAACTGTTTTTTGTGAAAGCCTCAGAAATAATAAAATTGTTAATCAGTTTCTTCGCACAGTCACAATACGAAATAGTATGCATAATAAAATTGCTGCTTATTTCTTCTTTAGCTGATTGCTCATCATTCAGTTCTCGGCACAAAGCAAGCTGGTTTATTTCAATCGTATGTCCAAGATGCAAAAGGTTATAAATGTATGTTCTATTATCATCTTGCAACGTATTAGGGTCACATCCAGCCGCGGCAATATTGAATGGATCACAACTGTTTGTGATATTATCAATTATTTGCTTAAGAGTTGATAACTTCGTAGATTCAATTTCAACTATTTTGTTGATTATTATTAATTCGTTGGCTTGCTTGCTTATTTCCTCCAATCGTTTCTGAGCCACATCATTTTCTTCCTTAAAACGCCGATTCTGCCAAACTGCCAACAACCCTAGTGCAACCGTGCTTACATATGTAAGAATATCCCCAGCTCCCCATTCTGCCTTTAGCCATTCTGGCCCATTTTTAATCTTAAAAAGAAAGTGAATTATTAAAGCAAATAGGATGCTACATTTTGTAAGTGAACGGATTATGTCATTTTCAAAATTCTCTTTCACTTTTGTAAAAAAAGCTTTGAAAGCGCCATTTCGTTCTGCCTGTACATTATCTGTAGGTGCTGATGGCCGTTCTTCTGTATGATTCATATCAATTACTCCATCAAAGAACACTTACTGGCTGACTCTCTGCACGAGTTCATTTATATCGCGTTGCCGCTGAACATTATCCATTTCAAGAATTGCCAACAGTATCAGTTGATACAGATCGTCATAATGTGCTTCCAGCTCCTTTTGAGGCATTTCTGCCACAGCTCTATGGTAATAGGACTTGTTTTCAGGATTTGTGTTATTATGACGAATATTAAGATTGTTTAGAGCACCCGTTATATTCTTGTAGAGGGTTGCGTTGATATTGCTGATTTCTTTCTTGCGCCCTTCCAGATAATCCCCCAGCGTTTTCAGAATGGCCTTTTTCTTTATAATATCACCTGCCAGCTGTCTATGGTTATATCGAACTATTTCAATTGCTATTTCGGGTTCACTTGCTTCTGCTGCAGCTGTCACTTGAGGAGAATCTTCTGAAACGATACATTTTTCTTCTTTAGGAAAATAAAAGGCCTTTTGATTATACTCTGACAAGCACTCATCCATTATGTTTTTTAATTCCTTTGCTGTACAGGCTCCATTCTTGAGCTTGCTATAATTATAATACTCAGTTCCATTAGTAAAATGCTGTACAGCCAGGTGCCAGAAGTTATATATAATCTCAATTAATGTTAGGAAATCGTCAATGCTGTTCTCTTTAGCTCTTATAAGGATTTCATCGTATCTAATAGTATTTAGAAAGTCTTTAACATCAATGCATCTATGACGATTCTTCCATTCAGAAAAGCAATAACTATCTACGAATTCTTTGAGAGTCCAACTAACCTCTGTATGCCAATACTCATAATCTGTCTCAAAACACTTCGTATAAGCGAACAAACCATCCAGACGCTCAACATCATTACCTATTGTGTTGTTCTCCGCTAATAGTTCGAATATGTTAGTACGTGTCATAAGTAATTCTCCAATTCTTTTTTCTTGTTCTTCAACTCCGCGTTCATTTCAATCTGCCGATTAAACTGCCTCTCTTTCCTTATCTTCGCTTCCAGTGCGGCAATCTTCTTTTCCAGCTTGCGTTGTTTCTTTTCTCTGTCAACGGCTTCTTTCAGGGTTTCACCGCTGTCTGCATTGAGCGCATCACCGGCGATTTGCCGCACATAGTTTTCATAGACAGCATCCAGATTCAAGCCCGTGAGCGAGAGCTGCAGCTTATCAAGGGGCATCCATTCCGTATGATAATACCGATTGACCTTAAAGGCTCCCATGCCGGAGACCGTGGCCTCCTTGTAGCCGATCCAAGCCTGTACCTTGTCCTCATACGTCAGGAGAAACAGAATGTGATATGATATCTCCTTGTCGATCAGCTTCAAAACCGCTTCATCCAGCGAGGGCTGGTTAAGCTGAATCGCAAAAACTTCTATCTCTGTCACAGCCTGTCCGCCTGCCAGGTTCATTGTGGAGGCAGCAATTTTATTTCGCCAGTATATGATTTTGATTTGGTCGATGAAGATACGTTTTATAGCAGGCGTCACGGAAAGATTATCATAGAATTTCTGTTTGGGGATTCTCCTGTTGAAATCAGTAGTTTTCGGCAAGCCCAGCATAAAAGCGCCCCCTTATTTTACAGCGAGGAAGCAGATCAGTTCAAAGTCGTCCAGCCCGTTGATCTCCGACAGCAGCGCCGAGGTGCCGCCGGCAGAGAAAAGGCTGTCAATGTCGCTTTCTTCTTTCACGTCAATAATGGAGTTGATCGCGTCCGTCAGCAGTTCGGAAACCGCCTGCATATTACGCCCGTCGTTGGTCTCTTCGTTGAATTTCCGGCAGAGGGCAGCGATAGGCTCTTTCCGGCCCCGGCAAAGGAGCCGCACCGTGTCCAGCAGCTTCTTCGGATTCAGGTAATCACAGATTATCGTGCCGTCTATGCCGATATAGACCATGTAAAACGGATGAATTCTGTTCTGATTGTCAATGTTCACGCTGTTATTGATGTTGCGGAGGACGAAGATCACGCCCTCCGGGTTTTCTGCACTGGCAGGGACAACAGCGTGCAGACCTTTCGGCTTTTTGTTCAGATCGTCATGGGTCTTGATATACTCCAGCAGATCCATTCTAAACTCATTCAGGCCAAGATCCATAATGGAAATGCCGGTGGTCATATCCTCAATGTCAACGACTTCCTCATGCAGCCGCTTTAGCTGCTGCCGCCGGTATTCCAGATCGCCCTTTTCCTCCGGACTGATCAGATTGTCGTCGCCGGTGGAGGTCATGACAGAGATTTTCATGCGGGTCTCAACGCGGGCCTTTAGGTTGATATACTCGTCCAAATCCATATCGGGCCAGAAGTTCACCAACTGTATCTGATCATTGCGGCTCCCAATACGGTCGATCCGCCCGAAACGCTGGATAATGCGCACGGGGTTCCAGTGAATATCATAGTTGACCAGAAAATCGCAGTCTTGCAGGTTCTGGCCCTCGGATATACAGTCTGTCGCTATCAGAATGTCAATATCCAGCGGCTTTTCGGGCATGAGTACATCCCGATCCTTGGATATGGGCGAGAAGCAGGTCAGAATATTATTGAAGCTGGGTTGCAGCCCTTTTACTGTCGTTCTCCCATCCACGGAGCCGGTGATCAGCGCCGTATCCAGGCCGTACTTGTCCTTGATGTACTGGCTGACATGCTTGTACAGATACTCCGCCGTATCAGAAAAGGCCGAGAAAATCAGCACCTTTCTGTTTCCGGGGTTGATGGGATGCTCGATTTTGTCCGATACCAGGGCAAACAGCTCTTGCAGCTTTGTATCATGCTCCGGCGTTATATCCTCTATCATCATCGTTACAAGGGCAAGTGTTTCCGCGTCCCTTTGCAGGACCTGACGCCACGACGGATAATCCATATCCGCCAGATCAATCGTGACCTTTTTGCCATAGGTGAAGAAATCTGCGTTTTGCTCGTCCATGTCCAGATCAGAGCTTTCCGTCAATTCAAACATGGGAAAGTCAGAATTGCCCATGCGCTCATATCTGTCAATGGCAGCGATTGTGTCCTCAATCAGTTTCCGTATACGGGACAGCGTAAGCGTAAATGAATATACGGAGCTTTCAAGCCGTTTGAGCAGGTTAATGCTCATCAAACGCCGTATGCCTTCTTCACGGCCTTTCTGCGTCAGGCTGTCCCCGCGGTTATGATTCAGATTGCTGTACTTGTACATCCGGCTCTCAAAGATGTATTTTGAGGGCGTGTAGATTTCAAGGGACAGCATGGAAATCTGTTCAAAAATCTCATTGTAGTTAATGGCGTCGGGCAGATCGGTCAGCTTGGGCTGAATGGAGATAGGCTTGCGGCGCTCCGGGAATTTGCCTATCTCGCTTGCGTTATAGTATTTTTCGATGTGCTTTCTGGAACGCGCTATCGTCACACTGTCCAGCACCTCGAAAAAGTCAAAGTCAAGATCACGGAGAAGATTGTCCGTTGTCCGCTGCTCCATGCTGAGCTTGCTCCACGCATTGAACGCCTTTTGCGCCTGCCGGAAAATCTCGTCAATAGACTTCTCCGTGTGGAGCTTGCCGTCGATCTGTGCAGTATCGCCCTCATAGGCCAGAGCAAGCTGATTGCGCAGATCATAAAAGCGGTTATTGACCGGCGTGGCCGAGAGCATCAGCACCTTTGTCTTGATCCCGGCTCGGACGACCTTGTTCAGAAGCTGCAAATAACGGTTCTGTTTCTGATCCTCGCCGGAAACTTCGCCGCCGTTGCGGAAGTTATGGCTCTCGTCGATTACGACCAGGTCATAGTTGCCCCAATTCAGGCGATCCAAGTCAAGGCCATTGGAGGTGCCGCGTGTTCTGGACAAGTCCGTATGGAACAGCACGTCGTAGCGCATCCGGTCACTTGCAATCGGATTGTTTTTGTAATTGTCCTTGTATGTATTCCAGTTCCCGGCCAGCTTTTTCGGGCAGAGAACCAGCACGGATTTGTTTCTGTTCTCGTAGTATTTTATGACAGCCAGCGCGGTAAAGGTTTTGCCGAGGCCAACACTGTCCGCCAGTATGCAGCCATTGTACTTTTCCAGCTTGTTTATGATTGCAAGGACAGCATCCCTTTGAAAATCATAGAGCATACTCCATATCTTGCTCTGCTTGAAGCCTGTTGCCTCGTTGGGAAGCACATCCTCGGATATATCTTCAAGAAACTCGCTGAACACATTGTAGAGCAGCATGAAGTAAATGAACTCAGGGGCGTTTTCATTATAAGCGGATGTAATGTTGTCGATGATTTCATCGGTCACATCCTCCAGCTTACTCTTGTCATTCCAAAGCGTGTTGAATAGCTGGAGATACTGCGTGGCAAATGGCGCTTCCAGTCGGTTGACCATATTATAGCTGTTGTTGCCGCGCTCACAGCCTATGTCCACCGTAGTAAAACCGTTGAGAGGCATATAGGCCGCTTCCTCTGTCGGTGAAGATACGGTCATGAACCCGCCCATGTTCTCGCCGGAGATGTTGGACTTGAAGCGTGCTTTTTTCCGAATCCAGTCAGCACATTCCTGTGCCACGGCCTTTTGACGCATCTCATTACGGAGCTTGATTTCAAATTCTGTGCCGTACAAGCTTTGCTCCCGACTCAGACGGGGGATATAAAACTCACGCTTTTGTTTTTCGGATTTTTCGGCAACAAAGGTGGGCGAAGTGAAGATAAAGCGAAATTCATCCACACTTTCCAGTTGCTTTTTCAGCTCGTTATATGCGTACATGGAGAAACAAGCCGCGGCAACCGAAACCTTGCTTCCTTTCCGAATCGTTTTAGCAAGATCGTCGCGGACTATCTCAGTAACATTGTCAAACAGCTTCATGTCTTTCTCCCTGTGGCCTGTCGGCTTTTCTCTTATCAGTCATCATCCAACAGTGCAGATAGTCCCTCAGCTTCGTCCACCCAGGAGGGATCATACTTTGACCCGCCAAGCAATGCGCCGCATGAGGGGCATTTCCTATATGGTTTGTTGGCCGAAGCACCACATACAGGACAAATATACTCGTCAGAGCGAAAGAGGTGTGTCTTTTGCGTCCATTGTTTCGATTTCATCGCACGTTCACCTCAGTTGTCGTACTAAATCCCAATTTAAGTAGAGTTTACTGAAAAACGCGGGAATAATGAAATGCGATCAATTAATAACGCAAGAATGGCTTAGAAATTGAAGCGAAATGTACCAAAAACAGAGGAAATGTAGTATAATAAAGGCAAGCAAAACTG
>Ga0247611_10009099_pt1 | contig 12040 bp, 12 predicted proteins | sample 177DNAGHGhighgp2_FD_192422 | JGI IMG/M metagenome (GOLD analysis project Ga0247611, IMG submission 192422) | Sheep rumen microbial communities from Palmerston North, Manawatu-Wanganui, New Zealand - 1770 DNA GHGhigh gp2 | ecosystem: Host-associated > Mammals > Digestive system > Stomach > Rumen... | reverse complement strand
TGTAATTTTGTTAATTTACAAGTAAGTCAATTCGATAATTTAGTTAGACAAGGAAAACTACCTAAAGGTAGAAAACGAAGAGGTTTTACTGCACTTGTTTGGTATGAGGATGAACTTAGAGATTATAGTAGTAAAATTAAATTAAATAAAAAATCGTGAGTTTAATGAGCCGTTAACTATTTGATAGTTAGCGGCTTATTTTATTTATTGGCATTATTCTTAATTTTAGCACCAATAAAGCATATTTGTAATGTCTTTTAAAACCGGTATTAAAAGAATAAATAATTTAATTATTAATTTTAAAAGTATTACAACTATGGCACAAGATGGTGTTTATGTTTTTCCTGGTGATGGTAGCTCTGCTGGTCGTAGCAGTGTAGATCCTAACCTTCTTCTTGCTCTTAATCAAAATGGTGGTTTTGGTAATGGAGCTTCTTGGCTTTGGCCTATGTTTATGTGGATGATGTTCCCTTGGATGTTTGGAGGTATGGGCTATGGTGGTTTTGGTGGTTTTGGCGGAGGCGCTGGTGCTAATCTTCTTGGTACTGGTTTTCTGTCTAATCAAATTAATAACCAACAGGGTGCTGATTTAATTCTTCAAGCTATTCAAGGTAATGCTAATGCTGCTTCTCAGCTTGCTCAGATTACTAATAGTGGTATAGGTCGAGTTAATGAAGTTTTATCTGTTATTAATAGTAGCATCACCGGACTTCAAGGAACTGTTGGTCTTACTGGTCAGCAAATTATTAGTAATGTTCTTTCTGGTAATGCTGATCTTAGTCGTCAGCTTTGCGAGTGCTGCTGCGAGAATCGTCTTGCTATTGCTAATCAAACCAATGCTCTTCAGAAAGGTCAGGCTGATATTCAACATTCTATTGATATGGATGCTGCTGCCGCTAACCTTGCTATTTGCCAGCAGACTAATGCTCTTCAGAGTGGAGCTACTGCTAATACTCAGCGCATCCTTGATGGCATTAATGTTCTTCATACTGATATGACTCGTGAGTTCTGTGCTGCTCGTGAGCGTGATATGCAGAACGAAATTAATAATAAGAATGAGATTATTACTCAGCTTCGTGGTCAAATTAGCAACGATGCTCAAAGCGCTCAGTTTTATAATATGATTGCTCCTTTACAGGCTAAAGTTAATGAAATTGCTAATAAGCAGCCTAATACTGTTCCTGTAACTTATCCTAATCTTACTGCTGTAAACAATACTCCTCAGTTTGGTGGATTCCCTGGTTATGGCTATGGTTATGGATATGGCTATGGTAATGGTTTTTGGGGTTAATAAAAAAGGAGGTAGCTATGTTTCCTTTTAATCCTTTTCCTTTTCCTTATTCCAATAGAGTTGGTATTCCTCTTATTGAAAGTAGGTCTGTTACATCGGATGGAACAAATGCTATCATAACAATAGCAAACAATACTTTTGCTCGACTTGCAGATAAAGGCATTATACTTTTGCGAATTAATACTGCTATTCCTACTGATGCCGCAACATTACCTATCGTCATTTCTTCTAATGGGGAAACACGACCTCTTACTTTAGCTGGAGGTGCAAACGCAACTGCTGCTGAAATAACTGGAATTGGTATATACCAAATTTTTTATAACAAAAGAGAAAATGTTCTTCAACTTATGACAGTTGGTGGAACTGCTGCTTAAAAACAATAAATCATTAACATTATGTTTTCAAATTTAACTAAAGGTAGTATTATCTACGGACTTGAAACAAAAGATAGTATTAGACCTTTTACTGCAATTGTTACCAGTGTGAGTTTGCCTCGCTCAAATTTTAATAATAATACATTTGGGCAATTACTTGAAACTGTTGTAGATATTGTTGCAACAGTTAATGGTGAAACCAGAGAATTTAAAAAAGTTCCTGGAAATTCTTCTATTGCTAATTTTGGTTCTGATGCTTTTTTATTAGCAGATAGTAAGGAAACTATAAATGCTTATATTAATTCTATGTTACAAAACAGTAGAAATATTGTTAGTAGTGTTTCTAAACACGAAACCCTTATTTCAGAATATAGTGAAGCATATAGTTATTTTAATCCCGAATTTGCTAATAAAATGGATGATAAAACAACTGCTGAACTTCGTGGAGAAATACAAGATATTAAATCCCAAATTGGAGAAATATTTGCCTTTATTAAAGGAGGAAATATAAATAAATCTGAGTAATATGATAATTTTAAGAATGAGAAGTTCTTCTGAAGCAAAAGATTTGCTTAAGAAGGTAAAGAAGATGTCTAAATACGCTGAAGAGCTTGAAGATACTCTTGAAGAGTGTATGGAAGACGGTGATGAAGATGATGAAGATTATCGTGAAGATGATGAAGATATGACTACTTCCCATCGTCGTGGTCGTCGTCGTTATCGTAGAATGTAAAATTTTATTGGTGTAGGGGTGGTAGCTATTATTGTTACTGCCCCTTTAATTTTTATAGCTATGCACAGAGAAAATTTTACAGCGTATGAAACTATGCCTGAGGATTTGGCTATTTATATGAGTCAAAACGGTCCTCATTTTAATAAATATGCTTTTGAGTTTGCTGTTTCTAATATGTATAAAGAATCTGAAACAGGTAAAGAAGAAAAAATAACTCCTTATACTAAAAAACAAATTGATGAACTTTTAGCTGCTTATAATATAAAAATTAAACATAATCATCTTTATGATGCTGCTTATGTTGCTTCAATGTGTAAAGCAGATTATCTTGGTAATAGTGTTCCTACTGAAGAATACCTTGTAAAATATGTTAAAGATACTTTAGACGATCCAGATGGTATTGAAGGTCTTACATTTAATCGTTGGATTGCTGATATGAAATGGCTTGGAATACCTATTCCTTGGGATGAATTTCTATGATTAAAAAAGTATTTAATATTAATAATAAATGGAAGGTTATAGCCTATTATAATATAGACTATAACCTTTTTTATTATATAGCAAATGATATTCGTAAATTAGGGTTAAATAATAAAACAATTAATAGAATATATAAAATGATGAAAAATGGTAGAGCTAAAGCAGTTACTATAAGCTCCCCTTTAAAGAAATGTAGCATTGTTGGTTTTAATCATACTAATTCTGAATATGATTTAATTAATTCTATTGCTCATGAAGCTGTTCATATAATGGAAGCTATGTTAGATTATTATGATGTTGATATTAAAGGTGAACCTCCTGCTTATACTATTGGGCATCTTGTTCAAATAATGATGAAACCACTATCTATGATATAACATACTATAAATAAATTTTGAAAAATTATTTGGAATTTAAAAACATTGTTATTAATTTTAACAAATTAATAATGATAGCATTATTAAACTTTGTGCTTATAAATATAAACTAATTTTTGATATGGCTTCTATTAATCAATTAGTATCAGAAATTGCTCATAGTTTGCAACAAGCCGATAGTGTTCCTGTTCGTAGAGCCATTCGTCTTGCTGTTATTCATAGTCGTAATCAACTTATACGACAAAGTTTTGAGCAACATCGTTTTATTGATAAAAGTGTTCAGCAAAGTTTTAGAATTACTTTGAATACAATTCCTGATGGAGATATTCCTGATACTCAGTTATTAGGTTTACCTATTATTCTTCGTAGTAAACAAAGGGTTCCTCGACCTACTCGTTTAACTCAAGATTTACCTTTTCTTTCTGTAAGAACTCTTGGATTAACTAATGCAGTTGAAGTTCCTTATGTTAAAGTTGCTTCTCAAAAATATTATAAGGCTCTTCCAGGATTTTGTCCTTCTATAATGTATGATTATGTTAATCAATATTTATATATAAATGCTATTGATTCTCCAGAATTTAGAACTCTTAGTTCTATTATAGTTGAAGCTCCTTTTGAAAATCCTTTTGAAATTAGTGAAGAACATATTGAAGGTATAAACGATTATTCTGATGATGATGAATTTATAATTGCTGAAGATATGATTGGTAATATTAAAAAACTTGTTCTTGAAACTTGGAATCCTGAAGTTATTAGAGAAACTAATGAAATTCCTACACAAAACTTAGTTAAATAATGCAAGCTCCAGCCGCAGACATAAATATAAGAGATAATTATCTCAATTTTATTAATAAAAGTGTTTCTGAATATAACACTCTTGAAAAAAAAGCGGTAAGGTTACTTAATACTAAAAAAGAAGCGTATGAATATCTAAACCCCCGTAAAGAAGATATATACAAATACTTTGATATTATTCTTTCTGAACGAACAGATTTTGTTATGCTTTTTGATAAAGTTAATAAAATGTTTAGAAAGAATGATAATCCTGAAAGACGAATTCTTCTTATACAACTTGTTAAATATTGTAATGTTTGTAAACTTGAAATAGATATTTATAAAAGGCTTGCTTTAGTTAATAAAAAGAAAAATCTTTCATTTGCAGATTATAGAGATTATGTCTATAAATATTATAGTAAAGTTCATAAGTTTCTTTTAGAAGGCAAAGGTTATAAATATATGAACAAAATTGGAACTTTATATATAGAAAGAGTTCAAATTGAAGGTTCTGGTACAAAAATAAACTTTGCTGCTACAAGAAAACGAAAAGAAGAACTTATTGCTAAAGGTGTTAAACTTTATAATCGTTTTGAAGCACAAAAAGCAGAACAACTTGGTGTTGAATATGATGGAGTAGATTATAGAGTTTGGTTAAATGTTCCAGCTCTTTATAAACTCAAATTTATTAATTCTCGTTATTTTACTCAAGATTATGATTTCTTTCCTGTAGATTATATTCATGCAAAATATAGAGAATTTAGTCAAGACCAGCTTGCTTTTGAAGTTTGTAAAACACCAGATGATGTTTTTAATTTAAGGTGTGATTTAAGAAACAAAATTGCTATTTATCTAAAAAAATATCCAGAAAGATTTATTGATTTAGATAGGCGATATAAAACAAACGATTGATATGAAAACGCAAGGAACTGCAAATTTAAAAGATGTTATTAACGCTATTGGTAAAATTAAAGTTAAAGGCGGTGGTACTATTAATCTTAAACCTTTAGCTAAAATAGTTAAAGATATACAAGTTACAATTGATGTAACTGTTCCTGATCCTGAACCTGAGTCTGACACTGATGAAAGTTAGTTATGACTGATTCTACCACTGTTGATAGAATTATTGCAAAGATTGATAATGACTTTAATCCAAGCAATAGTGATTGGATACCTCGAGTTGGTGCTTGGGTTTATGACGCTTTAATGCAGCTCGATTGTGTCCAAACAGAAACTAAGAGAAAACAATTAACAGTTATAAATAATATAGCTCGTTCTGATTGTAATCTTGGTAAAAAAATTAAAGTTTTTGATGCTAATGGTTGTCCAATAGATAAAGTTGATTCTAATACACCTAAATGTTGTGGCGAGAATCCAGAAGCATCACATTCTTCTAAAGGGGTTTGCCTAATAACTCCACAAACAGTTGAAAAAGCTATTAATCCAAATAAACAACTTGGTGAAAATATAGCTATTACAATTAATGGTCCATATCCTGAAAGATACAATGTTATTGCTTTAGATTCAATTAACAAATGTAAACATGGTTATGTTGTTATTGATGATAAAACATTAGAACTTAATTTTGATACAGATTTTATATATGTTGAATATGAATCTGTTGTTGAAGTTCATTGTGATGTTTATGGATGTAATGCTCCAGCTATTCCTAATAATGGAAAACTTATAGAAGCAATAACTTATTATTGTATTTATAAAATGCTAACTCGAGGATATAAACATCCTGTAATGAATCTTGCTGCAAGTCAATATGGTACTAATCCATATTATATTTGGCTTCAAAGTAAAGAAGAAGCTAAACGAAGTGTTATTAATGATGGTATTGATGAAAATATAGATGATTTATGGCGGTCTGCATTTTATATCAATACATTCAACCCAAGAGGAAAAAGTTAAAATAAATCCTTGCTTTGTGGTCTGCTTTGCCCCACAATCGTCTTAAACGGCTTTAATGTATAATTATTCATTTAAGGTCTATAATTCGATTGTGGGGCTTTATTTTGAGTCAAAACTCATAAAAATTTTCAAAAATGCCAAATGTTGCTTTTGAACTTAATTTAAATAAACATCCGAAAGATTGTAAGAATCTTTCTTTAATTGATGCAAGGAATGTAAAAATTAGTAATGATTTTTCTTGTTTACAAAGTGAAAATTCTATTTATAAACATCCTATAATATCAGAATATCTTAGTAATAATAAAGTTATTGTTGGCGGTATTCCATGTAATACAGAATTAATTTTATTTGTTGCTACTTCACAACAAATTGAAGCAATAAAAAATGGTACTGCTCAATTAATTGAAATATATAGATATAATGAAGATGCTAAAAATGGAAAAGTTGTTTATAATAAATTAAAATATTTTGGTGGTATTATTGAAGGTACTTTTACATATAATATTAATTCTGATTTAATTATTTCTTTTGGAGAATATGATTCTTATATTAATGAAAATGTTCCTCTTAAAACAATTAATTTAGGTAAGTATAATGATGAAACAATACCTGATGCTGATTTTAATGATGGTAAACTTGCTTTAGTTCCAGAAGTCTATATACCTTCTATAAGACATACTTTTGTTGAAGGTCAAGCATATAAAGGTTGGTATTACTTTTTTATAAGATATAAAATAGATAAAAATAATTATACTCAATGGTATTCTTTAGGGTATCCTATATTTCTTTGTAGTATAAGTAAACATAATATAATCAAATATTCTACAAGTGTTGTTACAAATCCTAAGATTCAAGATAATAATCATCAAGTAGTAGAAAATTATCCAGGAGCAGGAATTGCTCATACTAATCATGTTAATTTATATGGTGCATCTGATTATTTTGCTGATAAAAATGATATTTGTCAAGAAACAATAAAACTTATAATAAGTAATTTAGATTTAAATTATAATAATTTTCAAATAGGTTTTATAAATGTTACATCTACAAGAAATGTTGCTTATAAAAGCATAGATATTAATACAAGTTCTAATAACATTAATTATAATATTGATTATAAAAATTTTGAAGAATATTTAGTTACAGAACTTATATCTAATAGATATAATTATTACAATGTTAAAAATGTAATAAATTATAAAAATAGACTTTATATTTCTAATTATTTTGAAAATAAAATATATAATATAGATACTTCTTCTATCGTTGTTAAAACAAGAACTATGCAACCTTTAAATGAACAACAAGAAGTATTTAAAGAAATTATTTATACTGAAGATAATCAAGATGCAGAATTGGTTGAATATGAATCTATTGCAACAGATATGAATCAAGGAATTAATGATCCATCTCTTCATGCTGGACTTTTTATTGGTAGTAAATCCAGTTATAATTATCGTAGAAAAACAAGTACTTTAATACCAGGAGAAATTTATAATTTCTTTATTCATTTTGTTGATAAATATGGTCAAGCAACACAAGGATATAGAATAGATAATTCTAATGCTAATAATGTTGGATTTGAAGTTTATACAAATAATAAAGGAGAAAAATGTTTTAAAGTTCCTTATTGGCGTTATGGAGTATATAATAATGGCAAATATGATTATCCTATATTTCCAGTTACATTTGATTTAAGTAATTTTAATGTTCCTGATGAATATGTTGGTTGTTATTTTAGTTATGAAAAATTTGAAAAAAGAAAAATAACTAATGGTTTATTGACTTTATTTGATTTTCATACAGATTTTCCTACAAATATAGATGTAATAACTTTATCTGATATAAAAATTATTTATAATACAGTTAACGCGGATTCTAATCCTAATACAAATAATTGGGTTAAATTTTTTACTTCTGATTTTGATATAGATGATTTATTAAATTTAAACATAAATAAAATAAGAATTGTTTATAAAAATCATTTATATAATGATAATGGAGTTCCTTATTATGGAGATTCCTATGGTCCTACTATTGATGATACTGCTTTTCATTTTGTAATACAACCTACTATAAATATATCTAAAGGAGAATATCCAAGTAATAATAATATATTCCCTTATAGTATGGGAGAAAATATTGCTGAAGTTGTAAAAGAATATGATATAGAAGAAATGAGATTATGTGCTGGAGGAGATATTAAAAAAGGTAGAGATGGATTAGGAACTTGTTTAGAAATAAAGTTATCTTCTTCAGCAATTAATGAACTTTTTGGTAATAATACAGAATATGCTAAAATTAATATTTATGAAGCGGAATTAATTAAAGATTCTGATGATTTTTATACATCAAATCAAAAAGTTTTATGCAAATTTACTAATATTTATTATTTTAAAGATCATGATACTTGTAATGTTTATGATGGATTAAATGGCTTTTGGACTTTAAATAATTTTCTTATTTATGATCATAATAAATATATTATGGATGATGCTAAAAATATTATTAATGATATTAATAATGTATCATATTATATGCCATCTTTAGCATATAAACCTGCTAAATATATATCTGATTTAAATATAGTTATTCCAGATCCCGATATAGAATATGATTTTAGATGGAGTACTAATAGATTGAATCCTTTAGCATATATTCAGCTTCCTATTTGTGATGATAAAATTAGAGAAGCAAAACAATTTAAAGTTGAACCTGAAGTTAGGTATATTAGAGTACAAAGAATTAATGAAAATAACCCCAATGATATAGTTCAACACGCTCAATTAAATGTTGTTTTGCCTATAAATTCTGTTAATTTATTTGAATATCCTTATTTAACAAGAGATCAAAGTAATCCTAAAACATATACAAATATTATTTATTCTGAATCTAATCAAATATATGAATTTAACAAAAGAGTTCGTAGAAGTAATGTAATTGCTGATGAATCTTTTGAAAATTCTTGGAGACAATTTCCTGTAGAAGGATATAAAGATATTAGTGAAAATAAAGGTAATATTACTAAACTTATTGCTGTTGGTTTAACATTCTTAGTACATACTGAACATTCTTTATTTATGTTTGATAGAAATAATGTTCTTCAAACAGAAAATGTTGATGTTCAACTTAATATGCCGGATATATTTGATTTAGATTATAAAGAAGTCTTTAGTTCTCAACTTGGAGAATGTGGTTTACAAGATAAACAATCTTCAATAGTTGGTTCTTATGGATATATATTTTATGATACAGATGCTCATAGGTTTTATAAATTTGGTCAAGGAAAAACAGAATTTATTGATTTAAATATTGTTCAATTTCTTAATTCTTATAAACCCGCCAAAGTTATTTTTGCTGATGATAAAGAATCTAATAGATTACTTATTCATTTTCAAATAATAACAAATACTTCTGAAAATAAAGAATATACTTTAAGTTATAATTATGCAACAAATACTTTTGTTGCTTTTCATGATTATAGATTTGATAAAGCATTTAATACTAAAAATATATTATATTATATTAGTCATACAATTAATAATGTAATACCAGAAAATTCAAATATATTTGTTATTAACGAATTAAATAATAACAGAAATAATAATTTTTCAAGAAAAGATTTATATTATAATGTATTTGAAAATATTTATCCCGGTATACAAAATCCTATTAATTCTACAATTCAAATTATTTGTAATAATAATTATGAATTAATTAAAACTCTTGAATTTATTACATATAAACTTTATAAAGTTAATGAAAATAATAATGAAGATTTTATTGCAAATGCTGCAACACAAAGATTAAAGAAACCTTATTCTGGACTTAAAATTAGAATTTATAATGATGAAATTGATACTGGAGAATTAGATATTGAAATTTCTAATGAAGATAATAAAAATATAAGTGTGATGAATTTTACTAAACCTTGGTGGGAATTTGGAAATTGGAATTTTAATTATCTTCGTAATATAAATAATTCTCAAGATAATATTGCAGATACTATGTCAAGACTTTATGGTAATTATTTTATAATTGCTTTAAGTTTTGGTGATTCAACTCTTAGATGTGAATTTGAAACTTTAAATTATCAATCTATTGTTAATCCATCTGTTTAAAATATGGTTAAAAGATGCAAAACAAATAAACGACCTAAAGCTATTTTAGGTCTTATTGGAACAGGAATAGGTGCTATAGGTAGTGTTGTTAGTTCTCTTATAAATGCTAATGCTCAAAAAAGAGTTAATGAAGAAAATATAAAAGCACAAAATCTTGCTAATGCTAATGCTTTAAATATACAATATCAAAACGATATGCAAACACGAGCAAATAATTCCTATGATGATGATTTTTATAATAGAGTAACTCTTGAAACTCAAAATAGAAATCAATTTGCTTGTGGAGGTAAAAAACGAATGAAATGTGGAGGTAATGCTACTTCTTATATTCGTAAAACAAGTAAATTTGTTTAAATTATGACAAAAAAAGTTCGTAGGCCTAATGTTAATAAAGGAACTCTTATACCATTAGGAAACGGTTTTAGTGTTGCTGTAGGAAAAAATCCAAATAAAACTGATGATATTGATATTGGTCCTAATAATGAAAATGGACTTAGTGTCAATCATGGTGAAATCTTACAACAAACTAAAAATGGAGTTAAGGTTTATAGTGCTGAGCCAATATTAGGTGGACAATCTCCTGCATCACTTCTTTTAAGGGGGTTTGCACCTAATAAAGTTTTTGATGCTCAAGAGCAATATAAAAAAGACAATAGAATTAAAAATGATGGTTCTACTTATGCTAAAGGTGGTTATAGAAAAGATGCCAAATCTAATTCTGGTGATACATATTATGATATAGTTAAAACTCGTAGAGATTCTATTAGAGGAGCTTTAACTCGTGCTGGTTTTGATAAAGCATCTATTGATTCTCTTACTCCAAATATTTTAAAGCAACAAATACTTGAAGGTGGTTGGGTGCTTAATAGAAAAGATAATAATTTTGGAGGAATGAAACAAAATGACCAAACAATGTCTTTTGATTCTGAAGATGATTTTCAAGATGCTTATATTCAAATGCTTGATAAAAGATGGCATAATGGAAAACCAGATAGTTTAAGTTGGAGAAATGCTAAAAACCTTGATGATTGGGCAAGAATTCTTAATAGAGAAGATTTAAATCTTACTACTGAAGAAGCTTGGAAAAATTATAATAAAGGTCGTAAAGGTGATGACTTTGTTTATCTTTATGCTCCACAATGGAAGAATGGAACTAAATCTTATAGAGATAAACTTAGAGGAGTTGATGATAGAGCTTCTGCTTATTTAGATATGATTAATAAAGATTTTCCTATTATAGAAGAAAGTAAACAAAATGAACAACCTATAACAATAAATTATACACCTGCCGGAAGCAAGTATTATACAAAGTTAAACCCCCGTAAAGAAAGGGAGTTTAGAGCTTGGTATGATAATCTTTCTAATAGATTAGGTCTTAATAAAAATCCTGATGATATTAGACAAGGATATGATTATAGAGGATTTTTTCAACAATATGGTAATACCGATGTTGAATATGAAAATCCTAATTTTCATTTTCCTGATACATATAAACAACCTTGGCATGAAACATTTAGTAATGAATCTAAATATGCAAAAGGTATAGAAGGAGTTGGCTATTGGGATGGAGATACTTTTGTTCCAGGCAGTTTTAATAATTTAATGAAACAAAGTTTTAAAATGGGCGGTATTCATATAAAACCTAAAAATAGAGGTAAATTTACAGCTGCTGCTAAACAAAGAGGTCTTGGTGTTCAAGAATTTGCTTCTAAAGTTTTAGCTAATAAAGAAAATTATTCTCCTACTTTAGTAAAAAGAGCTAATTTTGCTAAAAATGCTGCTGGTTGGAATCATCGTAAAAAAGCTCTTTATGGTGATGATGATTTGGATCCTGTTTATGTTATTGATAATAGATTAGCTATGCCAAGACCAACTTCTGTTGCAGTTAGTCAAAATAAATTAGCTCCTAAATCTATTTATAGATATAGTGACAATATAACTAATAATAATAGCGAAAATACAAAATTTAATTT